>WLWD01001793.1_pt1 | contig 155584 bp, 96 predicted proteins | sample 6712731 | NCBI WGS metagenome assembly WLWD01 (sample SAMN12718690, study PRJNA576275) | sponge metagenome | isolation source: marine sponge | host: Mycale hentscheli | place: New Zealand: South Island, Marlborough, Capsize Point | collected 2014-11-01
TCTTCAGCCGACATTATACCTCCCCCATATAAATTATAAGCAGCGCACACCTACCTGCAGCCAAAATAATTTCTTTTCTCCAAGCTGCACTTCAATATTACTTACTTTGTGTTTATTTTCGTACAAATAATCAAGAAAAGTGGGTGGAGTGTCGGGCGACTGTTCGTGCCTAACTTGTTGAGTGAAGTCGCACGATAATAGCCTCTTGTTGAAGCAAAACCGAACCGTTAAACCAATGTTAAAGTGCGTACCTTAGGCTTCAGTGGGACAGCAAAGGTAGCTATAATTCGTGGAAAATTCATTAATTATAAAAGAGCGTTAGAAATCGTTAAATATTGTTACCAGCTTTATTTTGATGGGCTACTTCTCTATACAAAGGGATAATAGAAGTGGGGACATTGCCCCCCTCCCAGATTTATAGCTTGGGGAGGGGAGGGGGCACATACTTTTGCAGATTTAAGTATTGAATTGTATTGGTAAACTTGTATTAGTCTAAGTAGTTAAATATGAAGTTATATTTTTTCATGAAATAGAAGTGGTTTTCATGATAGTAAATTAACTTTGAGACTGGGCCCCCCCCCCCCCCCCCCTCCCACTTTGAAGCAGCTTCCATCACTCCTGATACAAGAGAATCATCCCAACTAGTTTTAAACTCATAAAATAAAAAACAAAAAATGAAAACAAAACAACAACAACAACACACTCCAAAAAATTTCGTATATACACAAAATGGTTATAAAATTAATAATGAGCAATGATTCTCAAATAACGTGTACTTTATGAAGAACCATGGCAACAACAAAGATAACGGAACTGACGAACAACAGACAAAGAATGCAAAAAAATACAATAAAGCATCTTCCACATATTACACAGCAAGCTGAAGGACGTTGCCGATTCGGAAGTAATGGATCTTGATCATTGCCTGTGGTATTCACAGAGGGCTGATGTGCATTATAAGGTGGCAGTACTTCATAATCATAATCATCATCATCATCATCATCATTTGTATCAGAATCAAAGAGGTTGTCTTCTCCTGGGGCAGCTAGTGTAAGCAGTGGATTCACATACACCGGACCCTGAAGGTTAGGGCCATTGGTCATCTTGTAGCATATCAAGTAGGCTGGGTATGACAGATCGTTGCTGTACGTTATAAATATTCTAGTGTTTCCGGACATACCAGATACAGAATCATATCTTTGGTTAGGGCTATTATTTAAAGGTGGAGGTCTAGTTAGGCTAATATTACCAGGGCTATTGAAACTTACTCCAATCAAAACTTTAGCAAGGATCATCACATAGCAGGATGTCGTTCCATCTCTGAAGGTGTATGTATGTGAGTAGTCAGATCTCTCGGCAAAATAGTTTCCTCTACCCCATACGCCCGGATTGGCTAGACGCATGTCCAAGCCATCCTCTGACCCACAAATGTCCTGGAAGTTTGGGGATCCATGAAACAAGAGCCTTTCTTTAACTATTCCTCCATTGGTGGTGTACATTCTAGCCAGCTTGTCAGAATATTGCTTCCACAGCAGTTTGTTTTGAACTCTATGAATCCACTGCACTTGAACTGCAGCAACACTGGTGGACACTAAATCATTTTGAATCCCTATGTATTCTTTGCTTGTGTTTGGTACGTCATATACTGCTATGGATTGCCCGCGAGACATTGGGTCCCAGTGCTGGGGACGGATGTCATGATTCATTGCCATTCTAAATAACAACATATCACAGAGCAGCATGAAGTCTTAGTGTGATCATCTATCTGAACACACTGCTACTTGAATAGTACTCACAAATTGACATAAATATCAGCGGTATAGGAAGATGTTTCGGTATTGGGAGGCTCCAAGGGTATTTCATGTTCATTTGAGAGATCACCTCCTTAGATTAAACCCAAAATTATGGGGGCTACCCCCCTCTCCCCCACGCCACTGAATATGTAAGGACTTTGAAATTGCATTAAAAAATATATTACCAGTATGCAAAGCAATGTCTTTGCTATTTGAACATACACATATTATATATCAACATAGCTAGCACAATTTAAAGTCATAGCTAGTAACCTACAATACTTTCAATGCAATTATGTTGCAACTCTAGTTAAGTACATACTACATAAATGTATAACTTATCCTTACAAAGTATATACAGTAGACCCTCAGTTGTCCGAACTCTCGCTAATCCGAACACCATTTTTGGGGAATTATAATAACATTCATTGGAATTTTGCTGCGCATTAAATAGATAAGTTCAAAATGACTTATTTTGAATATCCGAACATTTCAAATATCCGAACAACCCGAGGTCCTGATGTGTTCGGATAATTGAGGGTCTACTGTAGTTCATTATATATCATTTGTCAACTTTTGTCATAGGTCAGGAACATTAAGCCACACCCAGACCACAACAATTATAAACAAGCAATGATAGCATGATAGTTTAAGTGACAATAGGTAGTGGTCACCCAAGTCTGCGCGGTCACTTTTCTTCAGATTGAATCGATATATTCATGAAACAAAGCATTTTAGAATCAAATAAACACTCAAAATTTTTAGAACAGTGGAAGCATTGGGTAGTTTGGTAGATCATGCATAGTAAACAGATACAAAGTTTATCATTTCCGGGACAAACAATAGAAAGATTACAATTCTGTTGCGGGACATTGGCTAAGTGATAAATCCGGGACTGTCCTGGAGCTTTTGGGACAGTTGGCAACTTTGTTATATGCTTTTTAAAAAAGTATTGTACAATTGCTTTGAGTATTCTATTAAGATTAAAATCCTTAGCATTATAACTTGATTTAATGTACAGTTATGTTCATAAATAAAGTCTTAACAATGACAATATAATTCCTTCATATAACATTTATGGGCCATATCTACATGTATTTTCTGTCAATTAGTAGATTAAGTTTAGTTTACTATTATTACTACTGAAGACTTAAATATAATTACTCCTCCACTTTGTGGGATCCAAAGTAGCTACATAGGAGAAAAATCACGGCACCACATGATTTAATCCTGAAGGCTTGAGCTTGACATTTAAAGAAATACAGAGGGTTCAGCACAGGCAGCTTCTAATAAAAACAAAACTGGTAAGGGACCTAATGGAAATTCTGTGGTTTTATACAGTGGTGGTATAGGCACAGCAAGTGGTTCTGCTGGTCTGGTTTTGGTCAGAACACTTTTGGATGGGCAGCCACACCCACAATTACAGCATCATGCTCTATGCATGCTAATGTATTGTAACATGGTACACAGAACTGCTGCTGTTTTCAGATAGATGTATGTATAACGTTAAAGTTTTAGATAAGTAAACATTTGCCAATTTCTATAGATAGATGAAACTTTCTCACCTAAGATTTTTTTCACATTTCCCTTTGCTTTTTTAGACCCTTTTAGGTGAGAAAGTTTCAATCTAAGCATTTTCTCATTAAAAATTCAAATGCAGTAACTTTATTTGAAATTGTAAAATGATTTAGAAAAGATCAAGGGTTATAAATACAAGTTGTTGTTTATTTTGCCTAAAGTCTGTAAAATAAATGGAACAACAACAACAAAAATTTTGTACAAGATAAATACAACACGAGAATGAAAATGTGAACTCTTAAAATTGAAACCAAGCAAAGCAGTTCAGATTGGAACCCAACGAAGGAAACCATAAGCTATGGACATTGTCTTATGTCTCCAATAAAACCAAACGTATTCTTAGAATCTTATACACATACTGATGCAGGTATATCAATAACTATAATAAAACAGGTAGTCACTTAATAGAATAATTTTTCCCACTCATTACGCCTACCTTTCAACATAGAAATCCAAATGTACTTTACTGCACTAAAAATAACACACCATCAGTAAGTCAGGGCCAATTATTATGGTCTGTCACCTGACAAAAGTCCAACTAATTAAGCCCTATGACTGCCCAAAACTCGTTAGGACTGCCACAGCGACCGCCCATAAGACATTGACCACTCATGATGCTTTTTAAAATACAACTTGAAAAGGTAACATTGAAATGCTATGAAATGGTCAGACAATATGTGAGACCATGCACATTTTGACCAGACCAATGGAAGAATTGATCGGACAAAGTTTAAAAGGATACAGCAGTCCTACCTATTCATTCTACAAAATTAACCATTTGCTTTGAGTTATAATTGGCTCTGGTAAGTCATGCAAACTTTTACACAACCATGGTTATCTATCAACTGTAAGTAAACACACTTGTATTATGAGTATTACCAGAGGAGCAGAGGTGGTGGTCACATGTCTGGTACTTTCCCTTGCACAGATCCAAACCAAAACCACAAACTCTCCCCAGGCACCAAAGTTGCTCTGATACTACTAATCTTCCCATTGTGTACTCCAAAAGGCACAAATATAGGGAAAAAAACTATTGAAATTTGTGGAGGATTTTGTGACATCTGACTGTAATCTGATACACTTGTATATATGTTTTGGACATTACAATATATTTGTATGCTGTGAGAAACATGCATTTATAATTAAAGTCATTACAGTCTCTATTATACTTAAATATATGTATTTATACATTATGCTATCATAATCTGCTGTGAGTTAGCCAGTTACATTACACATGAGGAATATGGTTTATCATAATAATTATGTTTCATCAAATTTTTCATAGTAATGAACAAGCTAAGCCAATCATAAGTAAAACCAAACAATATTCTCACTGAATTCTACCTTCTACCACTTTAAAATTTCTATTTAAGTGCTCCCGCAGGCTTGACCACTGCCATTGCCCAGTGATTGCCCATTTCATTACTCTATCCTCCCTATATCCCTATCACATCATGTTATCCAGACCTACTATGCCACACATGTGTCTTTGTATATATTATTATAAATTTTGACAGTCTCTCACTCTGCTTTGCTCGCTTAGCTATTATAAATCTCCTAATTGTTCGGTAGTGCTAATCTCGTGTAGCCAGACACTTTACCAATCGCAACACAGGAAAGAGTCTGGTTAGCTGACTTAGAGCAAGTTGTGCAGCTTCTCTCATTGTAGGCACTACCATAATCTCACATAGCCAGACCCTTTACCAATCGCAATGCGGGAAAGGATCTGGTCTACAATATAGAGAAAGTTGTATTGGCACCATCAGCAATTAACTAGGAGATGGTGGTAAGTTCCCTTGGATATAGTAAATTAATATTTTAGTGACTTATGAATGGAAATCAATGTGCTCGCATACTTTAAGTTGTTGGGTTACACTTCACCTACGTTTTACCACCTCTCCATTGTCTTCTCTATTGTTCTTCCCAGCCCAATTAACTCACTTCAGTGTACCCAAGGCGGTCCAATAACTTGCAATTTTCAAGCTAATTTTGTCAGCCAGGAAAAGGTATTCACAATCACAAGTATATTTATATCTAATCATGATTGAACTAACTCAGATTTCAATATAACACAATTAAAAAATTATAAGACTGTGCAATCTGCTTAGATTGTATGCTATCAGAACTATCTAATCCACCTGCCACCTGGAATCAATTTTGCATTGCTTCTTTTTCTCTACTGTAAGCCTGAGTCTGACATCACCCATACCAAATTACCTTAGCGTTATCTTGCCCCGGTGTATCGGGCGGCAATATCGCAGAGAAAACTGGCGCCCCACAGCAGCTAGCTCTACGTCTCCCTCCCCTACGTTTGCTCGTAAATGTTGCGACCCGTACCTAACTACCCTTTTACCGCACCATCACAGAACCAACCACAGATATGTCGTGGGAGGCGCCACCTTTAAAAAATCAATGCTAATACCGTACCCACCGCTAATTACAGACACAATCAAACTCCTAAAATTAAACTATATTAAAGTAAAGAAGATCCGTACGCACAATTTGTAGTAGATATACATGCATAAGTTATGTACTGCTCACCTATGTAACGTTAGAAAATAGCTTATTCGCCTGTCTTTTACCGCTTTGAATTCATTTGCAGGTGCAGTTAACACCAAAGCCTTACCGTATTACGCAATTTAAAAACTCGGACTTTTTTTTAGTAGTTTGAGTGTCAGAAGTTCAAATTTAATAATAATAGTGTTTATTTAGGCTCGGTCGCCATTTGTGCTCAAGCACATCACAGTAGTAGCGTTAGTATAGACGTGTCAACTGGCGAGAAATAGCCACAGGCAATAGTGCCTCACTGTGCTCTGTGTTCAGTCAGCACTTAGTAACAAAATAGTTATTGAATATGAGGAAACTACTGATACTGGCAGTGCATTTCTCCTGGCTTCTTCAGCCCCAAGTATAGAGCAGGGGAAGAAATCGAAGTTTGCCTGTATGTCTGTCTGTACAGGTGAATATTTACAAGATATCAATAATTAACAATATTGGCTATTAGAAAAACTTGAACCTCAGTAACATGTGATTACTTTCCCTTCTTTGTTACAGGTTGGAGATGCAAGAGTGTCCAAGAAATTGACATGGATGTGTTTTCCAGTGACGATTCAAATATTGTTTGAAGGAAAATCTACTGGAGCATTGAGGACAACTAAACCCATCACCAGCCTTTAATCCAAATAATTAATCTTTGATATTTTTTCTCCAATATTTTTTGAGTAATGAGTATTGGTTTATGGTAAAAGGAAAGATAATAAAGTAGAAATCCTACAATTTTGGTGCATGATTATGAATTTTCATCATATTACAAAGTATTTTTGGTGTGGAACTGACTGCAAATAAGACTTGCTATTAAAAGTTAAATAGCACACTTCTCCTTCGATATGCTGCTGAAATTATAGTAGCTACTGAGCTCAGCCTAGGATCTGTTTGTCATCTACTGCAATAAACTATGCGATAAAGTTTATAAAGCGCCTTTAAAACCACGGTATCCTTAATTAAGCAAGCGAGCGAAACTTTATACAAGTTTGGGATAATATTTATAGTAGTTAGGCGCTGCCTCAGAGGGAATGAGTTTTTAGGGCCCCGAAGGTCCTGGCTGTAGCGTCTCGAGCGAAGTGGGGCGCTACTTAGGGTCTGAGGGACCCTAAACGGTAGTCCACGATGACTGCGCAGCGCCTAACCACTTAACAAAGTAGCGATGCTTCTAACAACGCTGTTGGAGGGACACTAAGCGCCATTAGAGGGACACTAAGTCAATGGTGTCCCTCTAGGAAGGACCCAAGTGGTTTAAATTTTATCGGTCACAACAGCAGAAGTAAAAAACACACACACAAAAATAAAATGACAAAGACTACGCTCCAAGAGGAGCTAAAAAGGTAAAGCTTCTACCTTAGAGTGGGTAAGTCGCTTTGCGCGCTGCTCTGACTTGAATGGGAACTATTTTCTAGTTTTCTCTGTTGTCAATGACGCGGTTTAATGGAGACGCGAAATGGTTCACGATAATAAAGACAATGATATTATGTCCGTCAGCACTGTTAATCTATTGCGGCTGGAATCTTTCAGTGAACTTAATGTAGGCGACTTACTTTGATAATAATATTAACCATCAGTTGTTCATTTCAGAACCCGGAGATAAATAATGGAAGCAGTATTCTCCAGAATATTGTTGCATACATCATCACTTGTTTTTCTCCAATGGATAGGTGACAAATAATATTTGGCCTATACTTATTGTGTACATCAAATTTTTACTTACTTTTTATTATTCAGATTTACCATAAAACTAGAAGTAACTAGCTTGACAAACATGTAGTACCTGAATGAACTGGCAGTCACGTTATATATATATGTAACTAACTCCATTACTTATTTATGGTGTTCTTTCTTGATCGGTTCCATCGTCTTGCTATTTATTTATTCGTTGATAGGTGCGCCCGGCTGTCATCCCACCTTTTGTCACTGCTAGGCGAGTAGTAACTGAGATGGTAGCCTACCATTTCGGTTAAACCATAATAAGAAATTTAGTTGAATACAGAAAAAGATTTACTCTGCACCTTGCAGTAGACGACCCTTTACCTTCCCATTATAGCCCACTTATAATGGGAAGGTAAAGGGTAGGCTACGCCAGAGTACATATGAGTAGGAAGTGTAAATACACTTGACAAACATGAAGTACCTGAATGACCCATTCTTGAAATTGTTCTAATATTTTCTAGATGGACAGTCACAGGCAGAGAGATCTTTGTCTATACCAGAAAATTATGATGATGGTGAGAATAAAAGTTTCATTTTGTTACTATTGTTAATTGAATGTAGCTAAACACTAGTGAATACTGAGTATACAAAATTATTAAATCATTTATATTGATGCTTGTAACACTCTATTAATAGAACACTCTTCAGATTATGACACAACACAAGTGGCATCAATTGGAGAAACTAAGATGTTTTTTTGCAAGTTAGGTGAATTAGCTTATTGGGAATTTGAAGATGGACGTTTACCCGAGAATACTGTAGTAGTTCAGAAGAATGATAATGCCATGAACACCCTCACAGTATATAATATAGAGCCATTAAATGCCGGCATTTATGTGTGCCGATTTCTTTATGCAGTTATAATAAAAGTCTATGGTAAGATTAAAAAGTCAGAGGAAATGTTGCATTTTGAATATGTATAGCTAAATGTATGTTTGTTGTGCAAGAATTGAAGTTAGAATGTAATTATAGCAATAAAACAATTGTTGAAGGTACTCTTTTGATAGTGGAATATTTACAACTAACGAGTTCCTTCCTTACTGTAAACGGTCCAAAATTATATTTTATATCCACAAATTCATGTTACATCTTTTCTAACATATGTGGTTGTTGTTGTTGTTTGATTGTTTCTTTCCTTTGTTTTTTACATAATATTTTGGATACGTATCTATTAATTTCTCTATAATAGATAATACTGATCAAATGGCTGAATCCGAAGGCATTTTTGGTAAGTTGGGGAGATATACAAATTAATGACTTAAGAATGTTCATTCAAATTAAACTATTATAAGGATACATCATATTGCAAAGCTTGGGCAATGGTTAGCTCTCATTTTGCTGTATTACAATAATGCAAGCAACAATAATACCCAATAATAGTTAAAATAATTCAATAATTGATTGCTTTGATTGGCGAGTGAGCGTAGCTAGCGTGACACTTACAGGGGTAACACAATTTGAAAATCGGGGATGTTTGTTTATTTGTATATATGGACGTACGTATGTCATTTTGTACTTTGACCCTCCATATTTTTGTGTTCGCTCCGCATTCGACCCCATCCCAAACTTCACTAAACAGAATCCTCCTGTTTAGCGACCATTACCCGTATCGCCTTAGAAATTGAATTGTTTACGGCTTGGAATTGTTATGCGGGTGCAGTTAAAACTAAAAAACTTATGGGAGCTCCATTTCTATTCGAGTAAGTGGCGGTGATAAGTTAATACGCTATTTGTCACAGTTATAAGCCCTATTTACTTAAACATTCATTGTCCACTAGATGAACCACGAAGGTAAGTCTTGCGTAGGTATGTTCAGTTGTGTGAAAGTATTGTGCGTTACAACTACTATTTAGAATATCACCAAGAAATTTTAAATAACGTGATTTGATTTTGTTGCTTCTTTTTCAATTCAAACTGTTGCGGGAACGGTTACTATGACATTGAATCCCCTTTACCGCATACGTAATTTAAAAACTTGACTTTATTATAGTAGCTTGAGTGTTAGTTGTTAAAATCAAATTTAACAATAGTGTAGTTTAAGGCTTGCTTGCCATTTGTGTCAAGCACACCACTATATAGTTAGTTCTATGAAGACAAAATAAAGTTTTTCGATGCACTATAAGATAAGAATCAAGGAATACATGTAAATTTAGTATTTCTTACATAGCAATAAGCAATTTTAACTGTACTGAATCAATTTAATTTGTAATGCAATCAATCACAGTGCAAAAGTAGAATTTCAATACAATAATCTAAGAAATGTCAATAAACACCACTTGTCAACTGATAGGACTAAATGCAGTGCACTTATACTGGACAGGTGGAGAAAAATGGACACTTCTTAGATAATTAATGATGTGAAGACTTTCCTCTGGAAATAACTTTTACGAAATCTTCTTCCACAAATGTTGCATCTTTTTTATGTTAATGTAAAATATTTACATATAGTTATTTAGAATATAGATTATACACATATATTTTTGATATATTATTATTCACGTATAATTAAATTTTCTTGGGCTTTATAATGGGTTATGTTCTAATTAAACATGCCTATTTTGAACAAATTAGGTGAAATAAAGAAAAAATATATCACTTCACAATTTCTTTCTCAGCCTTCTTTTGCTCATTAGATGTATTCTCTCTCTTTCACATGCTTTTAAACAATATAGAATTATAGTATTTGGTTGCCACCGGGAATCGAACCCAGGACCGCTTGTATAGCGCACAAGCGCTCTGCCACTCCAGCGAACAAACACTCCAATTCTGTATTTATACTGTTAAGGGGTTCTGCTATGCTACAGTCTCACTCTCTCTTTTCTCGATTCCCGGTGGCGACCAAATAATTTAATTCTGTATTGTTTAAAAGCCTGTGAAAGAGAGGGAATACATCTAAAGAAAAAAATTGTAAATAAATGTAATCTTACCAAAAAATTTAATGTAGCTATAGCATTAGTTAATTTAATCCTTTTTTAATGCTTTTTAATTGAGATTTTTATAAGTAAAGCTTTTTTGCAACTTTATGACACACCTAATTGATTCAATTATTTAAGATCAAATTATTATTGTCGTTATGGTAGATATTGATGACACACCCAATTCAGAGTTAATAAATACATTTGTTGGAATGTCACTAGAAATATCATGTAATGCACCTGGTAAGCTAACCTGGAAAGCATATAATAGTGACTTACCTAGCAACTTCGAAGTTGTTGAATCGATGGCAGATGGCATGCACAGTAGCTTGCTAAGGATTTCTAATGTAAGTTATGAAGATGCTGGTGCCTATTACTGTACAGCAACGGAAGAAAAATCGCTGCTAGTTAACTGTAAGTGATCACACAGTTTATACATATTATTAGTTTTTGCTTTTGCTAGACTGATGTCAAAATAAACCCTGATCAGTTTTTTTTGTCACATTTATTCTTGTACACCCTCACAATTTCATTCATGCCTTTTGTGTATATAATAAGCCCTATGAAATGTATTATAAGGAGCAAATAGTCCAATGCAAAAGCAATTATAATTTAATCTTATTAGGCAGCAAAGGAAACATCACTGTTTTTATTGATTTTCTAGTTCTTATAGTCAATTTTATGCTAATTAAAACTTAACCTGACGTTTAACTTCTTGCCAAGCCCTCTTCAGGGGTCAAATGAGGTCGCACTCTGCTATTATATTATTTCAGTTGACCCCTGAAGAGGACTTGGCAAGAAGTTGAAACGTCGGGTTATATTTTAATTAATATAATATTGGCGAACGCGAAAATTAGCTATTATCATATTTATAATGAATATTTTGCTAGCTATGCAATTGATAATCATAATGATTGCTGATTGTATGTAGCATAACTGAAACTGCTTTTATACAATAGTACTATTGAGACAAAAACTTCAATCAGTTGCTATTCCCTGTGTATATCTTTAGTAGCACAAAATTGTCCATATTAAGAGCAATCTGATACTATCAGATTTAAGTTAAGATAATAATAAAAAAGCGAAACAGGTTAAATTCAATGTTAACAATGTTCCACAGATATTTTTAGACTTTGCTGCTGTCCAAAACACACTGGTCAGTGAACTTGCTACGTTTGTGGTTTACTCAGAATTCGAACTAATTGTTTGTAACCTTATGTTCAATTTTGCATTATTTTAAAGCGCTTGGTCCAGCCTCACAAGCAGGTCTGGACAGGGAGTAGTCTCGGATCACTCTCCGAACATTATTCACATCGAACGTTTATTTAATTACACATGTCAAGTATTCTGTGATTTGTTCGTGCGTGTGCATTATCGTAGTTACCCTGTGGTCATCATCACCTTTTAGTTATCTGTTGTTCATCTATATAATCTAATATCATCACTTGATTGTTCACCATGCAGGGATTTAGTTAGGACATTAGCTATTCCTGTCATTACCACTTCAGTCAGATAGTTTAAGTAGTTTCAATTAACCCCAGTACAGTTGGCTCTACCAGTGCTAAAAGAAAATTTATACATATTATTTGTTGTTGCTGTTTTTAGTACATTTGGACAACCATCATTATAATAAAATTGATGGAAGCAGCAGTGACACATTAGATAGTAAGTTGTATAGATTATTACTGTAATGTAAATGTTTTCAATAAATACTAGCATATGCTAGCATGATTAGTGCATAACTTAGGAGCATGGTGAGGTTTGACAAATGAAAGGGAATATGTACTACATAACAATATATAGAAAAAGTATGGTCTTTGTCCAGAGTACTAAAATGTAATTCTGTGCTTAAGAAATGTCTGATTGACTGCAATGCTTCTTCTTGGTAGACTCACAAAGCAATATTTTTTTGAGAAATGAGTAAGTATGGCAACCTAGTTAGACATTGGTGAAAAGTCTGTCTACCCTCAGCTATTTTCTTGATAAGCACAGCTACATTAACTAGTTAGTGAAATTTAAATGTAGTCCACTACATAATAATAATAATAATAATAATCATCATTATCATCAACATCATTGTTACTCACATTCCACTGAAATGTGATGACCTTTACTCATTCAGTTCATTGGTGATGCTTTTAACCTTGCTCAGGAAAACAGTTATTCATGACTACACACACTGCTGTTGCCATCATTGCAAACAGTGAAGTAGCTCAGAGCATGCTAAATTTTGAAACAATTCGTAGTTTTATTCTATTTTCAAAATAAGTGATTATATCACATGAATGAGCTTACAGAGAAAAAGGCTTATTGTTTTACAAAAAGAATTATTTTCATTATAGTTACCTAAACTCTATTTAGGTGCTTGCATGCTAAATATTGAATCCTAATAGAAGGATTTGGCATACAAAATTATTGGTTTTCAGATTACTTTATTACTTTTTCCAACCTTGGTCTAAAACAGTTAACTAAATGTAACCACACATTTCTAACATTAACTCTAACAAGTTAACTTAGGAAATTATTGAATATTTAGGCAAACAAAGCATGGTATATCCAAATTTTGTTGATACTGTGATTGGTCAAACTGTACATATATACTGCTTAAAGGAATTTAAAATTTCTGAATGGAGTTCCAATGGTGTAACAGGTTTTGCAGACAATGTTGATGAATTGCTTGACTTTGAGGAGCATGAATATCATGTCCTGAGATTCAATAATGTCACACGTCAAAATGAAGGGGACTATTTTTGCCATTCATACAGAAAAGTAGGCAAGGTCAGATCAGGTAATAGTTTATCAGTGATATAGCAAAGTACACCTGAAGGAATCTGGTTTATGCTACCAATTCCTTTGGATGATGATGACAGGTAGTTGGGTATTTTTTTTTTTAAATACGTATTTACATATTGTGGGAAAAGAAGAGGAAGAAGAACTTTACACTGTTGATTTCAATTAGAACAGACAGTATATTATGGTATAGGGTAACTCAATAGTAAAATTAACTGCAGGTGTAAGCAATAAAACACAGGGGTTTATTTGTAGAATTGTTATGAATTATGGTTGTTTTGATCATTTTTTTATTAAATAAAATTAATTTCTATGACTTATGTATAAGTCTGATAGTTTGACAATATTCAATATATTTATCTAGCATTATCAAATGGATTAACTATAAGATTCAATTGTCTAACACGTAGCAAGGACATAAAATGGCGCTTTAATTACTCCAGACTCCCATATAATACACATGTAACCTATAATCAAAATGGCACTTGGTTTAATCACACATTGATAATATATGGTGTTAATTCTAATAATGATGGTTTATATTCCTGCCATAGAATAGGATTTAGCCACCTTCGTGTTTCAGGTCAGAAAAAAAAGAGAATTATTATAGAGAAAATTCAACAGCCATAATTAGCATTCATTTAAATTAATATAACGGAAATTGTTTCCACACTGAATGAATGTATTGCAATTCCTTTAATAAATACTCTACAGGCTCATTGCTGTGTAATAATCAATCTAAATATTGAGGTTATCAGTTGAAAGCATTAAATGTTGATTTTAACTGCTGTTTATTGAATTTGGTGAGTTCCAAAATAACAGCTCAGTTATCCAGGTTACATTGTGTCCCGATTACTGTCGTCCTACTGTATCTATTACTACAATAATAACTGGTGGTAGCATCTGGAACACTGCAACTCTTTCCAACATGCTGAATGGCTCTATACAGCAACTGTGGAACAAATGAATAAAGTATCATGCATGGAAATTCTTATGTAAAATAATTCTTTCTCTGTCATAATTCATTGACATTCAGAATTTGTGAGTTAGAATATACGTGTTTTCTATGTAATTACTGGTAAGTGTGATTAATTAAATAGTGGTGGGTGCAGCTATTGTCCCTGAAGCTCCTCTGGAAAAGTTGGACACTATGCTGAGTTGAAACATCCTATATAACTTTTTATCTTAAGTAATGTTTAATGTTCTCAACTGTATTTAATTTCTTCTACAACAGCCCTTTTATTAATTTATACATATTATTTATTGTGTTCAAAAATGTATTTCTTTTGGTATGTTATATAGAGAAAGAATATTCAAATCAAGATTCAGATTTAGAGAACTTTGAGTGTAAGGCAAACAATAGTTTTTGTATTAATCAGTGTTTTAATTAAACCAAATGAAGCAACTATTGCGATTGATTTTGTCACTCACATATTAAAAAAAGTAGCATTTCATTATTATTTTTACCCACATTTTGAGGTGTACCCTGACATTAATAACTGTACTCTGTAAATGAAGTAGCCAAAAGAGACTTACACATAAGATATTATCATTAGTTGTATTTTGTCCCTGAAGCTAACACACACAAAAAAAGCATTGCTAGGAGTTATTGTCTAAGGCATTTTGAGTTGTCATGTTCTCTGTATTTGTATCATTTGTAAAAATATTGCTATCTTAGTTACATTTTGTATTTATTAATTTTCAAATATGATCATCTAATAAGTAGTGTATTGAGTTTATATAATGATGTTTCAAAATATACTACTATATTACGGTGTTTTTAAATTAGTATTTACTTTTGCAGATAAACCCCAATATAATTTAGTATTCCCTAATCTTGTCGAAACAGTGACGGAGGGACATGTCAAATTTTACTGTTTGAGAGAATTTTTGCATACGAAATGGATTCACAAAAGTGGCAGAATAATGAATGCTCATTATGATAGGGTCAGTAGTCATAACCACAAATTTCTTCTCTTGAATTTGGATTTAATTGTGCCATCTAATGTAGGAAAATATACATGCCACTCATTCAGCAATGTTGGCAGAATCGACTCAAGTGAGTATTGAATGTACGATAAGCGGTGAGCGTCCTTTTACATACATTGTCCACCTGGTAACTGTGTTTATTGTGCTAATTGAAGCTGTAGCCTTCACATTTATGGCACATTATGTGTAGCATGGTGAATGTAGCCAATGTTTGCAATTAATTATGTGCACTGCCTTAGTAGCTTCACTAAATTATCAAGTTTCAGCTGCGCAGTGATATTATGTGTATTTAGTGGTTATTCAATTTTTTTCTTCATGGTTGAATTACAGCTATGTCACTACTTTCAATATTAGCTAGAATTTCTTTGAGTAGTTTTCAATTTTTTTCCTCATGAAATCAGTTATCATGATCAACTTACCTATGCACTCATTTTCACAAAAAATATCTTCGTGAACTTGTTTTGTTCTAAGTTTTAATTTTTCCTTCCTGAATTCAGCTGTTCATTATGTCAGTTCTAGACAGTTACATTATAATGCTAATTATTGAGTGAATGAATATTACAATATAATCTTGTAGGAAATACAATATATACAATATTTTCCATGAGTAGCTCTGCTATATCACCCCTTCTTGAAAAGAGCCCCCCCCCCCCTCCCAATAAAATATCTGCCTCTGTATGAGTGGAGCAATTGAAAGTAACTTTTTGAATACTCCACCTATTTGGAAAACATAAATACCAATATTTAATTAATTAGCCTCACTTCACCTTATCTTGGAATTGGTAAAAATAGTAAAGACTTTCCGTATCTAATATGCAAGTATAAATTAAATTCTTTTAATTATTTATTAAAATTTAATCAATTGATTCAGTTCAACTTTGTTGTTTGTCCATATATGAAGCCACATATAAGTTATTTAAATATAGTATTGAATTGCCATATTTTGATTTCCTGCTGAATCATACTGAAGAAGTTCTAAAAATAGTTTAATAGTCGTGTCAACTTTCCATAATATTGTGGGCTGTAAATAAACATTATTAACATTCAATTGTACTCTAGATTTTGTACAATAATGAGATAAACTTTGCTTGCATTTCAGTTTTGGAAGAAGGATTAACAATAACATTTAGTTGTCTATCTTATAGCCAAGATGTACAATGGCGTTTGAACCAGCTTTCCCTTCCACATAATACACATACCCAGTATGTCCAGGATGGCATTTTCTTTAACCACACATTGACAATAATGGATGTAAACTTTGAAAATGATGGTACTTACTCTTGCAACAGAATTGGACATGGCTTTCTTCATCTTATTGGTAAGTGGAGTTAGATGTATAATTAGAAAGTGCTATTGTGATTAACATAAATATATAAGTTGTAAATTAATTAAGCCGATGAAACAAGAGAAGCTTATTTTACTTGCATTAAAATGCAAAATAAATATGCATTCAAGTATATATTGTCATTATGTAGCACAAGTAATACTATTACAATTTAACATGAATATTTTTTTAAGTTTCAAAAATGAATAATCACAAAAAATACACATAAATAATTTTAGATCATTAATAAAAACTGATATTTAAGTTATATTAATATTTTCTGCCAAAACTAATTTCTAATCAATCTATGAAAAAAAATATTTGTAAAGATGGACACACTGAATATATTAAAATTCACTATTATTTGATGCTACAGAAAAAACTTGGACAGATACAGATTCACAGCAAGTTACAGGTAACTTTACGAGACATTTTACTGCTTTTAGTTAATTTTTTTGATTCATAAAGAAAATCAAAGGCATATATATCCCAAAAAATATACCATGTATTCATTTTAGCCAGTGCATACAAAATGGTAATCCCAAAACTATTGAGGGCTAAAATTGGCCAAACAGTTCAATTTCATTGCCGGAAAGACTTGAAGTATTCATCGTGGACACTGAAAGGCTACCCTCTTCCAGCAAATTCTATAAATTGGGTGCGCACTGATGAAACTCACGAATATCATGTGTTGAGATTAAGTGGTGTAGATGAGTTTAATGAAGGAAAATACATATGCAGTTCATATGATGAGGCAGTGCTAGTGGACTCGGGTAAGTGAGGGAAAATAATGCGTAATAATGTTATTTGGTGAAACTTTCTTGTAAGTTATTTTACAACAGTTTAGTTATATATCTAAGTTTTGAAAATTTACATTGAGCATCTTATTTTCAGTTATCAATTTTAATATAATGAGCTTAATTATTTATAGTTGCACTGAAAGGATTAACAATTAATATTACATGCCGAACTTCGGATGATAGTTTGCAGTGGGAGTTTAGTGGAGGTACATTACCAAGTAACACACAAAAGACTCATTCTAATCACTTAAAATATTTTTATCATGTTTTAACGATCCATTATGTGGATTCAAGAAATAATGGTTCTTACAGATGTAGCAAAAAAGACTTTGGGACATTAATTGTGGGTACGTAAGATAATTTTTATTTATGTGTGTATATACATAGTTAAATACTGTACATGAGTCCAATGTGATAGGGTGAGATATTTCAAAAGTAGGCAAATGCATTTCATTAACCTAAGGTGAATGTAACCAAAGTCTGAGAGTGAACTATCTTGCTTTAATCACCTTGACTAGTATAATAAGTGATTGTATTGTAAACATTTTCACTGCAGTTGTCCATACTAGGGTTGGTATCGCAGCTAGTAACATAGGCTGTAACACTCATAGTGTTAGTTCACACTGAATCCTACAGCCACGGCTGAAGACAGTTGCTGTTTAGAATAGTAGCGGTAAATATCTGGGGACTGGTAAGCTGGGCTTGTTGCTATAGTTTATTTGAGGGCAATGAGCTTGTTATGTGAGATATCACACTTCATGAACCAAAATTAATACAAGCATACAATAATTAATATTATTTAGATGAGTCAAGTGTGATATGGAGAGATATTCTATGAGAATATATTTTTTATGAGCCAGAAGTGAGTGATTAATAAAGCCTGAGAATAAAATATCACTCACTTTTGACAGTGCATACACTGTTGACTTTACAAGTCCCATAGATACCTAGTTGTGCGAGTATTTTCAACCGTTATGGCTAATAGTGGTGTAGTGACGTTTGTGTAATTTGAGAAGATGACTGTAGCTAGTGGTGACAATGCTGTTCAGTAGCTAGCCTTTTTGCAATTAAAAAATGCAATAATAATTGCTTGGAACTAAAATTTGATGAAAATCAATAAAATGATTGTGGCCTGCTACAAATTTTGATGCTGATCAGTATGAATTAAAATGCAGCACAGAATGAGACTATTTTCAGATTAAACGAATCTTATACAAGATGCATACACAATTGAGACCACTGCTGTAACTGGAGGTGAGCAATGTCGTAATTTATAAATACATAGATATCAAAATAGTAGTAACTTTCGACAATGATATAATTAAGGCTAGTTGACAATTGTGAGGTACAGATGGGGATACCGACAAAAAGGGAAAAAAAATTCAATACTGTCCTGGAAATTCCTGTACAATTAGAGTCTATAACAGTAATCATTGGATTATTCTGTCCTAGATATCTTACTGCTGCAATGTAATTTACTAACAAATTTTCCAAGATGTTGTAAATATTGTGTTGATATGTTTAGCTAATGGCTTGACTAAAGTATAGCATCTGGTGTTTTAATCATAAAATGAGTAGCTGGGTCACCACAGCTGCATATCAACTCCTATACTACCTCAGCATGGTAGGTAATTAAGATTTGGCTGTATTTCCTTGAGGAATTAAAGTTTTATTATTGTTGCCAGATCTTTAATGGCATGTAGAGATAATGAAGGCTTTCTTTTACCATCCAATTTAATGATTCCCTTTCAGATGACCAAATGTCAAGTCAGCAATCTTTTTATTTTGGTAAGTTTTTTTTTAATCATTTATCAAGCTATGATGATGTTTAATAATTTCAAGTAGTTAAGGTAATTATTATCTATTTATTATAGCAATGAACTATAATTTTGCAAGGTTTAGTACTATTTCAATATCCAGTATTAGTTATGTAGCTTGTAGCACTAGCTTATTGGTGTGCATATGCTTGTTTGGACTTCAACACCTCAACAATGACTTCTCATTACTTTAACCATTATGCTTAGTATTAAACATTCTATCTGTCATGCTCAATACATTTATTCTGTTGTTGATCTTCGGTAATGATTTGTCGAATACTAGCCTTATATATGTTGTCATGATAACCGTTTTCAATATCCATTCCTAGTTTTTATTTTTTTGTCGTACATCAAGTTATCAATCGTTATCGTGGATTGTTCTTATGTCAGTAGTTTAGTTACTCTGTCTAGTTCAGGGTAATTGAAACTAGCTCAGATGTCTCTAAAGAAAAATGCATTGTACGCAGAGGGTCTGGATTGTTATAGAACATGTTAGCCTTAACAACCCTTACTAAGTCTATTGACTCGGGAAGACGTGACCAGTGCTTCATCCACTATCAGACAGATACTTGCTAATAGGTCTTACTGTTTCAAGCATCCACTTGAAAGTTAGTCGTGAATCACTTGAACAGACAAGGTCTTCCACTTGCTAGGCAGTCCCAATCAATGCTTGCCTTTTAAAACTAACACACAGTAAGCTATTTCCTACAGTAGCCTAGGAACACACTGGTTCTATTATTCCTTATAGCATACCAATAATTGTCATAATAGCATAACTGCATTATACGACAATTAAAGTAAACTTATATTACCTGTGCTCACACAGTGCATTTTGTTGTTTGTTTTTATGTATATTATTATTGATTCGTGAAGTATTATATAACAACATTAGCTAATTACATGCATATTTAAGTCATTGACTTTTTAAAGTTTAGATATACTTGTAAAACCACCCAATTACTTTATTAGTTCACATACTTAGTATAGTTAAAAAAAAAGTAGTGACAAAAGCTTCATCATAATTTTTATAAATAAATTTATTGATACTGAAGATTATTATTAACAAGGAAAATTTATAATTGAAATTTGTGATTGTTTGTGCGATATTTAATATTTTCAGATTCAAGAAATACTTTTAGGACAATTACAGAACACTTTGTATTGTTACATTATCTATATTATTTATAATAATTGTATAATTGATAGAAGTGTAAATATTTTGTACATAATAGAGTAAATTTAGAAGGAATTGAAGTCATCATTCCTTCATTTTTGCACTCAATTATAGCAATACCGCTAACTGCTAGTATCAATTCTGATATTTTTTTACCAGAGCAGTATAGTTATGAGTTAGTTGCCTCCAAATAGAGATAAAGGAGTTAAACTTACCAGCTATATCAGAAATATTTTTCACTGTATTTTTGAAATATGCTTACAGTGCTACTGTCTGGTGATGTAAGGAAATCACTCATAATAACAAAATAAACAAAACAAGTATTAGTTAACAAGTTTACTTTAAAATTTGGTCAGTCAGAAATGACAGGATGCCACTCCTATTATAAATATCCTTATTGGTAAATTTAAACACAAAAATTAAGATTTTATCATATAAATTCAATAATAATAATGATTACTATACCTTGCCACACTGGCGCTTAATGTACGAACTTTTGCAATTTAATGATGCAGTACTATAAGGTATTTTTTATCCATTCTCATTATCCACTACGGCAAAAGAACTACTGAATCAGTAGCCAAAATACTTCGCTAGTTGCTGTATCAAGTGAACCCATACATCTTGTCACAGTGTACACTTTGGTGGTCTTTTGGGAAACAGCAGTAAAATTAGTCAAAGTATTTCTTCGCAAAGTTATAGGCTCAAATCTATTATCTTGCTCTTATACTTTCGTGCTATTAATCCCGAATAGCACAGTTACTTGTGCTATTACTCATACGTATAGCAGTTGAGAGTCTGCACATGTATATATTCTGAAGACTATCGTTCGGAGGATAGGCTAATTATACAGTTTTGAAAGTTGAAAGCTTATAAAAGTCTTTGCTTATCAGTATATGGAGGCATATACATATAACTAAGTTATATTATATGAAACTTAAATTAAATTTTATGTCACCGATTTGGATGCACTCTAATTTATGAAGACATATGTATAACTCATGGAGGACAAGTTTTGTTATGTTTAGTCACATAATCTCTGTTTTTAATTTGAAACTAATCCCATCAACATACTTATAGCAGTGTTGGCTGATTTATTGCTGCAAAAAATAATCCCTCAACTGTATCAAAATCACAATACAACAAATGATAAGTGCGTTTTAGAAAAACAATTTTGATCAACCCAGTAGAGGAGATTCTCACAAACATCCATCAGTAGGATCATATATTAAATCCACTGAAGAATTGTGCCCCCTCATGGTTAGTGACATAACATGAAATGGATAACACTTTGTCAAGTTACTGTGTCAGCATTTTCACAGTATTTAATGTTAATATTTTTAGCTTATTTTCATTATTGCAAGTTAATTTTTAATTAAGTTTTCGAAGCTTTTGTGCTGTCAAATTCTAAAGTTAATTATTCCTACTAATTTATGTTGTTTCTATCACAGACATTTTAATGAAGTTTATGGTGTTAATATTGAATGATCAAAAGTGGTCCTGCAACATTTTTTTCAAGAAAGTTAGGTTGACATTTTTTAGCATTTTAGGTTACTTGTGTTGCTTCTTCTTCTATGGTAGCATTCATGAGCATTTGATCTTGCTTTTCTTTATTAGAAATGTTATCTGGATTGCTGGTACTTTCAGATCTATCCACTGAGAGTGCTTCATGTAATGATTGCATAATACAAATACAAATACACTAGAAACAGTACTGAACACGGCAATAAAAAAGGTTTATCTTTAATAAGTGAAGAAAAAACCTTGCTGGTGGCATCATATCTATGTTAAATACAACAGTGTATTTATGATTCAGTCATTCTCGGCTGAAATAATTATAAAAATAACAAATTTTTCTCGTTCTAAGCGCCACACTTATCATGTCATATGTGTATCAGCCATGAAGGAAGTGTTCCTAAGAAGAAAATGGGTTAAGGGTAATATGTGAGAAGCAGGCAGTGTACCAAAAAATGTGAGGCCATACCTAAGAAGTATATATTCCTGAAATTTCTTGTCTGATTATTAGAAGAATTTGACTATTTTCTTGTCAGAGTAACCATATTGTTATGTGAACATCTATGACAATTTTTTCAAGGTTTTTTTTTCACATATCATGTATGGGTATATAAATATTTGAAATATCAGTACTTTGTAAATTTGGTGAAAATATTATCATAAAGTAAAGGGGGTGGAACACATTTTGTTTCCATATAAGTAATGGGAGAAATGTATATGAAATAAAAAGTGTATTTCAAATTTAATATAATATGACTTGCTAAATGATTTACTTTATTCATTGGAATTAAATATAGAAGGAATATAAAAGGTGTGTATTTAACGAATCATTATTTATAGTGTGGTAGGTATTAGTTGAAAGAGTGAATTTATGAATAGAATATCTCTTCAATACACTGATGTGCTAAAACATAAATATTTATACCCATACTCACACGCAAGTACACACTCACTCTTATTCATGCACTGAAAAATAATCTCCCCCCCCCCCCCCCCCCCCCCCCACACACACACACATTATTATACTCCTACTTATATACACACTGACATATCTATTATACCCACCCTTACAGAAAGTAATGGAACTAGAGTGGATCCAGTGCCATTGATGGGGAGAGGCCCAAATATATTTCAGTAAAACTTTTGAAATTTATTAAATTAATATATAGATGAGGAACGTAATGTCGAGCTGTTGTTTAATAAACAAATTGCCAGTTTCATACCCTTATACATTAAAAATCAGAAATGTCATCTCCCTCTACCACCACCTATACTGACATAGACACACGCACACACACTTCATTTTAACATAGAAGTATTGTATATAGCTACGTGCATTATCAGTGGAGTAGGAAGATGAAAATATTAGGGGGGGGGGGGAGGGTGATGTTAAGAAGAAATTGTTAGGATGCATTTGTCCCCCCCCCCCCCTAAAAAAGGTTTTGCCCTTCATTAATAATGATCTTAATGGGTACATTTGCCATACAATTTTATCAATTTAATGGAAATGAGATATCTCCCTGAAATTTCAAAATATTAATTTGACTCCTCACATGTTTGGTTTTAAAAATTGCCCTGTACAAACAATGTTATTGAGAGGAAAATATTGAAAGCTGTTAAAGCGTAAACATGTCAGCTATGGTGATATGTTAACATTCTGTAGCTAGTCTTTTCCCATAATGAATTAATAGGCAGTATTTTAGGTTTTATTTTTTAATGTGTGAATTATACTATTATTAAGATGTCACTACGGAGGTCAAAGTTTACCTGTGTATTTAGTTTGGAGCCAATGCTTTCTATAATCAGAATGATACAATTTACTCAGAGAAGAATGCTGCTACTCATTCAGCAATGTTGGCAGAATCAACTCAAGTTTGCCAGGAACAGAAGCACAATCTTCTGTCTGTCTGTCTGTTGTTTCTTCTTCAGTGAGTGACCTTAGCCTTTACTTCACAGAATATAGTACATAACTACCATTTGGAATTGTTACTCAAAATTAAGTTATTGTCATTCTCCGAACTTACTAATGAAATTCTCACACCAGACAATGCCACCTAAATTAGAATTTTTTTTAAGTGCACCCGTGCCAAGTTTTTACATAGCTATTACGTAGCAAGCATACCGTTAAAATTTGAATAAATTTTTCCGTAAAATACAGTGCAACCGAAGAGTGGCAGCAAGAATCAAAAGTTGATGTTTACACTCTGTATTTCAAGTTGTTATTGTATATTTTAATAACATCATCCTATTTACTATTCTATAGCTAACTCACAAATGCCGGATCACTTCATGAGCCCAATTAAATTTAAATGCTTAGACTTAATAAATAAAACTTAAGCATAAATGTTGGCAAACACAGTTCTTAGTTCATAATAATGAAGCCAAGGCAAGAGCTCATCTAATACTGTAGTGGCTCTGGAAAAGTTGGAGCCTATGAGATCAGGTGTTATTCGATTCACTTTGGCTGTTGTTGAGAATCGGGTTTGCTTTTGGTGTTCCCTTTGTAGGTTCCACATATATACTCATATGGCAATGCTCACAAATACCAGTCTAGAAGTGCTAGTTGGTATGAATTTGTGTCTTATAATTTGTTGTCAGAAAATTGTGGATATACACTTTAGGCTTGGCTCTTCTTCTTAACTTTGCTTTTTTCTGCATGGGAAGTCGTTTTTGATCAGTTCTGTTGTAGGAAGCAGGACTGGACTGGATCAGACCACTTTCACATACACTTATATCTTTACTATGCTGGACTCACCACATACTTCAGAAAAATAATCAGTGAGTGAAATATATATCAGCTTCACTCACTTCATACAGTTGAGACTCAATATGCAAATTTCTTACAAAAAATTTAAGGGTCATATCGACTTATGATGATGAATATATCAAATTATGAGAACTAAGCACACTATTCTAAGTTTGGAAAAGATTACAACACATAACTGAAAAATTGCACTCTAAAAATTACCAAATTGCCACACATTAAAAAAAATGTTGCTAGTCACTCATATGACAATGCTAATGCTAATACACATAAAGTTCCATGTCTGTGATAAGTATGCCTTCTCCATCTTCATCCCGATGCTGATCTTGGCAAAACCTTAATTCAATATCTTGAGTGGGTGTATGCAGATAATTTCTTTGAAATACAGTTGAACATGAATACTTCTGGCAGTAATAAGTGTGGTGTTCAGACAAGAGTAGTGTACTCCTGAGCATTACTGGAACAATTTTGTGAGTTTGCACTGAATGTCCATATGTGAGTTCTATGAGATACATTTGTATAGGTTAAGCTAATACCATCAACATAATTGTCATTTAATGTGGCTGTAGAAGACCTATTAGTGTATTCAAATCCCTCAGCAGTTCCAAAATATCTACCTTCTACAATACCACATATATAATTGTACGATATATTCTTTGTGGGAAAAAGTATTCTAGAGCCAGCAAGCGACGATTTTCGAAAACATTCATCAATGGTATTAAATGAAATGTTTCCAACACATTACAGAGCTCTGTTTTCTGAGTTCAATGAGACTATTCTAGTCAGTCCACCAGTAATGTTCCCACAAGTCCCAGTCATATCACAATAGACTTGTACTATAGAACCATCAGAAGCTGTTACCCAATAATAACCAGATTTGGCTGAACTATTAGGCAATATATTGTATAGTTCTTGACACGACAGTGCTGGTTGAAACTTTAACAGCCAAAAAAGGATCCTTTCTTGCAGGCCTTGTTGGCAGCGATCTGCTTCAAGACATCCTTGTTTCTTGGCTGCTGGCCTCTCCCTTCGAACACTCGACCGCCTTCTGCAAGGTCCATGAGCTGCTCAGAGTACTGGTTTAAGCCTCTGAAATGGTGGGTTCGCTTCTGAGCCATTGAAGAAATGGAATAATCGCTATCGGAACGCTAAGTAAGAAACTGTACGTACGCCAAACGCAACGAAATGCTTCTTTGCGGAAGTAAAACGCAGCTGCATTTGCACTGCACGCGCGTCTATTTACCTCTGACACCTTGGACCAAGATAAGATAGTGCTCTGCAGAGGTGCCCGCGCGTTTATTTAATCCGGTTTAACAGTAAGTTAGACCTAGTTAATTACGAGGACCGCATTAGTAGGGGGTGCGGCAGGGGTGGGTCAGAGACCCAGCCCAGAAGTTAGGTTGTCAGAAAGGTAGCTATAGAATGCTCACGTGGGGAAAGGGAACCAGACACGTGGACCAGTGACCAGAGTCGATCAGTGGAAAGACAACTCAGCCAAGAAGAACCGCTACGTGAGCGATGTCGATGTCGGGAACGGCAAGAGGTAGCGAGGCAGCACTGACAGCGGGAGGAGACGTAGACAACCATGCCGCGGGTTCCTCGTCGTCGGAGGCGCCTAGAAGTCGAGCTCCCGTGGTGGCCGCTATGCCGTTGGACTCAGCATTAGTGGACTTAATCGCGGCTAGGGTGGCAGCCCAACTGAGAGAATCGGCGGACAGCGTTCCGGGGGCTACGGATGGGGAGCGGCCCGGGAGGAGGCCAGCGCCCAGTGAAGACACGGATAGGGGAGACTCCTCCGAGCGACGCAATCGGGAGGCAGGAGGTAAGGAAAAATGTAGTAAGAGAGTGGTAGTAGAGCAAAGGGGCCACTCGTTGGAGCTTAGGTACATAGATGCAGAGAAAAGTTTAGGTTTGGTAGGGGGTGGAGGCCCCTCACAGTGAGGAGTGGGCAGTATTTAGGAGGTAAAGGCCCCCCTTAGTCAGTGGGTGGATGCCCCTTGCAACAATGAGTGGGCGGAGCCCCCCCCTCCCCGTAGTAATAAGTGGGAAGAGGCCCCCTGGTAGTAAGGAGTGGGCGGGGGGGTGAGGGGCCCTAGTACTAAGGAGCAGGCAGAGGCCCCAGGTAGGGAGTAGTGGGCGGAGACCCCACCCCCCCCCCTTGTAGTAAGGAGTGGGCGGAGGCCCCTTGTAGTAAGGAGCGGGCTGAAACCCCCTGGTAGGAAGTAGGGGCGGAGGCCCCCGGTAGTAAGGAGTGGGCGGAGGCCTCTGGTAGTAAGGAGTCGGCGGAGGCCACCCTTGGTAGTAACGAGTGGGCGTAGGCCCCCCTTGGTAGTAACGAGTGAGCGGAGGCCCCTCGTAGTGATGAGCGGGCAGAGGCCCTCGTAGGGATGGGTGGGCAGAGGCCCCCCTCGTAGTGAGGAGTGTGCGGAGGCCCCTCGGAGTGATGAGTGGGCAGAGGCCCCTCGCGGTGATGAGTGGGCGCAGCCCCTTGGAGTGATGAGCGGGCGGAGGCCCCTGGGAGTAGTTAGTGGACGTTAGGCAGAGGCCCAGGAGTAAACCAGTTAGGGGGAAGGGACACGGACGCACACATACGCACACACAGGGGGCTACACACAGACGCTCAGGTTCCAATTGGAAGTAGGAAGGCAGTGGGTACGGGGGAACTCAGCAGTGAGTTGTAGTGATATGACAGGTGCTTTTGTGTTGGCTAGGTGTGGAGCTGGGGGGCGGTCTGGCCCTAGAGACGGTGGCTAGTCTGCGGCTTCCAGTTTTCTCTGCGGAAGAGGATCCGGGTGAGAGAGCTCCTCAGGTAGAGGGGCACAGACAGCCTGCCAGTTACCTGCCGGGGAAGCGCGATCGGGAAAGAGCTCGCTTAAGTGAGGAGGCGTCCCCCTTCGTCCTTAGTGAGGCCTTGCCCGTTGTCCCTGGGAAGTTAGTACAGAGGATCCAAAAGGGAGAGTACATCGAGATGGCGGAACTCCTGAAGGACAACGTGGAGGCGGAGAGGAGGAGAGTGGCAGCAGGAGATAGCGGGCAAGCCGGAAGAACCTGCCGCAGAGAGGTGCCGGACTTTGATAGCTGGCTGCAGTGTTTTAGTCTGTACGCAGCGGTGGTATGTGCTAAGTACCCACAGAAAGCCAGGGAGCTGTGGGCTTACCAGGCCCTGATGTTAGCCGAGTACAGAAAGTGCGGTGGACGGGGCTGGTTATTGTATGACTCGGCGTTTCGCCAGCAGATTATAGACTTAGAGGCTGTGGACTTTTCAAAAGTAAACCAAGGGCTATATGCGACTACTTTCCTGGCTTATGGAGGAAAGGGGCTGTTCTGCAGCAGATGCATGGCGTCAGACCACTCCCAGGAGGATTGTGCACTCCACCCTAGAAGAGAGGTTCCAGTGGTCCAGTTACAGGAGCAGAGGCCAGCTGGTGGCAGGAGAGATGAACTGCAAGGAGACGCCAGGAGGAGAAGGGGCCGGCGAGGCGCATGCTATGCCTTCAATGATGGGAGGTGTTCCCTTCCTTACTGCCGGTTCGAGCATGTGTGCTCAGTGTGCGGAGGCGAGCACCGGAAGTCCGGGTGCCGTACCCGTGGTATGGAGCGACAGAGGGCCCCGGACAGGAGTACCCAGTACCCAGCTAATAGAGAAGTGCTGGGGGGAACCCAGAGAGGACAGTAAAAGACTGTTGGTGTCTGTATGTGTAGTCAGTGCGTCAGGACAGAGGCATAATATGATGTGTGCTGGTATACAAAAAAAAAAAAAAAAAAAAATTATGTATACATGTAGTTTGTGGCTATGTTAGTCTAAGCATAGATAGCAGCGGTAGTAGGTAAGAAAAAAAAAAAAAAAAAAAAAAAAAAAAAAAAAAAAAAAAAAAAAAAAAAAATAATAATAATAAATAAATAAATATAATAATAATAATAATAAATAATAATTAAAAAATAATAATAATAATAAATAAATAAATAAAGTAAAATGGTTAAATAGGCACTGGGTGGGTTGAGATCGTCACAAGAAGTGGGAAAGGAGCGAAAGGTAGTATATGGGGGGGTGGGCCGGCAGCTAGGAGGGTGTGTCATGGGGACGATCCGGGCATTCACATGACAACAGAGTTAGGTCTGTAACGACCAGTACCAGTTACTGTCAGAGTGGGTGTGTGTGTGCTCTCAGGTGTCGTCCCAGCAAGGAGGTACGCCTACATGGAGCACCTGGAAAGGCTGGCGGGCAGGAGACCGCTCCGCCTGGTGGCTATGCCTGTAGAGTATCAGACCGTGGTGACGCCGCTGGAATGGCGGACTTGGGACGGGCGACTGCAATATCACCCCGACCAGAATTTTCGGCGATACATCGTCATGGGGTTAAAAGAAGGCTTCAGAGTCGGCTTCCAGTACGGTGTAGTCGCGATCGGGTCTGCCCAGACCAACATGCTCTCAGCCACCAGGAACAAGCAGGTAGTGGACGAGTACCTGGACAAGGAAGTGAGTCTAGGGAGAGTGGCAGGCCCTGTAGACCCCACAGCCCAGCCAGGTATCCATATAAACAGGTTTGGGGTGATCGAGAAGCCCCACCAGCCGGGAAAGTACAGACTCATAGTTGACTTATCATACCCAGAGGGCCGCAGCGTGAATGATGGGTTGGAACCCGAACTCTGCACTATGAAGTACACTTCTGTAGATGTGGCAGTGGCCAGAGTGTTGACACACGGAGCGGGCACTAGTCTGGCGAAGTTCGACATTGAGTCGGCATATCGAATTGTGCCGGTGCACCCGGATGACAGGCCATTGCTGGGCATGAGCTGGCGTGGGAGAGTATACATAGACAAGGTCTTGCCGTTTGGCCTTAGGTCAGCGCCAAAAATCTTCAGTGCAGTGGCGGATGCTATGCAAGGGATTATAGAGCAACAGGGGGTCGAAATTTTGCATTACCTGGATGATTTCCTGGTCATCAGCCCCTCAGAGGGGGGATGTGAGGAAGCACTGGCAAAGGCCTTGCAGGGGTGCCAGGAGTTGGGAGTTCCCATTGCCACGCACAAGACGGAGGGTCCGTCGACGACTATGACTTTTCTGGGAATTGAGTTGGACACAGTGGCAATGACACTGCGGCTGCCCAGGGAAAAAGTGTGCTGTTTGCAAAGAGAGATCAATCGCTGGTTAAGGAGGCGCTGCTGTACCAAAAGAGAGCTGCAGTCACTAATTGGCATGCTGCAGCATGCAAGCTGCGTGGTACGGCCAGGAAGGACATTCTTGCGATTGATAGCGCTGCTATCAGTGGCAAAAAAGCCGCACCACCGCATCAGGCTGAACATGGGCTTTAGGTCTGACGTGGCCTGGTGGGCGACTTTTCTGCCGGCTTGGAACGGCACCAGCATGATGAGGCGGGTGTGTAAAGGAGGGTACGTTGCAACAGTCACATCGGATGCCTCAGGTAATTGGAGGTGTGGGGCATTCACCTCAAGGGGTGAGTGGTTCCAGCTCCAATGGCCGGAGTCGTGGATGGAGGTGCATATCACGGTTAAAGAGCTACTGCCAGTGGTCATGGCCTTGGCAGTCTGGGGATACCAGTGGAGTGGAAAGTCTGTGAGGTGTCTGTGTGATAATGCCGCAGTGGTGGCGATCATCAATACAGGAACCAGCAAGAACGAAAGGGCAATGCACTTAATGCGAAGTGCCTTCTTCTTCCTAGCCCGTCACGATGTCAGAGTGTGGGCAGAGCATATACCAGGGGTGGAGAATAGGAGTGCTGATGCTCTGTCCAGAAATGACTGTACCTCCTTTCTGTTGCAGAACCCAGGGGCTCAGCCCGGGCCAGTGACTATCCCACAGGAGCTGATCAGAGCACTCATCCTGGAGCGCCCAGACTGGACGTCACTGAGCTGGATGGAATTGCTAAAGGCCTGTTCCTGAAAGGCTTGGCGGAGTCTACGCAGCGAGTGTATGGGTCGGGGCAACAGAGATATATCTCATTCTGCGCGGCTGGGGGTCTAGTGGCAGTGCCGGCAACAGAGACTACGCTGGTGTATTTTGTGGTACAATTGGCAAAGGATGGCTTGAAGCATAGGACGATGAAGGTGTACTTGTCAGCGGTGAGGTTCCTTCACATCATGGAAGGTGCGCCAGACCCGTTTCAAAAATCGCTGTGTAGACTGCAGTACACACTTCAAGGGGTGAAGAGAACAGAGGCATATAGAGGTGATACAGCCAGGACAAGGTTGCCAATAGGCCCAGATATTCTCAGGAAGATGAGAGCAGTCTGGCAGAACGATAGTCGCAACCCAGATAAGATTATGCTGTGGGCGGCAGTCTCCCTGGGTTACTTCGGATTTCTCAGGGCGGGCGAGATGACAGTACCGAGTGATGAGGATTTCGACCCGACGATGCATCTCACACGGAGTGATATTGCGCTAGACGACCCCCTGAGGCCAGGAGTGGTGCGAGTCCACATTAAGCAATCTAAAACAGATCCGTTTAGGAAGGGGATTTACCTGTACATAGGGAGGACGAATAGTGATCTGTGCCCAGTGACGGCGCTGTTGGGCTACCTGGTGACCAGGGGGCAACGTCCAGGGCCACTCTTTGTGTTCAAGGACGGGCGTCTCCTGACTAGACAAAGGCTGGTGTCAGCAGTCCGAGAGGCCCTCGCTGTCGCAGGGCTGGACCAGTCGCAGTACTGCGGCCACAGTTTTCGCATAGGGGCAGCAACAACGGCAGCTAGCAGGGGACTGGAAGACTCAGTGATTAAGACTTTGGGCAGGTGGCGAAGTTTGGCATACCTGGACTATGTGAGGATACCACGAGAGCAGTTGGCTAGTTACTCACGTATCTTGGCAGCGTGATCAGACAGTATGAGACTAGGGATAGAGAGCTAACAATCATGTACACTCACCAGTGATGGTAGCAGTATGCTGTCAGCATTGTCATTTGTTCTCATGATAACATGATGTAGCATCAGATTAATAACGACAGTAGCTGTATCAAAAAAAAAAAAAAAAAAAAAAAAAGGGGGGAGGGAGGGGGGAAGGATAGTGCTGACAGGTAGAGACGACCGGTAGACAATAGTTAGTGAGGTAGTTTGGGTGTCGGGATATGGCAGGTCCTAGGGAGGGGTGAAGGTGGCGTTTGGGCTTGGGAGGGGGTCGTGGCCGACCGTGGGCCTGGGGGTTCTAATTGGGGGTAACCCCCAATTAGATCCAATTATCCCCTCTTAGCACCACTTAGCACTAATTAGCGAGTGGTGAGGGGATCCCCCAAGCCTACACCTCCGCCACCCTACACGGCAAGGGAGCCGTGGAACAGCAAGACCTGCCACTACCCAGGAGGCCCTAATCAATATGTAAGTGGGATGGGGGGCTGGTGCAAAGAGGACCGAAGTAATTAAATCCGGTTTAACAGTAAGTTAGACCTAGTTAATTACGAGGACCGCATTAGTAGGGGGTGCGGCAGGGGTGGGTCAGAGACCCAGCCCAGAAGTTAGGTTGTCAGAAAGGTAGCTATAGAATGCTCACGTGGGGAAAGGGAACCAGACACGTGGACCAGTGACCAGAGTCGATCAGTGGAAAGACAACTCAGCCAAGAAGAACCGCTACGCCCACCCACCCACACCTGTAACTCTCCACTGGGGAGCCAAGCTTCCCAGTGTGATCGGTGTTTGGGCCTGGGGGCTCTAATTATCCCCTCTTAGCACCACTTAGCACTAATTAGCGAGTGGTGAGGGGATCCCCCAAGCCTACACCTCCGCCACCCTACACGGCAAGGGAGCCGTGGAACAGCAAGACCTGCCACTACCCAGGAGGCCCTAATCAATATGTAAGTGGGATGGGGGGCTGGTGCAAAGAGGACCGAAGTAATTAACCTTCGACATAGGGGACCTAGTTGCCCCCGCGAATGTGCGCATGCGTACCGGATACCTTCGACCTAAAACCGGAAACCTCGTACCTTCGACCTAGGGACCTCAGTCCGCGAGTGGGCTCCCCTAGCCCTCGCCGATTCCACCCGCTTTTTTGTTACGATTAATCTAATTAATTAAAAATCTTTTTTGAAATCTACGCCGCCTTCCGTAGTCTATTGCACCAGCTTTTAGACTTAACCAGTATTAGTGTGACGATATTTTACCTAACATGAGATGACGATGCTTCACCAAATTGTACAAAGCTCATGAATTATTCATGAATACACACGCTTTTCTAGGGCACTTTTTCAGCTCAGAGCTTATGCAATGTATAAGTGCAGCGGTGGCTAAAACTATTCTTAATCATAACTTAATAATTATTTTTGGTATTATCTTAATTATTAAGTACACATTTTATACGTTCCCTGGAATTCTCAGGAAAGATATCAAACGGGGCTCTAGGGTAACCAGACCGCGATTAGATAAACTATACTAAATACTATACTATACTTATAGTATGTTATAGTATACTATAACCGCGCGGTCAATTTCTCCGCCATAAAAGTAAATCGTGAGTAACACCCAATGTGTACTATCGCTCTAGTCATGAATAATATCATTGATTTGTGTGTTTAAAGCAAAGATTTTTAAGTGAAACTGTCATCACTGTGCATGTAATATGCAATTAATTATGGAGTTTTCCTGTGCTCGCTATATTCTTTGCGCAATAATATTATTGGTATTATACTCCGAAGCTGAGACTGTTGATCGAAATACGATTATTTCATCTAACGGGTCTACTTATTCCAAGTGCTCGAGTAGTTTATTAGTATTAGAAAGGGCTATTTATGAAATAGAAGGCAACAAAAAAAATCTGACAAACACTTTCTACCCTTCCAGAAAAATATCTACAGCATTTGTTCAGGTTATTTATACATTCCAAAGTAAATTTGGAAATAATACTTATGACTGCGAGGTTAAATATTGGTGGGCATCAGGAACATTTCTTTTCGTGCAATCACCAACTATTTTTCGGTTTTCTTCGCTTATCTTTGGCAACAAAGTTGACAATCTGAATAAAATCACTCTAACCTTACCTTATGAATGCCGCCCAATAGTTCAAGGAGATGACGAAATGTGCTCTTGCAAATCTAAAGATGATAAACTTTTGGATATTCTTACTCAGCAGGTAAAGTGTTCCCTATTAACACAAAGTAGGAGAAACATCTCTGCTTTGATTTACTTAATTCTAACGCAAAGCGCAGCCTAGTTAGTGCCAGACTAAAATGTTCATAACGTGTTTTTTCAGTAGGTAGCCAAGGTGGCTTGCAATTCACTTAATTATTTCAAAATCATGTTGATTTTTTTTTACAATTGGGCATGATTTTTAAGCTTATCTTGAGTATTGTTGATGTCCAGATTCCAAACATATTTTGTTTTAGTTATTAATAAATGAAAAAACTTAACAGTGAAGTTTTAGTATTTCTACTAATGGTGCCTAAAATATAGTTATTTGAAACGTTTCATCAGTACCTTGGTAAATAAATTAGGTATTAACTAATGGGTTCTCAAATTCTTTCTGATATGCCTTTTAAGAATGTATCTCATGCTCTTTTCCCTAATAAATGTAATACATATTGAATATATTTTTAATGAAGACCCAAGTATATAAATAAACTATAATTTTTTTTATTGTTTAAGATGTTTATTTTACTGCCAATTTATAGTATGTTCACTTAATAATTTTCATGATTCAATGTGAATTGGCTACAATTTTTTTATTTCTTGTTTGGCTTTGTACAACTAAGTTTTAATTTTTCTTATTAAAGTAGTTGAAATACTGCAAAACTAGGGGGTTATAGTCTTAGTTAAACCAACATTCAATTAATGTGTGTGCACTTTAGCTGTATTAATAATTTTATACAATAACAAATGATTATTGTGTAATGATTACTGGTCTTTTAACATTAATAACGTATATTATCTTTTCCAGCTTAAACTCTATGCCAAATACAATGATCCATTCGCTGTTGTACGAGATGATACATCCAGCGCGGTGGCAGTGTGCGACAGTGAGCTTGAAGACACTTATTACGTAAAAAATGTGCATGCTAATGTAGGTGTCTTATTATTCTTTGTCATCACTGTGGTTGGACCAATATTGTTTTTAGTCTTAAATTTAGCTATGATAAGAAGCTCAAATGAAGTTATATACTATCATATAAGAAAATCTTCCAATCACTCAGACCTAGCGGCACTTGTTATTGCAAATTATTTTCTTACTATGTACATTACTGGTTTGGATTTAGCTTCTGTAATTTATGCAGCGGCTCAAAGGGATGAAATTAATAGTGAAACAAATCATTCCTCTGGGCATACTTTTAATTTATGTATCAATTTTATTCTTCTGATTTATGATTTATTGTCACTCTTAGGTCAATTTGTAGCATTTCTATACTTAGGCTTACAGCCAAAATGGAAAAATAAAAAATGCTTTTTTATTTATTTTTATTGTATTTTTGAGAACTCAAAAGAAAATAGTGATTCAGACGTTAATTCAAGAAAAACTGACTATTTGACAGTAAATGGTCAAAATTTATTTGTTTTGGTATATTGTATGTGGATGTTCAGTTTTTCGATAGCTGGTCACTTCTTATTTGTAATAATGTCATGGCTTATTGATCCTGCACAGGCAACTTCCATTGCATTAATCTATGTCGGATCATTGTCATTTATTTTTGTAATTGTACGACAATGCTTTGTGGCATATCGTAAAATGGAAATAGAATGTAAACATGAAAAATGTTGTAGTTTATTGTTTGTGTGTATTCCATTGTATCAACTATTTTATAAGTGCAGTAAGTGCAGTCAATGCTGCAAGCAAGAAGAGAACCAAGATTACCATGAACTTGGAGAGTTTGATTCATATGAAGACCCTATGACAAACTTAGTTACTGCTCCCAAAAAGTTTATGTATACTATGTATGGTGATACTGTTTTTGATACCAGAGCATTCTTTGCAGCAATGGGATGGGGATTTGTACTAATTAGTTTTATATCATTACTGATGGTCATGCTCTTTGAGCTTCCCTTATCAGTTCTTAATCTCCCAAACTACCTGTATAGTATTATTCAAATTCTTTTAGTTGTTGTATCATTATTGATCACATATAAAATATTTTTTACCAATCGACCTGAACTCCCAATATTTTTAAGACATTTAAGATCTTCGTATAGAAAATTGAAAGGAAAGAAGAATGAAAACAATACAAGTCAAACTTCAACGGATTTGGAGAATGTAATGTCCCACAAGTATGAAGATGTTGAAGCCATCGGTGAACTTGCAGGAATAATTGTTCATAATTTGGACAATATTTTGACCAAGAAAATAAGTACTATGCAAGATAATTCAGTTTTACCTGAACAGACTTCTATTAATGAATGACTACTGCGGAGTTTTTTATGCAAACTGTATACAAAAGTTTTTTTTTAACCAAATTGGTTTTGTGTTTCATTTGTAGTGATAAACTGTAATTTTTAGCACATTATGAGCATAAAATATTAGCTGTGTATTGGTTCACAATTTTTTCTGAGCCCTCTTTCCTTCATTAGATGCATTCTCTCTCTTTTAACAACTTTGTTTAAGCAATAAATAATTTCTAATGAACTCAGAACACTTCTAAAATTGCAATAAGTGGTTATTATAAAACATTTGCACAAAACGAATAATGAATGATACATACAGAAAGTGAAAGTTGTAAAATCCATGGCAACCATGCTTCTAATGACTATTGTTAGTTTTAATGAGTACAATTAACAGGTAGTAAGTTGCAACAGAATTTAAAAAAATGTTTGGCTCTCACATGATCAAACCCAGGACACTTACTCAAGGCAAAAAAACAACAAAAAAACCACTCTAATTAAACTGGATGACATTTTAAAATTAGACATCTTTGATGCTTTGTCATAGTGCATTATGCCATTGCTTTGATATGTAACAGTGCATAGCAGTCATATACTTGATATATACGTGCATACTCCAGCAACTCCAATATACAACAGTATTGTATCACTGGACTCAAATAATAATAAATATTATATACACAATATGTATAAGTATAGTAAAGAAAAAAAATGTTATGTATAGTATACATAAACTTAATGTGATGGTTCCACTAGGAAACTGGAAATATTTACTACTTTAGCTATAGCTACAATTAATTTCAAAGGAAGATGACCAGTATCCCCATCAAACATCCCTGGCTACAGGCCTGAAATTTGTGTCTACATTAGTGAAAAACAGTAAATTAAGTTATACATGCTGCTATTAATATTGATTGGTTTTCTATTTTGTTTTGTTTTGCTTTTCTGTTTTTGTTTCTTTTTTTTTTTTTTTTTTGCTCTTGCATTTCTGGAATATTCAAATACATGGACTAGAATATCTAGGAATATATCATTCCTGTTTCAATACTACCCTATATATTGCTCTTTATGGTTTTTATTTCAAGATTTAAAAGATTCTTACTAGGTCATAATTGCACATAGTGTCCTAATTGATTTACATTACTATCACATAGATGTGAATAAATCTAACATAGACTGTCTATAGTTAGCATTTTATAATTTATAACCTGAAATAAAACTGGTAGCTAGCATTTGGATGAACATATTTAAATTGTGAATTACTAGATTGCTGAAACTATTTTGGTAAACTGATCAATTAAGTTGCTTCAGAATTTAATAGTTTGTGGCAAAGTTTCTGTCAAATATGTAGCTTCTGCCGTATTTTTTTAGCAACACACAGTATTAAGGTTAAGACTTTAGCCTTATTGTTAACTATTGTATAAGTCACGAATAATTTAGACTGATTATTTAATATTGTGAAACTATATCAATCAAAGTTGACTTTTACTATAAATCTATTGCACTATAAATATTTAATAGACTGAATTTGGTGCTTGGTGTCCTTTAATGATGAGCACTGTTTTAAAGCATATTAAAAAAATGTACCTTTCATTTTATATTCATTTGTCATTAGACTGTAAAATTCTGAATGAAGATACAATAATACCATTAGACTAAATTTTGAATACGCTGATTACTAGTTCTGGTTAATTGTGTTGTAGCTAATATCTATGACTATTTTAAAAAAATATAAACTTAAATTATAGGTATTGTAAATTATTGTATGTTTTGTTGATTTTAGCTACTAGAATATGCTAAATACACTGAAGGTCAAATCATTAGAAATGTATTGTCCACTGCAAGAGCAGTATGTGACCAAGAATTGAAACAATTATACTACAATACTCCTCCTGTGATATTATTTTTTGTTTTTGTTATTAATTTCACCAATAAGCAGTATATGCCTTTTACTACTATTTGTAACTGCTAACAGCGAAAACATTAAAATATGCATTGAAAAAACTGAAAAGCATGGGGTACACTGTAAAAAACGATGTACTTGATTGAAGTAGAAAAATACTTATAATAAGAAAAAATGATACTAACTGTGACAAGCAATTGTGAGAACTAAATTTAAGTTATGCTACTAATTATAAAAATGCTACTTTTCAAAATGAGTATTTAAATACTAACTTCAAGCACAGATTTTAAGCGGTTTAACATACTCAAATACTACTTTTAAGCAGGTAAATACACTAAAATGTAGTGCTGACTTGCCTAACATTTAGCATCTGGATTTGATTTTAAGTATACTCATATACTAAGGTGTAAAACTAATAATGAGTACCTCGGACCCCCTAAAGTACTTATTTTAAGTATTAGCTAAATATAGCTACTAAAAACTAGTATTTCAACTAGCATATACATGACCCCAAATAGTATACTAATTTCAAGTGTGGAAATTTTGTATAAAATACTGACTTCAATGCTGAAGAAAAAAGAATTGAAAGAATTGAAAGAAAAAAGTTTTAGTAGGAATTAAATTGCCGAAGAAAAAGTTTAGTCAAAGTCACAATATGCCTGAGTTGCATCAACACTTAGGTCTTCAGATTCTTCTTTGGAGTTTCCATCATTTTCACACAGTTTTTGTTCTATTACATCCTATTGCACGCCGTGGCAGTCTGTGACAAGCGTGTAATCACATCTGAAATTGGGCATTTTACATTTTCAGCTGTTCTCACGCTACTAGCAATTCATTATGCCTACAACCTGTTATATAATCCTATTATTCTACAAGTCATGGAATTTCTACAGGAAAAATTGTTGGTGATTGCCTTCCATCTAACAAGCGACTTAGTGTTGCATTTACAAATCTCTGCAGAAGATGAGGCTGAAGTAGGATCACCCACAACAATGACATAAGGATAAGTGTTCGTACTGTTTGTCTTCAATGCTTCATCTAATGTCTGAAAATTTTTAAATTGCAAACCCATTATGAATATATAAGTATACTATATTTTTGTACGAAGTTAAATTATGACATTGCATGGAATTTTTCAACATAAAAAACTCGTACAACTGCAGGATTTATTTCAGTATTTTCTTCAAAAAAGGCAAATGGGCATGGCCAACACAAACAGAGGGTGCAGAGAATATACTTTCATAATATTGCATGCAAAGCAATATTATATTCCTGATTATATTATAATCAGGAATCACATTACGTAATTAATGGACATGTGTTAAACAGATTTTTAGGATTTCTGGTAATATGTGACCGTCTACGGGAAAATTAGGCACAATACTGCGTGACTAAACATCAGGAAAAGATCAATCAAATACTTTAAAATGTAGTAAACAAGCCTAAAAAAGGAAAGAGTTAGGTCAAATATATTGGGAATGGCTTAAGTTACAGTGATAAAACTTGGAGAGCTCAATATGTGGATACCAACAACTCTGTAAGTGCAAAATAAAATTTCTTTTTGATGGAGCCCGTAAGGTGCCAGATTTTCCTGTAGACGATCACACATTTTGTGCATTCTGAATCCTATATGGTCCGCCAATAAAAATGGCATAGGTGATGCATTTTTAGTTTAAACCTCGGTCTAGCAAACACATTTAGTTAATAGAAGCACTCAATGTTTAATACCCGTTATTGCCCTGGCCCAAACCCTTGCTTGGTGGGTCATACTAACTGATAGTGCCAGCACTTATTGCTCCTGCTCTAAAACATCAATATGCTTCCTTTACTCAGTCTTATTTTAATAATAATAATAATAATAATAATAATAATAATAGTCATGCTGCTGACCCCAACTCCTCTCCCAGCCCCATGCAAAACAATAAATAAACAAACAAATAATTGTATTAATCAGTTAATAGATATTAATAGTTAAATTAGTAGTAAATTGTAATAGTTGAATTGCTTGAATTACTACTTACAGGTGCAAAGCAGATAAGCGAATCCAGTCCACCTTTTCCAGATTTAGGTTTCAATTTTTCCATTAGTACATTTAAACAGAATATTGTGATAACTATAAAACATTAGGTACATGTGTTATATATATCTTATTATATGAAAATATTGTCTTACCATTTGATTCCTTTGACGCTGGTCTCTCTTTTCCAGATTCAATAGCATAGTGGACTATAGCAGGTGCAACATTCTTATTCCAGCGTTTTTCCAAAACACGTATTTTTTGTAGAACTTCAACAGAGGAAGTAAATCGTGTTCCAGTTGAATGGAACATTTCTTGAATGAGCTACATAAAGTCGTCTGTAAATGAATTGATATATTGAAAATTAACAGGATATATGATTTACTTACATGAAAAGGATTCTTGAAACCAGGATAATGTAGCAAAGTAGAGGAAACACGAACTACAGCACTTTCAGCCATCAATTCATCTCTACGTCTCACATAAGAAAGAGAAAGAAGCCTGACAATTTTGTCCTTATCCCTTTTATTTTTCTTTACTTCCTTTTTTAGCTCTTTAATGTGAGACTCCATTCCCTCATTGTCATCCGTTCCCGCTATTTCACATTCCGTCATAACTTTCCTTTTCTTTCTTGATCTTACTTCTGACACTGTACTATGGTTTTGGAACCATCTAACAATCTGGCCATATAGACCAGTCTATATTAGTTATTAAAATATTAATAATGGAGAGATCCCAAGTTTTCAGTTCTCACTTACCTCTGGTGTAGTACTGCTCCCAACATCTCCTAGACTCTTAGGAGCCAATTGGTATAAAGAAACAGCCAAGTTTCTCTTCTCTGATGTTGGAATTGAGGATCCTTTTCCCCAAAAGTATCCACGAAGAGCAAGACAGGCCTCCTTAATTAACCGATTTCTTTGTGTATTGGTATAAAAAGCATCCTTCTCAATACATTTTCGAATATCTGGTGAGAAAATAGGCAGCTTAAATTCTTCAGTGCGCCGCCGTTTACTACATTGCTCAACTTCACTTGAGGGTGTTCTACAACCAAGTGCAGAAGCTCGTGTCAATATAGAATGCCTACCAACCGAGACTGGAGTAGAACCTCGACTGCATGATGGTAACGATCCTGAAACTGGAGTGGAACCTCGACTGCATGATGGTAAGGATCCTGAAACTGGAGTGGAGGCTGTAGAAGTTACTCCTATGACAGAACCCTGACTAGAATCAAGTTCCAAAACATCATCTAATTCTTGTAATAAATCATTTGTGTTTTGTAAACAGAATTTTTCGCTGGCCTTGCTGGCATTTTTAGCAATCTTATATAGCCTTGATCCTAGAAGAAACTTGTCATTACTGGAAAAAATAATAGAAAAATCTTCCCTTGTCAGCTCCGCAAATGCCTGTCCATCAATTTGCCTCTCTGTTATATTACAAACACAAGTGAATTGGAAAATTTGTACTCACAATTTAAAATAAATCACTGATACTGTAGTGTTATTTTGTTTTATTTTTACTGTATTCAGCAGCATATCACATTTATAATGTTGACTAAGATAAAACTATAAACAAATTCCATCAGATCCATGGTCTCAAAATAGAGGGATAAAGAAAACAAAAAAATAACGAATTGACTTTGCTGTAATATTAATGTTTGAATGATTTAAGACCAGCTTTTATACATTCATTTCAATTTTCTCGTTTTACTCAGTTATTTACCTTTATTGGTTTATCCTTAACAATTTATGTCATGCTTAAGAATTTCCAAGCCCAGAAATTACACAAGTTAATACATTATAATCAAATCACCATGCTACAAAATACTTACTCTTAAGCTCCTGCATATCCTCTTGCAGAAAGTTCATCACTTCAGTTAAAAAAGTGAAGAGTTCATTTTCATTCATCTTACATACACCTACCAAAACAAAGTCCAGTACATTTACAAACAAAAAACAAAAAAATGCTCTCCTACCTTCCACGGTTAAAAGAGAGCGGTTCACGGTCCTTCACACTATATACTCTCTCAGAGTAGTGGGAAGAAGTGCTAACTGGTACGTGCTTGCAGGTGTGATCTACAGGTTACCACACGTGATCTACAGTTACCACACGTGATCTATTGCGCCAAGCACATGAATCAATTCAGCGCTACACGACTCATGCGCAAAGTGGACTCCTCCGCTCCGCTGTGCCGACCTACACGCTTTCTAGATATGTCCGCGAGATGGAGCTGTCAACTTTGTTCTGGAAATTATATCAACCTAAAAGAACTCGTCAGTCACGTTAGAGGTGCCCATTCCTTGGAACCGGGATTTATTTTAGTGTGTCAAATACAGGGTTGCCCTTCAACTTTTAAAAGTCCTATCACTACAAACATATAATACATTCCCATCCTGAAGATTATTTTAATGATAGCAATAGTTCAAGAGATTCAAATTATCATTTTGGTGGTGGTAGCACTTCTAGTGAAGATGAGGACCATGTTCAAAATGATGTTTGCGAGGCTGTAGATGGCAGTGATTGTGAGACAATTCAGCAAGATACACAGCTTCCTACAATGAAAAATTCCGAACAAGCGATTATTGGAAAACTTATTAAATTAAAGCACTACCACAGATTATCAAATGCCGCAGTTGATGATATTATAGAATTGGTAGAATCTGTATGCAGTGAGCTATCTACTAGAGTTATCACAGCAATAAACATGAGCGAGCAAAGCTTTAGTATTGAATTGTCTTCGCAACTTTTAGAAGCAGTGTCTGAAAGTATGACATCTCCACTAGTTTCGATTAAGACCACTTACAAACAACAACAGTTTATTGCTAACAATTTATCATATGTGGTATGTGTTATGTATACTTGTATGATGTTGCATGCTTGAGGACTTAAAATTTCCTGCAGGCACCTATATGGCATGAACTAGGAACCCATATTGGTACTATTGGACGTAGTACTACGCCTACCAATATATCAGATGGATTTTACTATATTCCTCTACTTAGTTCACTTAAAGCTTTACTCAGCAAACTGTCGATTTATCAACAGGTAATCAATATCTAATCTATAAGATAATATTATATTGACACACTGTAAATTATTACTATAGGTTTTCTTTGGTTCACACAATAGCCCTGATCATATGCTTCATGATATTTGTGATGGAATTCTTTTCAAACAAAACTGTCTTCTCCAAAACAGTGATAAAGCTCTTCAGATCATTGCATATTTTGATGAATTGGTATTGACAAATCCAATTGGATCCAGAAGGCATAAAATAGGTAAAAAATATATATATAAGTACCAAGGTTTTTGTTTTGTTGGCCATAAAGTCTGCTTTACCAGCAATTCATTTTATAGTTTAAACCTTTGCTTAGCCAATTTTTTTTGTTGCTGTGTTGCTAATGTTCATTGGCACAATCAGTTGTATCTCTGTGTGGTGGAATCAGGTCACTGTTAGCCTAAGAGACACAGTTGCGCTGCCACCAGAGTTTCAGGCTAGCACCCAGCAAGCAATGTCACACAGCAAAGCTAGGCTCTTGAATTCTCCAACCCAGGGTTTAGCTAGCAAGGCCCTAACCCCAGTTTCTCGATGTAGTCAGAGTTTTAAGGAGATCTTTCAAGTTACGCTAAAACTGAGAACTGAGGGAAAAGGAAGTGAATGAATGATATATGTATAGGTGAATGGTGAGTGGTGTGTATTTAGTCTATACATAGCATGAGAAGATGTAATGTGAATAAGTTAATTTTGTATACAGCAATAGGTAAATAGATGTAGCTAATGGTACAGAAAGTATTAATTAGTTAATGTTGTTAATGTGGGGTGTGTCACACCACACTCTGTTTATGCCTACAAAATTCAGCTACTATGCACTATGACATATACATGCATAAAAAATATCAAATATTACTGAGATATTGAAGCTGGCTGTATTTTATAAGCTTAAGGCTGTAAAATGCAGCTTAAGAGTGAATACTTATATTTCATTTTATACCTGCACATGAAATGGGCAAGAGTCAAGTGATCATATTTGTTTAACTTACAGCATAACTGTGTAGCCCAATATTTCATCTCAATTAAGCTTTGTTAACTTTCCCTGACCGGATTTTAGTATATACAGAATATGACCACGACCCTCTAGTCTTAGCAATGCCTTACGGTGTTTTCTTAAAAATTACGGCAACAATTTGAACAAAAATAAAGAAATGTATAGTCTGAGGAGCCAAGAATACTTGTGCTGCTTCAGTCAAACTTGAAGGATGCCATTCTCAGCCACTGTAGAACCTATGGGTACAAAAAAATATTAGTAGATGTCATGTTTAGGCAGATTTTGACAAAACTGGTCACATATCACAAACAATACTTGGCCCAAATCACTATCATGCGGATCCAGTGCTCACCCAAGCAGTGCAATCTCTCCAGGATATGTGTGAAATGTATTGTAGAAAAAATATTCATTTTGGAAAAATTTAACAAGCTGTGACTTAGGGAAATAATGTGTGTGTGTTGATTAGGTGCTGTATATTTCATGCTTGGAAACTTACACCCAGCATTCCGATCATGATTGGAAGCAGTGAATCTTGTTTGCCTATTCAAGTCTGATTTGCTGGAAAAATACTCTATTAATAACATTCTAAGGCCTTTTATTGAAGATTTGAAAAAGCTACAAGAGGTATAATTGGCATTTACTTAATGTGAGATGATATATTACTCCAGCTTTTTTTATTTCATTTAGTTTTAGTTAACTAAAACAACACTAGTTAGGATTATTACACTGTAAGTCAGGAGCTTCAACTAGAAATAAGTGTTAGTACTTATTATTTGTTAGCTTACATGCTAAAATAAGTAATAATTTTCTAGAATTGAGAACAAAAGATACAGTATCCACTTTTAATTTTTAATATATTAAAAATTAAAAGTGGAATTGTATACAATCTAAAGTAGGCAAATGCTTTGTTTATATCTGAATTGTTCACTCAAAATAAGTTGCACACCTTGAGTTGAGTGCAAATTGCCTGGATGTAGCTTCATAATACTTGGTATTAGTACCATAATACCAAAAGCTAGTACAATTATTAGAAATAAGCATCCAATTTTTTACAGTGTATGACTGGAATATTCTTAACAGCAACCTGTGTGGCATTGTACCAATAATTATGAAACTAGTAGCAATTGTATCGTGGGAATAAACATGCATGAATACAAGGACTACGAGTTGAGTTATACAATCAACATTTTGATACTATATTTCACTTTGGTTATTGAACTTTCTGCAACTGTGATTTGGATTGTAATCATGATTCAAACTTACTCAAGAAGTTCAAGTTCTAGTATTGGTTCCCTGTACCATGTGAGGCATATCCTCTACATTGGATATCCAGTAATACTCATCTCTTTACACGGAGGTTATATCATTATAGCTTGCTAAAGGAGCCTCAGAAAACTTCATCTATTATATTAATAATGCTGTGTGCATTATTCTTTTTGTTTGCGACTTTTCCGTCACTTTACACAATTTCAGATTATAACAATAATTATAGGAATTCTTATTCACATACAATCGTTAAAATTTTTGAAATATTTGCATGCTATGCTGACATTGATCATGAAATAGTGGCACGATTGATATTTTCTGCAGTATTTGGAATAATGGGTGTGGTACTGACTTGCTTTTACCTAGCTGTGTTTATTTTAATACCAGTTCCAGCATATGAATTGGCTAATTAGCTACTTTGAGAACATCATTAGGATTATTCTTTGCTGCTGGGCTTATAACTTTAGAGTACTTTCATTTGAACTTACTGATTCTGGAAAGTTTTGGAAGAGTTTCAAAGAAAACGTCCAACACACGTCTATTACCGATTTCTATGAAAATGAATTTGAATGCTCTGGGGCTATGACTGGACTAGTTTTTAATGGCTTATTATCAAAGTATGTTAAAAAACAGTGAGTTATGAATTAGCGATGTAGAACAGCTGATAACAAAACACAGAAATTACCAACAATTCCGAATGATGTAAAGAAGGAACAGGAAAAAATAATGCAAGCATTAGACCTGCGCAAGAATGATGGAATATACTGAACGAGATATAGCTATTTCTTTAAATAATATTTGTGATTGCATGATATCAAGTCAGGGTAATGAAAGTGTTTCAGAATTGTTGGTGCGCAAGAATGATGGAATATACTGAACGAGATATAGCTATTTCTTTAAATAATATTTGTGATTGCATGATATCAAGTCAGGGTAATGAAAGTGTTTCAGAATTGTTGGAAGTAATAGAAAAGCTGAAGGATCAATTTCATTTCAATGAAGATGATCAGAGAGTGACAACAGTTTAAATTAAAATAATCATGTTTATAGAAAGATATATTTTTTTGAAAAAACTTAGTAGTAATATATAGTGTTTTTTTGTATAATAGATGATTTTAATTCGTTTAGAACTATGACATAAATTAAATAATATTGATTTAAAGATGAGTAATCTTAACGTAATCGCAAGTAATGAATGGACAAAATTTGCAATTCAGTTTGATTCTGACTACGAGTGGAGATATGTGGCAACTATTGCCTAGGTAGCATTAAACTAAATAATCTTGCTTCAAACCTTGCTATGAATTGATGGTCCTCATAAAAGTGTAGCCCTTTTGTGGTGGTATCATTTTGATGTATAAAGACGAAGCAGACACACTGAACTGATAGGCATTGCTAAGGAATTTATATAGGAAGATGTGAAAGAAAATATACAGGAAAAAATAAATCAATATTGTAGAACTTTTACATCATATAATTTTCCATCCAATTTTCTCTATTATTTTATAAACAAAAACATAATAAAGCACCCGATTTTGTAAACAAATTGTTCATATATATATAATGCAATAATGAATAAACACCAATAATGACAATTTTGATGCAGTCTTTATTCATCAAGTGTCATAGCCATGTAGTCTTGCTCCGATATTATAACTCAAACAGCTAAATTTTATAATATGAGCAAGATCAAACTAGTCATTTATTGTCTGCCGCCTTCCACCATTGAACAAGAAACCACTTTTTCTCTATCCAAATGCACTCCCACCATCAGTGCCTCCAATCTGTCTTCCACCAGCCATAGTAAACCTGTTTGCATTCTCAATAGTAATGTCTCCGCTCTATCCCTAGCTGCAGTGAACCAGAGGCCTTTTCTCTGTCCAGTCACTTCACCTTTGACTTGAAGTATACATGAGTATGAAAATAACTTATTTATGTATGGTCAAAGAAGTCTCCAGGACATTCAGGGGAATCCACCTCCTGGAGTTTGTTTGATAGAAGATGTAAATTGGTGCCATACTTCTGTATCTTTCCTGGCCATGGTAAAAAACTTGCTAATGATTCCAGGTTCCTTTTATTCATTTCAGTATAGCATATGTTACTGCATGTGTGTTGAGGGTTAATAAGCTGCTTATCATAATGACCAGTACCTACTACAGAAGAACTCGTACTTATGGAAGGCATTATGGAATATAACTGTGCTTGGTTTCCTATGGAGAAGTATTGTATTTATCTCTTTTTATCTGACAAATTATAACATTCTCACAAAGTTTCTTCCATCATAATATTAATTATCTACTCTAAATTACTCTCTAGTTCCACAAGCTGTGTGTATGTTAAGTTGATGATGAATCTTTTTCAAGTGAGGCATTTAAAGATGAAATAAGAACCTCAGAGCTTTGACTTTAGACTGTCTCAGACTCAGAATTAACAAGGGAGCACCAAAGATCATCAAATATGTGGTTACTTTCGCTGTAATGATAAGCTTTATTATATCAACTGGCAAAATCCTCAGATCTGCTAGGTATATATGCACTGGGCATAGAAATTTAATTTTTAAGAGCTCATGTACTGTGATTGGTGGCAACTTTCACTGTGGTAACTGTAGCAGACATAATCGGTGATCCATAAAAGTGTAGACCTAACTAACTTTGGTAATGGTAGATATTATGTTTTGTGCAGTCCCAATATTAACCTCTTGCATACATGCTGCAATGAATGCACCAAATATGTAACAATAATGAAAATTATTAAACCATTATGGGTACATGTTTGCAGATTATAAATTGAAGATTTGATCTTGGAACAATAAAATAAGAAGAAAATAGCCCTATACTTCAAACAGAATGAGAGACAAAATAGAATTACTTCAATACCAGTATTATAAACTCTTTTCATTTTGCCAGGTAAACATGTCACCAATCTTCATAAAGTCATGTGTACAGACTTTGAAATAGCAATTATTTTTTTTGTGGACAAAAAAAAAGCTGCTATAATTAAGACAGATCTTCCCTATCATCAGCAAATAATGAGTACGGGGTAAGTTTAATCCTGTCTCCATCATGCTTGTGGAATACAATAAAGTACCACAAATAGTATAATAAGGGCTAATATAATAACAGATATTGTTATAATGGAATACTAGGAAATAATGGAAAACTATCAAGAGAATACAATATGAATAACAACAATTGGCTGGGGTGAAGCGGTCAGCAACGCTTTACAAAAAAGTAGTGATATGCTTCAGCACAGGTGACGAGCAATCCCTGTTACTGGTGCAAAGTAGCTCACTTGTCATTTGTGCTCAAGCGAGACAATACTCCATTCCATGTTGGAAAACAACAAAAAAATAACAAACAGATCCCAACAGTGAGAGAATACAAAACATACAGTTAAGTAAAGCTAAAAGAAAACAATAGTAATACGTATGATAATCGTTTTTCTATATTAACAAAAAATACTTTATGTGGTAATTGAGTGTAGAAATGTTTTATAACTTTGCCCTGTAGCAAACACACATTTTGGATTTTGAAATATAACTGTTATAGTTAATTTTATACCGGATCCAGATGCCTCACTGGATCCTGACTATACTTGAGTGAGTAGTATCTGCTCACTGTTTACTACATCCATCACTCCATGAATTCTGTTCACGTGTATCCAATTTGAAGCCTGCTGACTAACCGCTGAACACATGCATGGTGTTAACGATCTTGCCGGCACTTAGTAAGACACTCGCTAGCCAAGAGGACACACTCCTCTCCTTGCAGCTCAATATTAAACACCGAAACACTAACCACGGTCGATTAGAGAGGATCTCGGCGGGATATCCACTGTAAGTGTGTCTTTATCTAGGAGCAAAGTTTATTCTTAATAACATACACTACATGGATTAATACAATTAAGGGAATGGGTAGGGGATGATATAACAAAAGATGTGGGGGTGTGTATGCATTGGCATGATAATAATAGTTGAAAGGGTGACAAGTTTGATATAAGTTATAAAACTAGGTTATAAATAAACAAACCTAACTGCACGGACATACACACCATCTAAAGATAATGTTCATTATGAAAGGATTCAGTTCAGCAATGTAATGTACTTTAGAGCATCAACTACAGCTGTAATTAATCGTTTGTTTAGCACACATAAAGAAACTAGTCATCAAAGTTATTGACACCATATATTTTCCCACAAGCATATCTGCTCAGACATATATACCATCAAAAGATGATGTTAATGATGAAGGGATTCAGTTCAGTAGTGTGATGTACTTTTGAGCATTGACTATGCATACATTTAATCATTTGTTTAGCACATTATAAAGAAACTAATTTTCTGAGTTATTGACACCTAATATTTTACATAGCGCCTTCGGCTCCTCACCCAACAGTAAGTTAGAATAGAAAATGCAATTTTTAAGAGTCATACCAAATTTGAAAGTGTGATGCTATTGCTTATGCAGTGAAAAACTTCATCAGTTATAGCTCACTTTTGCTTGATTTTTTTTGTTTTCCTAACTATATACATAGTCAAGATCACAATATTATAACCACTTTCAAGTTACATCAAATGAAGGGTCTAAATTCGCAGTTGTAATATGTTAAACAGTTGCATACTAGTGTTTACTAGTGCATCCCGTCCTTTTCTTTACATGTTTGGTCTCTTGGCCACAACAACATCAATTAAACTGAAAGTTAGTACTGTATCTATATCATCAGTTTATTTTTACTACATCTCTTCTTATAATGTTGTTACAATAAAATTGGAAACTGTTATCAATAACAGTAGCACATCTAAGCTTTTATGATAGGGAACAAACATACACTCTACTCAAATCTGAACTGAGAAGATGAGCGGCAGTAAGTTTTCAGATTATTCTCCTACTTATGCAGTAATTGACAAAAGGAAAAAGAAAAAAGGGAAAATCAGTAGAGGAGCTGAAGAAGAAGTCAGCGATCTTTATGCAGTGGTAGATAAAAGCAAAAAGAAATTTGTATCCAAATATCCCAACAACAAAGAGGAGAATGAGGTATATTATTCTGTAGTTGATGAAAATACTCAAGATATTGAACTTGTTCACAATTCTTCACATGACACTCAAAGTATTCCAAAGCATAGTAGTGATACAGAAGACAAATCATTACCTTCACACTCGGCTTTTAAGAGAAAGTCAGCATCAAGTTTAAATTCAGAGAATGTATATTCTCTAAATTTAAATAAAGATAACAAGATATTGAAGGTCTCATTTCCTCAGATAATCTGGTTGATAACTATTGTGGTTATGGCAATGCTAATCATAGTTCTTATTGTTACTACTGTAGTAGGCTTTATGAAAGTGTATATGTTGGAGTCTGAGCTATCTGTTGAGAGAAGTAATATCTTGGAGAACAATTGTACATTTAATGAATCACAGCTTCAAAACAACATCTATGAAAGTTTGATTAATCTTACTTCAATTAACCAGCATTTTGCAGGCAGTATTTATTCCCACTTGCAAAACTTTTTTATAGCTAAAAAGACTCTTTTATTACTACTAAATGATTGCATAGAACGATTAGGACCAAATTCTTTTAGTATGTGTGTTGATTTAGCTATTTATGGTAAACATGTGATCTTGCCAGCCCAATCATGTAGGGAACTTCAAATAATACGACCAAATAATTCAGATTATTATTTAGTTTCTGCATCTGATGGTTCCATTGTCCAAGTTTATTGTGATATGACCAAATCTTGTGGCAACATAACTGGAGGACTTACTAGAGTAGCCTCAATTAACTCTACCAGCTATTCACAACACTGCTCTTCAATGGATATAATGAATGATATTAACGGATGCGTGCGAGAATCTGCTCTACCAGGTTGTTCTGGAATTACTTTTTCTACGATGCACTTACCATATTCTCACATTTGCGGTATTGTGAATGGCAGATACTTTGGTACAGTTGATGGATTTTCTGGCAGCAATAGATCACCCAACACTACTATTAATGATAACTATGTTGATGGTATTGGTTTCACTTATGGAAACACATCTCACCGAACTCACATATGGACATTTAGTGCTAGTGCAAGTAATTGTTCTATAAATGTACCAGAATATGTAGGACTACATCACTCCTGCCTGAATGATATATCTTTTTGTGGTACTGCAGTGTGCGATCTAACTTTTCAGAGAGATTTTAGTACTTCACTTACGGAAAATATTGAAGTGAGACTATGTCAAGATCAGCATAGGGATGAAGATCGTGAAGGTGTATATCTCACATACTTGGATCTTTATGTGTACTAATACAACATTGCATTCACATTATGTTAATGATGTGTTTAGTGTGTAAAACTTAGTAAATCATTGCTGTTATTTTTATTTGACATGTATCGAATTCCGAACATTTAATTGAAATTAGATAGTAAATATTATAGTAAATATTATAACTTGTGTTTACCAGCACAGTACACCTTTATCATTTTGATTCTATCAAACATTTTTGTATACTTTCAACATTCTTACTTATTTAATCACATAAATTTTTTTCGTTTCTTTTTGTTTTTTCTTTAGATTCTTTCTATTTCTTTCTCACTTATACATTATTTATATCTTGTAATAAACCTAGATATATATATACACATATTTTCAAAAAATGATTTGAAAATTAACAATGCTTATTGTATATTTTGTTTTATTTATTCATTATTATTATTACTATCATTATTATTATTATTATTATAATTATTATTATTATTATTGTAATTATAATTATTATTATTATTATTATTATTATTATTATTATTATTATTATTATTACTAGCAAGCACCCTGCCACAGTTGCGCCTGACTTACTAACTTGTAAAAATTTGGAGTAGCATAAGGTAGTTCTATCCATGGTTTCACTCTCCTACTCTTGTTTTTTCCTCAGCCATCCTGGTCCTGCTTTTTTTATTACTCTTTTTAACTTATGGAACCCCACCCCCTCCTTTGTCTAATACTCCATCCTTTCTGTGTATTTTTTTAATCATTTTTTCATTGAAGTAGTTAGTAGTTACATCAGTCAGCTTTTTCTCACCTGCTTCCATTTTTTTTCCTCTTATGGCCATTATGGTTAGCTACTGTATACGTACACTCTTACTCAACTCAGTTCACTGACCCAGTGTTCAGTTTTCATAGGATATAACAGGCGGATAAGAAACTTTAAGCTAGACTATTATTGTTAACAGTAGGGGTGTGTAAATACATATTGAGAGTTCCAAAATGCATACATCACATTACCTCCATAGCTCGGAGTGTGATAGCGCAGGGGCCATTGCACTTCTCTTCCAGCTACATGCTTGGGTATCTTGAAGGAATTATAGAGGTGGGTTTGAGGATGAACATACATCCCCCATAACAAATATGGAATCAGGGAGGTAATAATGTGCTAGCATGGATCTGTAGTGTGTGTGCTGGCAGGGGCTAGGGAGTAGTGGTGCAGGACCTGGTACCCAATATTGGCTGGAAGGGAGGCTCCAACCATTACCAATTCCACTACTTTCAGTAATGGTTAAGAGGGCAGTGGGGTGGGAGGGGGAGGGGGGGTGGAGGTGGTTGGGTGGCATGCAGCAATCATGAATGACAATTTTAAACTTAAAAAATAAAAGTCTGTCAAATAATTATTCATATAATCACATGGTTGTATTTTAAAATTGGCTCTTCAGCCCAAAATTAATGCAATTTTAGTTATTAACCCTCAGCGTATAATGCAGGGTAGGGTTACAGCTCAGTTTGTCGCCTGTCAGTCATCTGGACATTTAAAGTTCCTTCGATGTGCCAGAAATTTTCGTTTCGTTTTACTTTTTAAGAAAAATAGCTTTTTTTTTTTGCCGTACAATCCTAAACAATTACTGGAAATGTCCCTATTATCACGCCTTACTCACGTAAAGAAATTATTTCTTTGCTTCTCAATGTAGTTTTGCACTGCACTATATTTTGGGTTGATTTTTTGAGAAAACGAGAAGATTTCAGCTCGGCGTAGATACTAGCTTTCATAGGTAACCCCTCCTAACGTAATGTCTCGAGGATGGCCACACACTGCCTATAGTTGGGAGGAGCCCGACCTCTGCTGAAGGAAGAGGTTGGGTAACAAGCCTAACTCGGGTTTGTTCCCTGCTGCAACGTACGTTGCAGTCCAATCAGATTGCAGTGTGGTTAAATGCTAAGGGAATAGCTGACTCAGCAGGAACAAACCCGGGTACCCGGGTTTGTTCCTGCTGAGTCAGCTATTCGTATAGGCTTGTTACCCCGACCTCTCCCTTCAGCAGAGGTCAGGCTCACCCAACTAACACTGCCTACACATTTTTTTGTTGATGGTTGCTATGCACGATTGCTACTATTGTATACTTACAGGGGCTTCTCCAGATAATAAGTTTTGGTATGAACTATATTCCTTGTACTTGACTCAAAAGCTGTCAGATTGAAAAGTTGACTAATTATCCTCCCTTACTGTTATTGTTTATAATTAACCACAGATCAGTAGCTACTTTCAGCTTCTGTAATTAATCACTAAATACATACTTCATGAAAGTTATTGTTTTCTAGGCGAATCAAAAGTAAACAAGCAAAAGGATACTAGTCGTGAAGTAATTAAATGTTATGACTGTTTTGCTATGTCTGTGAATACTGAAACTTCTGATAATAATAAAAAAACAAACTATTGGTCTTATCCACCATTCAGACCAGATGTGATTCATGCAAAAACTATTGCATGAAGGTTTTGTGAATACAAATTTTTTATATCAAATTAATTTAGCTACTAGTTGTTTTAATTACTGTTTGCATAATGTCAATTTTGTCATTTGTGCTGAAGCATATCACTAGTTATATCCAAGATAATCTGTTACATTAATTAATCAATCATTATCACTGAGTGTCCAATTTTAGTCCTGCAAGATATCACCATGATTAGCTTCACTGCTTACATAGTTATCATTTACTGTAGTAGCAGTTTCTAACACAGCCATCAACTGTTCTAACTTACAATGCCATCTATTTTGTTTACTAGTGAGTCCACTTGTCATGTTACCACAACACTTAGTCATATCACTATACATTGCATGATTAAACCATTTGAACTGTCACCCAATAGTAAGTAACCTGAAGTAGTAGTGATTACAGTATGAAGGTTTTTAACACCAAGTGAAAACATAAGGGATGAGGCAGCATAAGTTGGATTCTACTCACAGAAAAGTTGGTTTTATCAGTGCAATTAGCCAGCAGCAGAAAATTGAATTCGATCTCATTATGTTCCAGTTGATGTAGAAAATCATAAATTGGAATCATGAAGTTTAAGCTTTCTGTGTCATTAAATAGCTAACATGTTAACAAGAATGTTCTTAAAACAAAATTATCACTTTGGGTCAAACTTGACCCGGTATTTCGTTAAAAACCATACATAGAAGCAATAATTCGTTAAGTTCTTCATAGAAATGTTCTTATTATAACATTAAATTTTGTTTCACTCAATTAAATTGTTTGTGATTTGCCTGTCAGAATTACACTTACAGCAATACTTCTTTTATAACTCCGAACTGAAGTTAGGATATAATTCTGTGTTAGCTGCATCAACTATGCATGTTTTAATCGGTTGTTTAGCACATATAAATAAATTAATAGTCTGAATTATTGACACCTAATATTTTCCCAATAGATTGCAGTCTCAGACTTTGAGCTAATATTCATTAGTTCAGAATAAAAAGAAAAGAAAAAAGAAAACCAAATAAAGAGCACTCAACAGAGCATGGGTTATTTTCAGTTCAATAATTGAGGGAACCAACAGTAACTATAGCTGATAACCTTGTGTTTTTTAAATTGTTATTACACTGCTACATTTAGTTACATAGTAGCACGATTTCTTTCGGATTTTCACCCTAGGACATGATAGAACAGAAGTAAAGCCCAAACATTTTAAGCCAAACATTAAATAATTAATTTTTATAGTGTCGATGATAACAAATGAAAAAAATTGGGGATCATTAGTTTGTATATGTGCATGGTTACTATAGAACTAGCCAATTCATGTTTGCAAAAAAAAAATTCACAATTAGTAAAGATCTTGGTTTTGTAAAAGTAGCAATTGGAGTGTTTAACCCATGTTATAGTCTATAATACATAGGTCTTACTTAAACATATCCTACTCATGGCATTTTTAGACAGAATAGCTATAATGCTGACAAAAACTATAAGGTTTTTCAGTACACAAATTGTGGTCAAGACTAAAATGCATTCAGTGAAATGGTGTTATATAAATTTTGGTATACAGACTGTTAAGCAGGTTGTCATGTAGAGTACAGGTGTACTTGTACTTACAGGTGGTTGCAAACTAAAAATTCAACAACAACAAAACAACAAAAAATAGATCCACAACATAACAGGCCAAGACTAAAAGGCATTCAGTGAAGTTGTGTAGTGTATATTTTGGTGTATATGCTGAAACAAACGAGTCGTCTAAATGAAAGTTTCAAAGTTATTTTATTCACCACTTGTTAAGTGTGAAACATGATTGAAAACAAAACCAAACAAAAAAGTAAATAAACACAAATAGATCACAGCAACAGTGAGAGAATACAAAGCGTACAGTTAAGTAAAACTAAAAGAAAAAATTATAATACCTATGATAATTGTATCTACTGTATCGATAAACAATACATATGCACTTTGGAAGAAGAAGGCAAAAAGGTGATTAATTGTAACTAAAAAGCAGGTGGAATTGCGAGAAATGGTAGCATAGTTTTCAAAAAGAAAGGCAAAAGTACGACAGAGAAGTTCTAAGTTTATTCCACACAGCCATGATAGAAGGACAGAAAGACTCAGAAGCAGGATAGGGAAACTGATGTAGCTAACCATAACCAAGTGGCAATAAGTAAATTATGCTACTGCATTGCTACATTGCAATGTGTCAAGTGCCACTGTGTGGTGGGACACTTGCTAGTTTATTTAATTGTAAATGCCAAACATTAAATAATTAATTTCTATAGTGTCAATAATAACAAATGAAAGATATTGGGGTAACTATTATAGTATGTGTAGGGCACAAACCAGATTATGCGCCCAGGTTTGGACCAGGTAGACTGCCACCAGAGTTCTAGGCATAGTGAGAAGCTCCACAGTTAAGTGATCTTAACTATTTAAGTTTAATTAAAAATCATGGCTGGTCTGGAGACCTCACAATAACCAGATGACTATAGAACTGAACAAAAATAATGGTACACGTGTTCATATAGCTAAATCGGGCATGCTCGAGGCAGTCACTTCAAAGTGTCCACGTATATAGAAATGACGTAATTAATTCTAGAAACACTCAATAAACAGTTAGCATGCGTGAATGTCTATTGTCTCTTCTTCTCTTGATCATTCTCTTGTCCTCTCTTCTTTTCTTGTTCTTCCCCTTGTCCTCTCTTCACTTCCTTCCTGTCTTCCCCATGTCGGAGGGATGACCCCACAGTATGGTAACTTTAGAGATAGCTAATACATGTTGTTGTTTTTCTGAACAAGGCCCACAATTCATAAATTTATTCATTTACAATAGTAGCATTGGAGTTTAAACCCATTATTTATAATACATAATAAATAGTTCTTACTTATAAACATAACATACTCATGACATTATTTAGCGGAATAGCTATAATGTTGAGAAAAATATGTCTTTCAGTTGACAAATTGTGGCCAAGTCTATAAGGCATTTGGTGAAGTGGTGTTCTTGCATATTTTGGTATATATGCTCAGACAAATTGGTTGTCTTGTAAAGTACAGGTGGTTGCAAATGAAAATGTTAAATGTGAAACATGTTGGAAAACAACAAAAAAATAACAAACAGATCCCAACAACAGTGAGAGAATACAAAGCATACAGTTAAGTAAAACTAAAAGTAAACAATATAATACGTATGATAATCGTTTTCTGTATTAACAAAAAAATACTTTATGTATTTTTCAAGGTAGTTGTGTGTAGAAATGTTTTATAACTTTGCCCTGTAACAAACACACATTTTGGATTTTGAAATATAACTGTTATAGTTAATTTTATACCGGATCCAGATGCCTCACTGGATCCTGACTATACTTGAGTCAGTAGTATTCGCTCACTGTTTACTACATCCATCACTCGACAAATTCTGTTCATGTGTATCCAATTTGTTCATGTGTATCCAATTTGCTGACTAACTGCTGAACACACGCATGGTGTTAGACAGTCATGCCAGCACTTAGTAAGACACTAGCTTGCCAAAAAAGGACACACTCCTCTCCTTGCAGCTCAATATTTAACACCAAAACACTAACCACAGTCGATTAGAGAGGATCTCGGCAGGATATCCACTGTAAGTATGTCTTTATCTAGGAGCAAAGTTTATTCATAATAACATACACTACATGAATTAATACAATTAAGGGAATGGGTAGGGGATAATATAACAAAAGATGTAGGGGTGTGTATGCATTGGCATGATAATAATAGTTGAAATGGTGAACAAGTTTGATATAAGTTATAAAACTAGGTTATAAATAAACAAACCTAACTGCACGGAATGATTTTCATTATGAAAGGATTCAGTTCGGCAATGTAATTTACTTTAGAGCATCAACTACAGCTGTAGTTAATCATTTGTTTAGCATACATAAAGAAACTAGTCATCAAGTTATTGACACCATTTATTTTCCCACAAGCATATCTGCTCAGATATGGGTTAATTCCCATTCAAAACTTGAGGGAATCACTATTTTATTAATTGCTATAACTCTGCTAACATTGAGTTACAAAGTAACACAGTGCCTTCGGCTCCTCACGCAATAGTAAGTTAGAACAGAAAATGCAATTTTTAAGAATCATACCAAATTTGGAATGTGATGCTATTGCTTATCCAGTGAAAAACTTCATCAGTTATAGCTCACTTTTGCTTAATTTTTTTTTGTTTTCACAAGGTCAAGACCACAATAATTACAACCTCTTTCAAGTTACATCAAATGAAGGGTCTAAATTCGCTGTTGTAATATGTTAAACAGCTGCATACTTGTGTGTACTATTGCATCTTGTCCTTTTCTTTACATGTTCGGTCTTTTGGCTACAACAATATTAAGTAAACTGAAAGTGAGTACTATAGCTACTTCATCAGTATATTTTGCTACTATATCTATCCTCATAATGTTATTTTACCAAAATTGGAAACTGTTATCAATAACAGTAGCACGTCTTAGGGAACAAACATACACTCTACTTAAATCTGAACTGAGAAGATGAGCGGCAGTACGTTTTCAGATTCTTCTCCTACTTATGCAGTAGTTGACAAAAGGAAAAAGAAAAAAGGGAAAATCAGTAGAGGAGCTGAAGGAGAAGTCAGTGATCTTTATGCAGTGGTAGATAAAAGCAAAAAGAAATTTGTATCCAAATATCCCAACAACAAAGAGGAGAATGAGGTGTATTCTGTAGTTGGTGAAAATACTCAAGATATTGAACTTGTTCACATTTCTTCACATGACACTCAAAGTATTCCAAAGCATAGTAGTGATACAGAAGACAAATCATTACCTTCACACTCGGGTTTTAAGAGAAAGTCAGCATCAAGTTTAAATTCAGAGAATGTATTATCTCTAAATTAAAAAAAAGATAGCAAGATATTGAAGGTCTCATTTCCTCAGATATTCTGGTTAATAACTATTGTCGTTATGACCATAATAATCATAGTTCTTATTGTTACTACTGTAGTAGGCTTTATGAAAGTGTCAATGCTGGAGTCTGAGCTTTCTCTTGAGAGAATAAATTTCTTGGAGAACAATTGTACATTTAATGTATCACAGCATGAAAGTTTGATTAATCTTACTTCGATTAATCAGCTTTTTGCAGGTACTAGTTATTCCCACTTGCAAAACTTTTTTATAGCTAAAAAGACTCTTTTATTACTACTAAATGATTGCATAGAACAAGTAGGATCAAATTCTTTTAGTATGTGTGTTGATTCAGCTTTAAATATTTATGGTAAACATGTGATCTTGTCAGCCCAGTCATGTAGGGAACTTCAAATAATAAGGCCAAATAATTCAGATTATTATTTAGTTTCTGCATCTGATGGTTCCATTGTCCAAGTTTATTGTGATATGACTAAATTTTGTGGCAACATTACTGGAGGACTTACTAGAGTAGCCTCAATTAACTCCACCACCTTTTCACAACACTGTTCTTCAGTGGATATAAAGAATGATACTATTGGATGCGTTCGAGTATCTCCTCAACCAGGTTGTTCAGGAATCATTTTTTCTACAATGCACTTGCCATATTTTCACATTTGCGGTATTATAGATGGCAGATATTTTGGTCCAATTGATGGATTTTCTGGCAGCAATAGATCCGCCAACACTACTATTAATGATAACTATGTTGATGGTATTAGTTTCACTTGTGGAAACACATCTCACAGAACTCACATATGGACATGTAGTGCTAGTGCAAGTAATTGTTCCATAAATGTTCCAGAATATGTAGGAGTACATCACTCCTGCCTGAACAGTACACATTTTTGTAGGACTTGTGATTGTGATCTTACATTTCAGAGAGATTTTATTACTTCACTTTTGGAAAATATTGAAGTGAGACTATGTCAAGATCAGCATAGGGATCCAGATGGTGAAGGTGTATATCTCACATACTTGGATATTTGTGTGTACTAATTCAATATTGCATTCACATTATGTTTCTGATGTATTTAGTGTGTAAAACTTAGCATATCATCGCTGTTATTTTTATTTGACATGTATTGAGTTACGAAACGTTTAATTTAAAATAGATAGTGAATATTATAACTTGTGTATACCAGCACAGTACACCTGTATCACTTTGATTCTATCAAACATTTGTATGCTTTCAACATTCTTAATTATTTTATCACATAAAATTTTTTCGTTTCTTTTTGGTTTTTCTTTAGATTCTTTCTATTTCTTTCTCAGTTTCACATTATTTATATCTTGCTAATAATAATAATAATAATAATAATAATAATAATAATAATAATAATAATAATAATAATAATAATATATAAATGAAACAAAATATACAATAAGCATTGTTAATTCCCATATCTTTTTTTGAAAATATGTGTATCTACAGTAGGGGTGTGTTGAGAGTTCGAAAATGCATCCATCGGACCATCACATTACCTCCATAGCTTGGAGTATGATAGCGCAGGGGCCATTGCACTTCTCTTCCAGCTACATTCTTGGGTTAACTTGAAAGAATTGTAGAGGTGGGTTTGAGGATGAACATACACTCCCCAAAACAAATAAGGAATCAGGGAGGTAATAATGTGCTAGCATGGATCTGTAGTGTGTGTGTTGGCAGGGGCTAGGGAGTAGTGGTGCAGGACCTGGTACCCAATATTGGCTGGAAGGGAGGCTCCAACCTTTACCAATTCCACTACTTTCAGTTATGGTTAGGAGGGCAGTGGGGTGGGGAGGGGGAGGGTGGTTGGGTGGCATGTAGCAATCATGAATGACAATTTTAAACAAAAAAGAAAAGTCTATCGAATAATTATTCATATAATCACATGGTTGTGTTTAAAAATTGGCTCTTCAGCCCAAAATTAATGCAATTTTGTTTATTAACCCTCACCGTATAATGCGGGGTAGGGTTACAGCTCAGTTTATCTGTCAGTCAGTCATTCTGTCACACAAACAAAAAGCGGATCTCGAAAATGTTGGCCAACGGAAGATTGAAAAAACCCGTATCAAAATGCTGCACTGGACATTTAAAGTTCCTTGGATTTGCCAGAATGTTTCGTTTTGTTTTATTTTTTAAGAAAAATAGCATGTTTTTGGTTGTACAATCTTAAACAAATTACTGGAAATGTCCTTATTGTCAAGCCTTACTCACTTAAATAAATGATTTCTTTGCTTCACGCTGTAGTTTGGCATTGCACTATAATTGGGCTGATTTTTGAGACAACAAGAAGTTTTCTGCTTGGCATAGGTACTAGCTTTCATGGGTAATGCCCCCTAACATCATGTCTCAAGGATGGCCAAGCACCGCCTACACAATTTTTGTGGACGGTTGCTATGCACGATTACTACTATTGTGTACTCACAGGGGCTCCAGATAATAAGTTTTGGTGTGTACTATATTTCTTGTACTTTACTAAATAACTGTCGGATTGATAAGTCAACACAAATACAATAGAACAATATTATAATAATAATAATACTTGAAGTTGATAACAAATAAAATTAAATGAGTGATTAATAAATAATATAATTAATAAATAAACAATAATAATAATAAATGATGATAACTAATAATTGTAACTTATTATAATAAAACTTTAAATAAAATAAAAATAAAATAAAATAATAATAAAGAAATAAAATGAAGTCAGGTTGTGATGCCTCCGTATACTGATACGGAGTTCCCTGTATACTGATACGGAGTTCCCTCGCTGAACCGCAATCGAGAGATGCTGCAGGAGATAGTCAGTTGAACGAGGTTCCCCTGTCTCCAGCCTGATCCGTCTACCCAGATCCCTTACCAAGGCCATCGACTTGGGGCCCAGCACTCCCATGGTCTCGATTGCAAGTGGAGAAAAGAAATGGCTCGGTGGAAGGCTACTATATTTCTTTTCTTTTCTCTCCTCTGCTGCGGCAGCCACTCTTCCTGGTGCTTGGGTAGCATCAGTTCTATAGGATGGTGCGAAGGTGTCTGGGCAAGTCGCGTCCCATACCAGCAAACGACCTGATTTCCAAGGTGCCAGATTGTTATATAATTTGGCTAATTCTCTTGTTTATTATTAACCACAGATCAGTGGCTCTTTCCGCTTAATGCATACTTAATGAAAGTTATTGGTTTTCTATGCTAATCATAAGTAAACAAACAAAGGGAATTTAGTCATGAAGTAATTAATGTTATGACTGTCTTGCTATGTGTGTGCAAACTGAAAAGTTGGATGAAAAAAAAAATTATTGATCTGATTTATTATTCAAACCAGGTGTGATTATATTTAAATTGATCCCTTTTGTGTCTAGATCATAACTATATTTTTTAAATTATATATTGTGTGAATATTCAAATTGTTCATGTAGACTTTTCTCAAACTCTCTCAGATAATTTTATATGTAATAGAGTTGTGATAATGGTAACTGGTTACATGTATGATTGACGAATTTTCAGTGGACAGTAATCAATATCGTAGACTGGGGTTGCTTGCACCCCCCTCCCCCCTCCCCCCACTTTGATAAGCACTTTTTTTTGTTAAGCACCTATGAGGACTGCATTCATAGATCAACTGATGATTGGTGCTTTGCCCTAGTTGTTAGGACTTGGTCCTAAGCGCCTATTTTTAAGGGCCTATTGCTTATTATTTATAGTAAGAAGAGGAACCCAGTCTACGATATATGCTTTGTGAGATTTGCAGACTAATGTTGCTGGAATGTATAAAGGGATTTACAGCTGTATTTTATGTAGCAGTATTAAGTTGGGCCAGCAATCCATACCTATTGATTTTGTTACCACTGTCTGGCTCATGTAATCTTTGAAGAAAACTTGCCTATTAAAGAGTGTGAAGTAAATTTGGACCTGTAGCCATTAATATCACACATTTCTTTATTAAGCTGATCCAGATATTAACGTGGTAGGTGAGAGAAGTGTTTTGAGGTTACAACAAATCAAGACCAATATACGCTATCCAATGGCACAGCTGAAGTTAAGAAGTTTAATTAATGGCACTTCATGTGCACAAGTAAGACAGATAAAACTTTGCTTGAAGCCTATGATGGCCATAGAAGAAACATCTTTTGTTGGTCTTAGTCTATTTTTCTTCACCAATTGTTGTGTTTTTCAATTTCATATAATTATTTTAAGTTTTGAATCAACTAAAGTATGTGAACAATTGCGCTTGGTATTTCCAAAGTTTGTTGCAGAGGAGTGCCTTGAAAAGCAAGCTACTTTTGGAGCATACCTAAATTCTTGGTCATGTTTATAGCAATACTGTTCTGATTTGAATATCCATTGTAGTCTGGTGAATAAATTAAATCTTGTGTTGTTATGTCCAGGGAAGCAGTTTCTGTAAAACTGTTTTGTTACAGCTACTGTTCAGCTGATAAATAGCACAAAGTATTACTAACAATATATTAACTGCCTTGACACAGTTTTTTTTTGCCACAGCAGTAAATTATGTTATGCTTAAAACTATGAGGTAATTCCCTAGAATTAGATTTTTTTGTTTCTTTTTTTATTTGTTTAGTTGTTTTTTTTTCCTTCAAATTAAGCATTTGTCAGACAAATTGGTTGTCTTGTAAAGTACAGGTGGTTGCAAATTAAAACGTTAAACGTGAAACATGTTGGAAAACAACAAAAAAATAACAAACAGATCCCAACAACAGTGAGAGAATACAAAGCATACAGTTAAGTAAAACTAAAAGAAAACAATATAATACGTATGATAATCGTTTTCTGTATTAACAAAAAAATACTTTATGTATTTTTTAGGTAATTAATTGTGTGTAGAAATGTTTTATAACTTTGCCCTGTAACAAAAACACATTTTGGATTTTGAAATATAACTGTTATAGTTAATTTTATACCTGATCCAGATGCCTCACTGGATCCTGACTATACTTGAGAGAGTAGTATTCGCTCACTGTTTACTACATCCATCACTCGACAAATTCTGTTCATGTGTATCCAATTTGAAGCCTGCTGACTAACTGCTGAACACATGCATGGTGTTAGACGGTCTTGCCAGCACTTAGTAAGACACTAGCTAGCCAAGAGGACACACTCCTCTCCTTGCAGCTCAATATTAAACACCAAAACACTAACCACGGTCGATTAGAGAGGATCTCGGCAGGATATCCACTGTAAGTGTGTCTTTTATCTAAGAGCAAAGTTTATTCTTAATAACATACACTACATGAATTAATACAATTAAGGAATGGGTAGGGTATTATATATCAAAAGATGTAGGGGTGTGTATGCATTTGCATGATAATAATTGTTGAAAGGGCGACAAGTTTGATATAAGTTATAAAACTAGGTTATAAACAAACAAACCTAACTGCACAGACATACACACCATCTACAGATGATGTTCATTATGAAAGGATTCAGTTCGGCAATGTAAAGTACTTTAGAGCATCAGCTACAGCTGTAATTAATCTTTTGTTTAGCAAACATAAAGAAACTAGTCATCAAAGTTATTGACACCATATATTTTCCCACAAGCATATCTGCTAAGACATATATACCATCAAAAGATGATGTTTATGATGAAGAGATTCAGTTCAGTAGTGTGATGTACTTTAGAGCATTGACTATGCATGCATTTAATCATTTGTTGAGCACATAATGAAGAAACAAATTTTCTGAGTTATTGACACCTAATATTTTTCCATTCATTTGTTTAGAAAATAAAAAATAAAGAGCAAGCATTATGGGTTAATTCCCATTCAAAACTTGAGGGAACCACTATTTTTTTAATTGTTATAACTCTGCTAACATTGAGTTACAAAGTAACACAGTGCCTTCGGCTCCTCACGCAATAATAAGTTAGAATAGAAAATGCAATTTTTAAGAGTCATACCAAATTTGAAAGTGTAATGCTATTGCTTATCCAGTGAAAAACTTCATCAGTTATAGCTCACTTTTGCTTGATTTTTTTGTTTTCCTAACTATATACATAGTCAAGACCACAATATTATAACCACTTTCAAGTTACATCAAATGAAGGGTCTAAATTCGCTGTTGTAATATGTTAAACAGTTGCATACTTGTGTTTACTAGTGCATCCCGTCCTTTTCTTTACATGTTTGGTCTCTTTGCCACAACAACATCAATTAAACTGAAAGTTAGTACTGTATCTATATCATCAGTTTATTTTTTACTACATCTCTTCTTATAATGTTGTTACAATAAAATTGGAAACTGTTATCAATAACAGTAGCACATCTAAGCTTTTAAGATAGGGAACAAACATACACTCTACTTAAATCTGAACTGAGAAGATGAGCGGCAGTAAGTTTTCAGATTCTTCTCCTACTTATGCAGTAGTTGACAAAAGAAAAAAGAAAAAAGGGAAAATCAGTAGAGGAGCTGAAGGAGAAGTCAGCGATCTTTATGCAGTGGTAGATAAAAGCAAAAAGAAATTTGTATCCAAATATCCCAACAACAAAGAGGAGAATGAGGTGTACTCTGTAGTTGATGAAAATACTCAAGATATTGAACTTGTTCACATTTCTTCACATGACACTCAAAGTATTCCAAAGCATAGTAGTGATACAGAAGACAAATCATTACCTTCACACTTGGCTTTTAAGAGAAAATCAGCATCAAGTTTAAATTCAGAGAATGTATTATCTCTAAGTTTAAAAAAAGATAGCAAGATATTGAAGGTCTCATTTCCTCAGATAATCTGGTTGATAAGTATTGTGGTTATGGCAATGCTAATCATAGTTCTTATTGTTACTACTGTAGTAGGCTTTATAAAAGTGTCTATGCTGGAGTCTGAGCTATCTGTTGAGAGAAGTAATATCTTGGAGAACAATTGTACATGTAATGAATCGCAGCTTCAAAACAACATCTATGAAAGTTTGATTAATCTTACTTCGATTAATCAGCTTTTTGCAGGCAGTATTTATTCCTACTTGAAAAACTTTTTTATAGCTAAAAAGACTCTTTTATTACTACTAAATGATTGCATAGAACGAGCAGGATCAAATTCTTTTAGTATGTGTGTCGATTCAGCTTTAAATATTTATGGTAAACATGTGATCTTGCCAGCCCAGTCATGTAGGGAACTTCAAATAATAAAGCCAAATAATTCAGATTATTATTTAGTTTCTGCATCTGATGGTTCCATTGTCCAAGTTTATTGTGATATGACCAAATCTTGTGGCAACATAACTGGAGGACTTACTAGAGTAGCCTCAATTAACTCTACCAGCTATTCACAACACTGCTCTGCAATGGGTATAAAGAATGATGATGACGGATGCGTGCGAGAATCTAGTCTACCAGGTTGTTCTGGAATTACTTTTTCTACGATGCATTTACCATATTCTCACATTTGCGGTATTGTGAATGGCAGATACTTTGGTACAGTTGATGGATTTTCTGGCAGCGATAGATCAGCCAACACTACTATTAATGATAACTATGTTGATGGTATTGGTTTCACTTATGGAAACACATCTCACCGAACTCACATATGGACATTTAGTGCTACTGCAAGTAATTGTTTTATAAATGTACCAGAATATGTAGGAGTACATCACTCCTGCCTGAACAGTACATGTTTTTGTAGGACTGGTGATTGTAATCTTACTTTTCAGAGAAATTTTGTTACTTCACTTACGGAAAATATTGAAGTGAGACTATGCCAAGATCAGCACAGGGATCAAGATTTTGAAGGTGTACATCTCACATACTTGGATCTTTTTGTGTACTAATACTACATTATTGCATTCACATTATGTTTTATGATGTGTTTAGTGTGTAAAACTTAGCATATCATCGCTGTTATTTTTATTTGACATGTATCGAATTTCAAAACATTTAATTTAAATTAGTGAATATTATAACTTGTGTATACCAGCACCACACATCTTTATTACTCTGATTCTATCAAACAATTTTGTATGCTTTCAACATTCTGAATTATTTAATCACATAATTTTTTTCATTTTCTTTTTGGTTTTTCTCTAGATTCTTTCTATTTCTTTAAACCTAGCTATATATATACACATATTTTCAAATAATGATACGAGAATGAACAATGTTCATTATATTTTTGTCTTATTTATTATTATTATTATTATTATTATTATTATTATTATTATTATTGTTGTTATTATTATTTTTATTGTTATTATTATTATTATTATTATTATTATTATTATTATTTATTATTACCAGCAAGCACCCTGCCACAGTTGTGCCTGACTTACTAACTTGTATGCAAATTTGGAGTAGCATAAGGTAGTTCTATCCATGGTTTCCGTATCCTATTCTTGTTTTCTCCTCAGCCATCCAGGCCCTGTTTTCCTCTTTTCAGCTCATGGAATCCCTTCTCCTCCTTTGTCTACTTCTCCTGCTCCCCAGTATCTCTATCCTTTCTGTGTATTTTCACTCTTTCATTGAAATAGTTATACATCAGTCATCTTTTTCTCACCTGCTTCCATTATTTCAGCTCCTCTTATACCCATTACGGTTAGCTACTGTAGATGTACACTCTTACCCAACTCAATTCACTGACCCAGTGTTCAGTTTTCATAGGACACAATAGGTTTGATAAGGAACTTCAAGCTAGACTATTGTTGTTAACAGTAGGGGTGTGCACATACATATTGAGAGTTCTAAAATGCATACATCACATTACCTCCATAGTTTGGAGTGTGATAGCGCAGGGGCCATTGCACTTCTCTTCCATCTACATGCTTGGGTATCTTGAAGGAATTGTGGAGGTGGGTTTGAGGATGAACATAATTCCCCAAAACAAATATGGAACAGGGAGGTAATAATGTGCTACCATGGAGATGTAGTGTGTGTGCTGGCAGGGGCTAGGGAGTAGTGGTGCAGGACCTGGTACCCAATATTGGCTGGAAGGGAGGCTCCAACCATTACCAATTCCATTACTTTCAGTAATGGTTAGGAGGGCAGTGGGGTGTGGAGGGGGAGGGGGGGGGGGTGGTTGGGTGGCATGCAGCAATCATGAATGACAATTTTAAACTTAAAAAAAAAAAGTCTATCGAATAATTATTCATATAATCACATGGTTGTATTTTAAAATTGGCTGTTCAGCCCAAAATTAATGCAATTTTATTTATTAACCCTCAGCGTATAATGCGGGGTAGGGTTACAGCTCAGTTTGTCTGCCAGTCAGTCATTCTGTCACACAAACAAAAAGCGGATCTCGAAGATGGTGGCCACTAGAAGATAGAATGAGCATCAAAATGCTGCACTGGACATTAAAAGTTCCTTCGATGTGCCAGAATTTTTCGTTTCGTCTTACTTTTTAAGAAAAAAAGCTTTTTTTTTGCCATACAATTTTAAGCAATTACTGGAAATATCCCTATTGTCACGCCTTGCTCACATAAAGAAATGATTTCTTTGCTTCTCAATGTAGTTTTGCACTGCACTATATTTTGGGCTGATTTTTTGAGAAAACGAGAAGATTTCAGTTTGACGTAGATACTATCTTCCATAGGTAACCCCTCCTAACGTAATGTCTCGAGGATGGCCACACACTGGCTACACATATTTTTGTTGATGGTTGCTATGCACGATTGCTACTATTGTATACTTACAGGGGCTTCTCCAGACAATAAGTTTTGGTATGTACTATATTCCTTGTACTTTACTCTAAAGCTGTCAGATTGAAAAGTTGACTAATTATCCTCCTTTACTGTTATGTTTTATAATTAACCACAGATCAATGGCTACTTTCATCTTCTGTAATTAATCACTAAATGCATACTTAATGAAAGTTATTGTTTTCTAGGCTAATCATAAGTAAACAAGCAAAAGGATACTAGTCGTGATCTAATTAAATGTTATGACCGTTTTGCTATGTCTGTGAAAACTGAAACTTCTGATAAAAACAAAACAAAAAAATATTGGTCTTATCCACTATTCAGGCCAAGTGTGAATCATGCAAAAATTATTGCATGAATGTTTTGTGAATACAAATTTTTTATCAAATTAATTTAGCTACTAGTTGCTTGAATTACTGTTTGCATATTGGCTATTTTGTCATTTGTGCTGAAGCATATCACTAGTTATATCCAAGATAATCTGTTACATTAATTAATCAATCATTATCACTGAATGTCCAATTTTGGTCCTGCAAGATATCACCATGATTAGCTGCACTTCTTACATAGTTATCATATATTGTAGTAGCAGTTTCCAACACAGCCATCAACTGTTCTAACTTACAATGCCATCTACTTTGTTTACTTAGTGAGTCCACTTGTTATGTTACCATATCACTTAGTCATATCACTATACATTGCATGATTAAACCATCAGAAGCTGTCACCCAATAGCAAGTAACCTGAAGTAGTAGTGATTACAGTATGAAGGTTTTTAGAACACCAAGTGAAAACATAAAGGATGAGGCAGCATAAGTTGATTCTACTCACAGAAATATTAGTTTTATCAGTGCAATTAGCCAGCATCAAAAAATTGAATTCGGTCTCATTATGTTCCAGTTGATGTAGAAAATCTGTATAAATTGGAATCATGAAGCTTAAGCTTTCTGTGTCATTAAATAGTTAACATGTTAACAAGAATATTCTTAAAAAATTATCACTTTGGGTCTAACTTTGAGTCGGTATTTAGTTAAAAACCAGACATAGAAGAAATAATTTGTTAAGTTTTTCATAGATGTGTCCTTTTTATAACATTAAAATTTTGCTTCACTCAATTAAATGTATAATTTAGAGAAGCAATAATTGAGTACTTTGTGATTTGCCTGTCAGAATTACACTTACAGCAATACTTCTTCAAACTAAAGTTAGGATATAATTCTGTGTTAACTGTATTGTTAAAAAAACATAATTTAAAACTATATATTTAGTTCTAGTGTTTGACAGCTGAAAGGCTTCATAAACTAGAACTATTGTAGATTATAATATAGGAGAGGAAATAAATGTGTGTGTTAAAACACAACACTAATTTAGTTGGATAGTATCTTAAGTTATAACCTATAAACAACACTATCTGCACATATATAATGTACCATCAACAAAAGATGATGTTTATGATGAAGGTATTCAGTTCAGCAATTTAATGTACTTTAAAGCATCAACTATGCATGTTTTAATAGTTTGTTTAGTACATATAAAGAAACTAATTTTCTGAGTTTATCACTTTGATTCTAATCAAACAATATTATTTTTTAAAGGTTGTCCTATCATATACAATTATTATAACAAATATAGAAAAGTCAATACGAAATATTCTGCAAATATCATAATAATATTTCTTGAATCTAAACACATTAAATATCACACAAACAACAATTGATCACAAATTTCTATTTTAAATGTGTCATATCTGAGTTGCAGTCAATGAGGTTACCTGCACTATTTTAATATACATGTAATTAGCTATTGCTGTTAAATAGTACTTCACAAGTCTATAATAATGTACACAAAAACACGTGACAAAACATGCTGTGTGAGCACAGGTTAATACAATCACAATAATGCATTATTAACTCTGACACGGTGCACCATAAGGTACAGTTTTAAAGGCACAGCTTATATATATGTGTAAGCTAGTGCTGCACACCATTATATACTGGATATTAACAGTACTGAACTTTGCGAAATTATAGTTTATTGCTGTAACAAATATAATAACCGCATTATCAATTGTATTTATAAAATTTCACAGTGTGATAAAAAATTACTAAAATAAATAGATTCCTGATTTAACTTTGATCATCTGACAGGGAATCATTAAATTAAATAGTAAAAAAAGATGGTCCATGGACCAAAACATTCTCCATCTATAATAAAACTTGCTATGGTCAGCTAATCAACAATCATTAAAGTTAAAGTTAAAATTCATAGCAATGAACCTCTATGAAATAGTAAAAAAGAAGTCTTCAGTTACCCTTAAATGACGATCAATGATTTGACAAAAATAATAGAACAATGGAAAGAAATTACCCTTCTGACTATCTTTCCCCAGTTTCTACATTTGGTAAGGGACTCACAATTGCTCTGTTCCTCACACAAGTGCTTACGACTGTAACCGCCAATCTTAGCCAAAGGAAGATCTGCCACATCTCCGTTTCACTTACAGACCTTGGGTGGTTTATTGTTCACCTTCATTCTCATTTCTTTTCTTTTGAAAGCTTTGTACAGTTTTTTTAGTCACTTTTACCACAATAAGAACAAGTTGGTGTAACTTTGTCACCATTACTGTCATCGCAAGTAGACTTAGAAGCATTCTCTTTATTAGGTTGCTCACCACCTGAACTAGTGTCCTGCTTTTCATTTAGTTGTGTTTGTGTGTGTGTTTAGAATAGTGTGTTTACTTCCATTTTTGTGAGTGTTTAGTTGCATTTGTGAATGTGTTTGTATATTGCTACTGATTTATATTATTTTTATGTATCAATGCATATATATATCTATCTTGAACATGATGGATCATAAATGGAGTGCATATCATGATATTTCTTCTAATGTTGAAAGGACATCTTTAAAACTGTATACTTTATTCAAACTAAATTTTATATTTTCATTGTCAATCATTTATTTATCTATAGTTTTGAGGTTATGTGAATGAGGTGTGGTCAATATTTGCATGTTACTTAGTATTATGTTTGCAGGTGTTAAATACAACTCTGCTAAAGATGTTTTCCGAATACCTCTCAGAGAGTTATATTGTAACCCTTTGTGCATTGTTGAAACATGGCTGGGCTGGGGCATTGTTCCTCCCTCTAGTGGGAACGTGGGAATGCTCCTTTCAGTGTTACTAAAACACTTCATTTTTAACAGTGTTAAAGAGACCTAAAGGTGTTTTTTATTTGGGATAACACTATTTATAAATACCATCAGGTGGTAAGGCAACATACAAGCACATAATTGATTAATTATCCCATCAACCTGGCTAGAATCATAGTCCCTTCCAACGGTGAGTGATCATTTCTTTTCTGAGATTACAGTCTGCTTCCCATTGTTCCCTCTGGGCTCTCTCCCAAGCCTCTCGTTGTTCTTCACACTTGTTGTACTGATATGCCAACATTTTCAGGATTAAGGGTGGAGGCCACAACCCAGTGATTTCCTCTATCGCTATGATTTTAATGGCCACTCACAAGTTTCCTCTGTGGTTGTTTCTTTTTTTGAAAGTAATCTTTCAACTTCAGGAAACTGTTGATGGAGCAACATTTGAACAAAGTTTAAATGGTGATCCTTCACTAATCATTCGAAATTATTGCCTTTCAATCGGACTCTTATCGTAAGTATTCTTGAAATAGCCAGCCATTGTCTTCATGATGATCTATTGTACTTTCAACAGCTGTAGGATTTTCTTTTTTTGTGGAGGGGGAGGAGGAAGTAGAGTGTCAATGCTCTTTGCTGGTGCTAACTCAACTAGTTTTGTTATATTTTTATCTGCTGACTTAGTCCAACAAAAGTGAAATTACAGGGGACTTCTAAGCGTCCTTGAGGCCAATCTACAGAATGGCATCTTCTCCCTGTCACCTAACTAGCTAGCTAACACAACGACAATATTCTTCTAGGAACTGTGGAGTTATGAAGCCATCACGAACAACGGATATGGCACATGAATTAAGTATGATCTCAACTTTTGCTCCACAACAGTTCCTCACCAACATTAGAATTCCAGACAAGCTTATAAACGTAAAATTTCCTAACAACAGAATCTGAACAAACCTTTGTTCCTTGCGCTCGTAGGCCTTGTACGTTTGCTCATTGGCGAGCGAGCGTAGCGAGCGAGACACTTACAGGGGTAAAAATGAAAAAAATCGGGGATGTTTATTGGCGAGCGAGCGTAGCGAGCGAGACAGTATTAGGGGTGGATAATGCAAAATCGGGTATATGTTATATGTATATATGTATGTGGGATGGTACGTATGCCCTTTAAACGCGCGCGCAGTAAACTCTTTTCTCCAAAAAACACGGCTTTTTAGGCTTGTCCCCAGTTTATTCTGAAACTGCAGCATTAAGCAAGCCTTACTTTATACTTAAGCTCCAAAGTGTGAGAAAATTCCTGCGAAAATGCATGCTTTTCAAGAAACAAAAAGTTGATTCGACCGGTTACTATGGCATTGAAGACCCTTTTCCAGACTTAATTTCAAAACTTCGCCGTTTTATGGGGGATAGCGGAGTGCCGGTTGTTGGTTGTCAAGAGCCGTTGGTAGTCAGAATGCCGTAGTATTAATGCTAAGGAAGCTACTACTTCTCGAGGGAAGCTGAGGTAAGTACGTAATTCCATATTTGTAAGCTAAATATGCAAAATTAACTCGGGCCTTTCTTTTTTGTAGCTAAGAGCTTGTCAACAGTGACTGGTAAATTCAAATAGTCAGATTGGCTCAAATTTGGTACTACAAAAGTTACCACTGCTCAAGAAAATGAGGTAAAAAAGTAATTTTGTATTTGTGTGCTAAAATTGATTGTCTTTTGTTTTTGTAGGTGAGAGCTTGTTGTCAAGAATTCAAGGTAATTTAGATGGTCAAAGTAACTTCAATTTGATACTACAGAAGTTATCAATACTCAAGAATGATGTAAGTAGTAATTCCATATTTGTTGGCTAAAATTACAAATAATAACACTGGTTTATTTTTTTATCGTAGCTGAGAGCTTGTTCAAGAGTTACTGGTGATTGAGATTATCAGAATGGTTGATGTGTGATACTACAAAAGTTACCATTAATCAGGTAAGAGAGTGATTTTGTATTTGTTTGCTGAAATAAAAGGTCATAACTGCTATTATAGTGTTTGCATGAACTAAGCTAAAACATAGTAAAAATACTTAGTTTTATGTTACCTAACATCAGGCTCGCTCGCCATTTGTGCTCAAGCACACCACTAGTTTATTTGTATATATGTTTGGACGTACGTATGTCATTTTGTACTTTGACCCTCGCGTTTTTGTGTTAGTTAGGTGGTCTACCCCGTCCCAAATTGCACTAAACAGAATCCTCTGGTTTATCGATCAGTACCCGTATCACCCTAGAAATTGAATTGTTTACCGTTTTGAATTCTATTGCCGGTACACTTAATACTTGACAACTTAAGGGACTTCCATTTCTATTCGAGTTAGTGGCGGTGGTAAGTCAATGCGCTCTTTGTCATGGTTATAAGCCGTGCGCACAGTATTTACCTGAAAATACATTGTCCACTAGACTACTGCGACGGTAAGTCTGTGTAGGTGCATGTCCAGCTGTGTCAAAGCATTGTGTGTTACAACCACTACTTAGCTAAACAACAAAAACAATACTTTTAAATAACGTGTATTGTTTTGTTGTTGTTGTTTTTTCCTTCAATTCAAGCAGTTGCAGAGTTTTTACTATAGCACTGAAATCCCTTTACCCTGTATGCTAAATTTAAAAACTTGACCTTATTTTCAGTAGCTTCAGTGTTAGAAGTAGTATAGTCTTTAGGCTCGCTCGCCATTTGTGCTCAAGCACACCACTAGTTTATATATATGTTTGGACGTATGTATGTCATTTTGGGATGGGGTCGAACGCGGAGCGAACACAAAAATACGGAGGGTCAGTGTTCGCTCCGCGTTCGACCCCGTCCCAAACTTCACCAAACAGAATCCTCCAGTTTAGCGACCATTACCCGTATCACCTTAGTTGAATTGTATACCGCTTTGAATTCTTTTGCGGGTGCAGTTAAAACGCAAAAACTTATGGGAGCTCCATTTTTATTCGAGTTAGTCGCTATTTGTCACAGTTATAAGCCCTACTCAACAGCATTAACTTGTAAATTCATTGTCCACTAGACGAACCACGAAGGTAAGTCATGCGTAGGTATGTTCAGTTGTGTGAAAGTATTGTGCGTTACAATTACTATTAAGAATGTCACAAAGAAAAACTTTAAATAACGTGACTTGATTTTGTTGCTTCTTTTTCAATTCAAACAGTTGCGGGGAGCGGTTACTATGGCATTGAATCCCCTTTACCGCATACGTAATTTAAAAACTCGACTTTATTTTAGTAGTAGCTTGAGTGTTAGTTGTTAAAATCAATCATTTAACAATAGTATAGTTTAAGGCTCGCTCGCCATTTGTGCTCAAGCACACCACTAGTTTATCTGTTTATGGGGTACGTGAGACCTCTGTTTTCGCCCGCGCTTCTAATTACGTAAGTTAGGTAAAGCGTTCACAGTTTCAGTATTTTTCAATTAACGAGCGCAGAGAATACTGCTGCACTGCCTTACGCAACTCTGTTCAACCGAAACGTTTATAGCTACTCTCTTCTTGAAACAATTGTGAAGTCTTTGTCAAGCTGCTCTTCTTTGCCACTGCTTTCTAAGTTTATTCAGGTAATTCTGTTATTGTTAACTCAGCTAAGAGCTTGTTGTCAACAGTGAGTGGTAAATTCAAATAGTCAGAATGACTCAAATTTGGTACTACGGAAGTTACTACTGCTCAAGAAAATGAGGTAAGAAAGTAATTTTGTATTTGTGTGCTAAAATTGATTGTCTTTTGTTTATGTAGCTGAGAGCTTGTTGAGAATTCGATGTAATTCAGATGGCCAAAGTAACTTCAATTGATATTACAGAAGTTATCAATACTCAAGAATGGGGTAAGTAGTAATTCCATATTTGTTGGCTAAAATTACAAATAATAACACTGGTTTATTTTTTATCGTAGCTGAGAGCTTGTTCAAGAGTCACTGGTGATTGAGATTATCAGAATGGCAGATGTTTGATACTACAAAAGTTACCATTAATCAGGTAAGAGAGTGATTTTGTATTGTTTAATGCTGAAATCTAATGTCATAACTGCTATTATAATGTTTGCATGAAGTAAGCAAAAAATAGTAACATTTTATGTTACCTAACTATCAGGCTCGCTCGCCATTTGTGCTCAAGCACACTACTAGTTTATTTATTTATTGGCGAGCGAGCGAAGCGAGCGAGACACTCTCAGGGGTAACTCAATTGAGATTTCGCTATATTTATTGGCGAGCGAGCGTAGCGAGCGAGACACTTACAGGGGTAAAAATGAAAAAATCGGGGATGTTTATTTATTTGTATATATGTTTGGACGTACGTATGTCATTTTGTACTTTGACCCTCGCGTTTTTGTGTTAGTTATGTGTTCGACCCCGTCCCAAATTGCACTACACAGAATCCTCTGGTTTATCGATCAGTACCCTTATCACCCTAGAAATTGAATTGTTTACCGTTTTGAATTCTTTTGCGGGTGCAGTTAAAACTTGAAAACTTAAGGGACTTCCATTTCTATTCGAGTTAGTGGTGGTGGTAAGTCAATGCGCTCTTTGTCATGGTTATAAGCCGTGCGCAACAGTATTTACTTGAAAATACATTGTCCACTAGACTACCGCTAAGGTAAGTCTGTGTAGGTGCATGTCCAGTTGTGTCAAAATATTGTGTGTTACAACCACTACTTAGCTAAAGAATATTACAAAGAAAATGTTTAAATAACGTGTATTGTTTTGTTGTTGTTTTTTTCCTTCAATTCAAGCAGTTGCAGAGAGTTTGTAACTATGGCACTGAAATCCCTTTACCTTGTATGCGAAATTTAAAAACTGGACCTTATTTTCAGTAGCTTCAGTGTTAGAAGTCAAAATCATTCATATAAAAATAGTATAGTCTTTAGGCTCGCTCGCCATTTTGTGCTCAAGCACATCACTAGTTTATTTATCTGTTTATGGGGTACGTGAGACCTCTGTTTTCGCCCGCGCTTTTAATTACGTAAGTTAGGTAAAGCGTTCACAGTTCCAGTATTTTTCAATTAACGAGCTCTGAGAATCCTTAGTGGCGGTGGTAAGTCAATGCGCTCTTTGTCATGGCTATAAGCCTTGCGCAACAGTATTTACTTGAAAATACATTGTCCACTAGACTACTGCGAAGGTAAGTCTGTGTAGGTGCATGTCCAGTTGTGTCAAAGCATTGTGTATTACAACCACTACTTAGCTAAAGAATATCACAAAGAAAACTTTTAAATAACGTGTATTGTTTTGTTGTTGTTGTTTTCCTTCCAAGCAGTTGCAGAGAGTTGTTACTATGGCACTGAAATCCCTTTACCCTGTATGCTAAATAAAAAAACTGGACCTTATTTTCAGTAGCTTCAGTGTTAGAAGTCAAAATCATTCATATAAAAATAGTATAGTCTTTAGGCTCGCTCGCCATTTGTGCTCAAGCACATCACTAGTTTATTTGTATATATGTTTGGACGTACGTATGTAATTAAACGCGCGCGCGGGGAACTTTTTTCTCCAAAAAACACGGCTTTTAGGCTTGACCCCAGTTTATTCTGAAACTGCAGGATTAAGCAAGCCTTACTTTATACTTAAAGCTCCAAAGTGTGAGAAAATTTCTGCGAAAACGCTTGCTTTTCAAGAAACAAAAAGTTGATTCGACCGGTTACTATGGCATTGAAGACCCTTTTCCAGACTTAATTTCAAAACTTCGCCGTTTTAGGGGAAATACGGAGCTAAAATTACAAATAATAACACTGGTTTATTTTTTTATCGTTGCTGAGAGCTTGTTCAAGAGTTACTGGTAATTGAGATTATCAGAATGGCAGATGTTTGATACTACAAAAGTTACCATTAATCAGGTAAGAGAGTGATTTTGTATTTGTTTGCTGAAATCAAAGGTCATAACCGCTATTATAGTTTTTGCATGAACTAAGCTAAAACATAGTAACAATACTTAGTTTTATGTTACCTAACTATCAGGCTCGCTCGCCATTTGTGCTCAAGCACACCACTAGTTAGTACTATTTTGATTGTAATCGTGAATATTGTTTTCGTGAATGCCCTTTCCGCTACATCCGCGGAATTTACGGCCTAAGAAAAAAAATGTACCTTACAGTATTGTAGCTGTTCTAGTGAGTCCACCAGTTATAGAGGTTATGTAGGAAGTGACGTAATAAATGTACACGCCCTACTCGCGGCCATTTTGAGTGGCAATAGTGAAGAGCTTTTGTGCTGTTGGTTGTACGAACTGCTTTAAAAAAGACGCTGGTGTTAGATGGATGGCGGTTGTAGGCTGGAAAGACCCGATACCTAATGAGTACACTTGGCTATGTAGCGATCATTTCGTATTTAAAAGGAGTGCTGAAGTGAATAAAAGAAGAAGAGAAGACACAGCAAGATTAAAAGCTGCCAAAAGCCAGGTACAGCTCTGTGATAATGGAAATGGTGAAGTTACTGTGAACCACACACAGGGATAATGAAGCAGATAAAGAAGATAAAAATAATGGAGTAGATAAAGAAGATATGAAGATTTCCAGATGAACTTGTTTTAGCAGATAGAGGTTTTAATATTCATGAAAGTGCTGGTCTCTACTGTGTCAAGCTTCCACCATTTACTGGTGAAAAACCACAGCTGACAAAAAGTGAAGTAGATTTTTCTCGTCAACTGTCAAGAGTTTAATTCATGTTGAACGAGTCATAGGCCTACTTTGTCAATAGTACATTCTATTTGAATCAACAACACCAATCAACTTTATTATAACCAGTGAAAAAGAATGTATACTAGTCCAAAAGATAAAATAGCTAGTCATTATAAGTTGTGCACTAGGTAATTTATGTCCATCAGTTGTTTCACCTTAATTAAAACCATTCCCAATTTTTTGTTGTTACAATGTTAAATAATGAAATGTGAATTTATAATATTTGGTTGGGGGAAAAATTATTCATAGCTAATGAACTGTACAATAACAGAGTTTACTTAGACTTCAACTTTTTTCCCCATGCGATGACGGGATGGACATAGCCTCTTTCCTTTGGGAATCCATTTCATCTTCAGGCACTTCAGTCGTATGAAACCATTTTGTTGGGCAGTTACTATTATCACAGCAGATCATCTTTCCAGACTCTGCTTTCCTGCGGTAGCACCATAATCTAACGGGACCTTCCATGGTCACAATATCCGAAGAAAAGCTAGAAGACAGATGTGCTGAAATAACCGTTGCTTCTTGGTGAACCATTTACCAACAAGGTCAGGTAGAAGCTCCGTCTCGATCAGTTCAATTGGTTTAATAAATGCAATTGTTATGAAGGGTTCATCCAAATAGTTCATTGAACAAAGGAGTTGCTGGAGGTACTGTAAGCCTTTGTGACGCACTGAACCAATTATTAAGTGGAAATCAGAACCTGATACTGCTACATCCTTAACGTTAGCTACCTAACCATTAATAAAATACATGTAGGAATCAAGACTTTTATAAGCTTTCAACGTTTTACCAGTATACTTACTAGTCTATTCAATGAGGTACCAAAATATATCTGGATACTTCAGGCCATATTTATCCCAAGGATCTTCAATAAATCCTTCCTTTTAGCTGAGGTAAGGGTCTTCAGGCTTCCAGCTTAGATAACTTTCCCTGTACCGCATTGAAGCTTCGTCCAACGAGAAATAATAAGCAGAAAAGCCAGGTGAAGACACAATTAGCCTAGAATACGCCGGGCGCCACTCAACGTTTTGCCACTCAAAATGGCGACGTAGCAACTGTTGCTAAGTAAACGTCACTTCTACGTCACTTCCTGCATAACCTCTATATATCCACAAGGCTTAGTCTTCATATCACTATACATTTGTATGTTTGAACCATCAGAAATTGTCACCCCATTTAGTAAGTAACGTGAAGTATAGTAGTAATTAGATAAGAGAGTTTATAGGAGGACACTGATTGAGAAGTAAGGAATTATATTGTTTATTGAGGCATAGCTGATGCTAACTCAAAGAAAGTTGATTTTGTCAGTGCAATTACCCAGGAGCAGATAATTGATTTTGGTCACATTATCGGCCAGTTGATGTAGCAAATAATTATAAAATGGAATCATGAAGTTTAAGTTTTATGTACCTGTTTGTGGGGTAGTAAATCCCGCAAACTAGTCAGACTTCGAGCAGCAATCAAAGGATCTGGAAAAACTATTTAGCCACTAATCTTCCACACATACATACAGGTACAGCACTTAAATGGAATGAACCTTACAAAGAAGTCGATGGGTTTAGATAACTGGAAGTAGGTAAAGGACGTTAAAGTATTTGAATAAATGAATGCGAGAATGACAAGTAAGTGGATGAAAGTTCAATGTTTTTGTCTTCATTCTTGTGGCATCCAGGGAGGTGTGGCTAGGTGGGTGTAGCTTCTGAGTCGTGGAGAGGCTCAGACAGTACCATTCAATAGCTGACATGTTAGCAATATCTTTATTTAAAAAAAAACATCAATTTGGGTCAAGTTTGACTCTATATTTAGTTGAAAATCAGACAGAAGCATTATGTCGTTATCTCAGCTTCCTGACAGTATCTGATGCTTAAGTTTTCATGGATGTGTTCTTTTATTAACTAAAATTTGCTACACTCAATTATATATGTATTAGAAGTGGTAATTGATCAGTTTGTTAGTGATTTGCCAGTCAGAATTGCTCTTACTAAAGTAATACTTCTTTCATGACTCTCACAACACTTTTTCAAACTTAAGTTAGGACATAATCGGTGTTAGCTGTATTGTTAAAACAATTTTCCATAAATTAAATTATAGAGCAGTTTTAGTATAATAATGATAGCAGGAAAGGCTTACAAACGAGAAATATTGTAGATTTATAGTATAGCAGAGGAAGTATAGTGTGTGTGTGTGTTAAAACACAACACTGTAGTTTAGTTGGATATTACCATACTACAGTTATGAACTTATAAACAATCCTATCTGCACAGACTATGTACCATCAACAAAAGATGATGTTTATGATAAAGGGATTTTAGTTCAGCAATGTAATGTACTTTAGAGCATCAACTTCGCATGCAATTAATCGTTTGTTTTGCACTCATAAAGAAAGTAATCATCTGAGTTATTGACACTTGATTTTTTCCCAATAGAGTGTAGTCTCAGATTTTGAGCTAATATACATTTGTTTAGAAAATTAGAAAGAAAACTAAGCAAGAAGCAGGCAACAACATGGGTTATTTTCCGTTCAAAAGCTGAGGGAACCATAGGTAAATAAAACTGATGATCACCTTGTTATTTTTAATTGTTATAACACTGCTAACTTTTATTTATACATTAGCACAGTTCCTTTTTGTTTTTTCACTCAATGTTAAGTTAGAATAAAAAATACAATTTTTTTTTTAAAGAGCCATACTAAAATTGAGAGTGTCATGCTATTCCTTATGTAATTATGTACCTATATTATAAAAATTTCTCCAGTTTTAGCTCACTTTGCATGATTGCTTTATTTTACTATATTATACATAGTCAACACCACAAGATTACAACTACATCAATGAGGGGTCTAAATTTGCTGTCGTAATTTGTGAAACAGGCGTATTTGTGTTTGCTAGTGCATCCCATCCTTTCTTCACACGTTTGGTACTTTTGGTCAAAACAACATTAAGTAAACTGACAGTGAGTACTATAGCTACATCATCAGTTTATTATGCTACTACATCTCTCCTCATAATGTTTTTTACCAAAATTGGAAACTGTTATCAATAACAGTAGCACATCTAAGCTTTTAAGATAGGGAACAAACATACACTCTACTAAATTCTGAACTGAGAAGATGAGCGGCAGTAAGTTTTCAGATTCTTCTCCTACTTATGCAGTAGTTGACAAAAGGAAAAAGAAAAAAGGGAAAATCAGTAGAGGAGCTGAAGAAGAAGTCAGTGATCTTTATGCAGTGGTAGATAAAAGCAAAAAGAAATTTGTATCCAAATATCCCAACAACAAAGAGGAGAATGAGGTGTATTCTGTAGTTGATGAAAATACTCAAGATATTGAACTTGTTCACATTTCTTCACATGACACTCAAAGTATTCCAAAGCATAGTAGTGATACAGAGGACAAATCATTACCTTCACACTCGGCTTTTAAGAGAAAATCAGCATCAAGTTTAAATTCAGGGAATGTATATTCTCTAAATTTAAATAAAGATAACAAGATATTGAAGGTCTCATTTCCTCTGATAATCTGGTTGATAACTATTGTGGTTATGACCATAATAATCATAGTTTTAATTGCTACTACTGTAGTAGGCTTTATGAAAGTGTCTATGCTTGAGTCTGAGCTTTCTCATGAGAGAAGTGATTTCTTGGAGAACAATTGTACATTTAATGAATCGCAGCTTCAAAACAACATCTATGAATGTTTGATTAATCTTACTTCGATTAATCAGCTTTTTGCAGGCAGTATTTATTCCCACTTGAAAAACTTTTTTATAGCTAAAAAGACTCTTTTATTACTACTAAATGATTGCATAGAACGAGAAGGATCAAATTCTCTTAGTATGTGTGTCGATTCAGCTTTAAATACTTATGGTAAACATGTGGTCTTGCCAGCCCAGTCATGTAGGGAACTTCAAATAATAAGACCAAATAATTCAGATTATTATTTAGTTTCTGCATCTGATGGTTCCATTGTCCAAGTTTATTGTGATATGACAAAATCTTGTGGCAACATAACTGGAGGACTTACTAGAGTAGCTTCAATTAACTCTACCAGCTATTCACAACACTGCTCTTCAATGGGTATAAAGAATGATAATGACGGATGCGTGCGAGTATCTGCTCTACCAGGTTGTTCTGGAATTACTTTTTCTACGATGCACTTACCATATTCTCACATTTGCGGTATTGTGAATGGCAGATACTTTGGTACAGTTGATGGATTTTCTGGCAGCAATAGATCACCCAACACTACTATTAATGATAACTATGTTGATGGTATTGGTTTCACTTATGGAAACACATCTCACCGAACTCACATATGGACATTTAGTGCTAGTGCAAGTAATTGTTCTATAAATGTACCAGAATATGTAGGACTACATCACTCCTGCCTGAATGATATATCTTTTTGTGGTACTGCAGTGTGCGATCTAGCTTTTCAGAGAGATTTTAGTACTTCACTTACGGAAAATATTGAAGTGAGACTATGTCAAGATCAGCATAGGGATGAAGATCGTGAAGGTGTATATCTCACATACTTGGATCTTTATGTGTACTAATACAACATTGCATTCACATTATGTTTATGATGTGTTTAGTGTGTAAAACTTAGCATATCATTGCTGTTATTTTTATTTGACATGTATCGAATTCCGAACATTTAATTGAAATTAGATAGTAAATATTATAGTAAATATAACTTATGTATACCAGCACAGTACACCTTTATCATTTTGATTCTATCAAACATTTTTGTATGCTTTCAACATTCTTAATTATTTAATCACATAATTTTTTTCATTTCTTTTTGTTTTTTCTTTAGATTCTTTCTATTTCTTTCTCACTTATACATTATTCATATCTTGTAATAAACCTAGAAAATAAAAAAAAAATATGTGTATATATATTATATATACACATATTTTCAAAAAATGATTTGAGAATTAACAATGCTTATTGTATATTTTGTTTTATTTATTCATTATTATTATTACTATCATCATATTATTATTATAATTATTATTATTATTATTATAATTATAATTATAATTATTATTATTATTATTATTATTATTATTATTACTAGCAAGCACCCTGCCACAGTGGTGCCTGACTTACTAACTTGTAAAAATTTGGAGTAGCATAAGGTAGTTCTATCCATGGTTTCACTCTCCTACTCTTGTTTTTTCCTCAGCCATCCTGGTCCTGCTTTTCTTATTACTCTTTTTAACTTATGGAACCCCACCACCCACCAATTATAGCGCCGCGCAAGGGCTAGGGCTAGGGCTAGGGGACCAATCAGAAGAATTCTTTGATAAGAACTGCGGAAAAAATAGCTGCGGTGTGTGTAGCTTTTTTTTTTTGCCGTACAATCCTAAACAATTACTGGAAATGTCCCTATTATCACGCCTTACTCACGTAAAGAAATTATTTCTTTGCTTCTCAATGTAGTTTTGCACTGCACTATATTTTGGGTTGATTTTTTGAGAAAACGAGAAGATTTCAGCTCGGCGTAGATACTAGCTTTCATAGGTAACCCCTCCTAACGTAATGTCTCGAGGATGGCTACACACTGCCTATAGTTGGGCGGAGCCCGACCTCTGCTGAAGGAAGAGGTCGGGTAACAAGCCTAACTCGGGTTTGTTCCCTGCTGCAACGTACGTTGCAGTCCAATCAGATTGCAGTGTAGTTAAATGCTAAGGGAATAGCTCAGGAACAAACCCGGGTACCCGGGTTTGTTCCTGCTGAGTCAGCTATTCGTATAGGCTTGTTACCCCAACCTCTCCCTTCAGCAGAGGTCAGGCTCACCCAACTAACACTGCCTACACATTTTTTTGTTGATGGTTGCTATGCACGATTGCTACTATTGTATACTTACAGGGGCTTCTCCAGATAATAAGTTTTGGTATGCACTATATTCCTTGTACTTGACTCAAAAGCTGTCAGATTGAAAAGTTGACTAATTATCCTCCCTTACTGTTATTGTTTATAAGTAACCACAGATCAGTGGCTACTTTCAGCTTCTGTAATTAATCACTAAATACATACTTCATGAAAGTTATTGTTTTCTAGGCGAATCAAAAGTAAACAAGCAAAAGGATACTAGTCGTGAAGTAATTAAATGTTATGACTGTTTTGCTATGTCTGTGAATACTGAAACTTCTGATAATAATAAAAAAAAAACTATTGGTCTTATCCACCATTCAGACCAGATGTGATTCATGCAAAAACTATTGCATGAAGGTTTTGTGAATACAAATTTTTTTATATCAAATTAATTTAGCTACTAGTTGTTTTAATTACTGTTTGCATAATGTCAATTTTGTCATTCAAGTGAAAACATAAGGGATGAGGCAGCATAAGTTGATTCTACTCACAGAAAGGTTGGTTTTATCAGTGCAATTAGCCAGCAGCAGAAAATTGAATTCGATCTCATTATGTTCCAGTTAATGTAGAAAATCATAAATTGGAATCATGAAGTTTAAGCTTTCTGTGTCATTAAATAGCTAACATGTTAACAAGAATATTCTTAAAACAAAATTATCACTTTGGGTCCAACTTGACCCGGTATTTCATTAAAAACCATACATAGAAGCAATAATTCATTAAGTTCTTCATAGAAATGTTCTTATTATAACATTAAATTTTGTTTCACTCAATTAAATTGTTTGTGATTTGCCTGTCAGAATTACACTTACAGCAATACTTCTCTTGTAACTCACACAACTTTCGAACTGAAGTTAGGATATAATTCTGTGTTAGCTGTATTGTAAAAAAAAATAATTTAAAACTATATATTTAGTTCTAGTGTTTGACAGCTGAAAGGCTTCATAAACTAGAAATATTGTCGATTATAATATAGCAGAGGAAATTAATGTGTGTGTTAAGACACGACACTAACTTAGTTGGATAGTATCTTAAGTTATAACCTATAAACAACACTATCTGCACATATATATGTACCATCAACAAAAGATGATGTTTATGATGAAGGTATTCAGTTCAGCAATTTAATGTACTTTAGAGCATCAACTATGCATGTTTTAATCGTTTGTTTAGCACATGTATAAAGGAACTAATAGTCTGAGTTATTGACACCTAATATTTCCCCAATAGATTGCAGTCTCAGACTTTGAGCTAATATTCATTAGTTTAGAATAAAAAGAAAAGAAAAAACAAAAACAAATAAAGAGCACTCAACAGCATGGGTTATTTTCAGTTGGAACCAACAGTAACTATAGCAGATAACCTTGTGTTTTTTAAATTGTTATTACACTGCTACATTTAGTTACACAGTAGCACGGTTTCTTTCGGCTATTCACCCTAGGACATGATAGAACAGAAATAAAGCCCCAAAATTTTAAGCCAAACATTAAATAATTAATTTTTATAGTGTCGATGATAACAAATGAAAAAAATTGGGGATCGTTAGTTTTTATATGGCATGGTTACTATAGAGATAGCCAATTCATGTTTTCAAAAAAAACTCACAATTAGTAAAGATCTTGGTTTTGTAAAAGTAGCAATTGGAGTGTTTAACCCATGTTATAGTCTATAATACATAGGTCTTACTTAAACATATCCTACTCATGGCATTTTTAGACAGAATAGCTATAACGCTGACAAAAACTATAATGTTTTTCAGTTGACAAATTGTGGTCAAGACTAAAATGCATTCAGTGAAATGGTGCTATATAAATTTTGGTATACAGACTGGTAAGCAGGTTGTCATGTAGAGTACAGTTGTACTTGTACTTACAGGTGGTTGCAAACTAAATATTCAACAACACAACAAAAAACAGATCCACAACATAAAAGGCCAAGACTAAAAGGCATTCAGTGAAGTTGTGTAGTGTATATTTTGGTGTATATACTGAAACAAACCAGTCGTCTTGTAAAGAAGTGGTGGTTGCAAATGAAAGTTTCAAAGTTATTTTATTCACCACTTGTTAAGTGTGAAACATGATTTAAAACGAAACCAAAGAAAAAAAAACAAACACAAATAGATCACAACAACAGTAAGAGAATACAAAGCGACAGTTAAGTAAAACTAAAAGAAAAAATTATAATACCTATGATAATTGTTTCTACTGTATTGTTAAACAATACTTATGCACTTTGGAAGAAGGCAAAAAGGTGATTAATTGTAACAAAAAAGCAGGTGGAATTGCGAGAAAATGGTAGCATAGTTTTCAAAACGAAAGGCAAAAGTACGACAGCGAAGGAAAATGTTTTGCTAAGTTTATTCCACACTGCTCGCCATGATAGAAGGACAGAAAGACTCAGAAGCAGGATAGGGAAACTGATATAGCTAACCTTGGCAATAAGTAAATTATGCTACTGCATTGCTACATTGCAATATGTCAAGTGCCACTGTGTGGTGGGGCACTACTTGCTAGTTTATTTAATTGTAATAACCACCCCCACCCAAAAAATAAAAAGCCAAACATTAAATAATTAATTTCTATATAGTTGTCAATAAACAAATGAAAGATATTGGGGTCACTATTATAGCATGGTAACTTTAGAGATAGCTAATACATGTTGTTTTTCTGAACAAGGCCCACGATTCATAAATTTATTAATTTACAATAGTAGCATTTGAGTTTAAACCCATTTTATAATCCATAATAAATAGTTCTTACTTAAACATACTCATGACATTATTTAGCGGAATAGCTATAATGTTGAGAATAATAATGTCTTTCAGTTGACAAATTGTGGCCAAGTCTATAAGGCATTTGGTGAAGTGGTGTCATGTATATTTTGGTATATATGCTCAGACAAATTGGTTGTCTTGTAAAGTACAGGTGGTTGCAAATGAAAATGTTAAATGTGAAACATGTTTGAAAACAACAAAAAAATAACAAACAGATCCCAACAACAGTGAGAGAATACAAAGCATACAGTTAAGTAAAGCTAAAAGAAAACAATATAATACCTATGATAATTGTTTTTCTATATTAACAAAAAAATAATTTATGTATTTTTAGGTAATTAATTGTGTGTAGAAATGTTTTATAACTTTGCCCTGTAACAAACACACATTTTGGATTTTGAAATATAACTGTTATAGTTAATTTTATACCGGATCCAGATGCCTCACTGGATCCTGACTATACTTGAGTGAGTAGTATTCACTCACTGTTTACTACATCCATCACTCGACAAATTCTGTTCATGTGTATCCAATTTGAAGCCTGCTGACTAACTGCTGAACACATGCATGGTGTTAGATGGTCTTGCCAGCACTTAGTAAGACACTAGCTAGCCAAAAAAGGACACACTCCTCTCCTTGTAGCTCAATATTAAACACCAAAACACTAACCACGGTCAATTAGAGAGGATCATGGCGGGATATCCACTGTAAGTGTGTCTTTATCTAGGAGCAAAGTTTATTCTTAATAACATACACTACATGAATTAATACAATTAAGGGAATGGGTAGGGGATGATATAACAAAAGATATGGTGGTGTGTATGCATTTGCATGATAATAATAGTTGAAAGGGTGACAAGTTTGGTATAAGTTATAAAACTAGGTTATAAATAAACAAACCTAACTGCACGGACATACATACCACCTAAAGATGATGTTCATTTAAAAGGATTCAGTTCGGCAATATAATGTACTTTAGAGCATCAACTACAGCTGTAATTAATTGTTTGTTTAACAAACATAAAGAAACTAGTCATCAAAGTTATTGACACCATATATTTTCCCACAAGCATATCTGCTCAGACATATATACCATCAAAAGATGATGTTTATGATGAATGGATTCAGTTCAGTAGTGTGATGTACTTTAGAGCATCAACTATGCATGTTTTAATCGTTTGTTTAGCACATATAATGAAACTAATAGACTGAGTTATTGACACCTAATATTTTCCCAATAGATTGCAGTCTCAGACATTGAGTAACATTCGTTTGTTTAGAAAATAAAAAAGAAGACCAAATAAAGAGCAAGCATTATGGGGTTATTTCCCATTCAAACTTGAGGGAACCACTTTTTTTTTATATAATTAATTATTATAACTCTACTAACCAAAGTAACACAGTGCCTTCGGCTCCTCACTCAATTTTACGTTAGAATAGAAAATGCAATTTTTAAGAGTCATACCAAATTTGAAAGTGTGATGCTATTGCTTATCCAGTGAAAAACTTCATCAGTTATAGCTCACTTTTGCTTAATTTTGTTTTGTTTTCACAAGGTCAAGACCACAATATTATAACCACTTTCAAGTTACATCAAATGAAGGGTCTAAATTCGCAGTTGTAATATGTTAAACAGTTGCATACTAGTATTTACTAGTGTATCCCATCCTTTTCTTTACATGTTTGGTCTCTTGGCCACAACAACATCAATTAAACTGAAAGTTAGTACTGTATCTATATCATCAGTTAATTTTTACTACATCTCTTCTCTTAATGTTGCCATAATACAATTGGAAGCTGTTATCAATAACAGTAGCACGTCTAAGCTTTTAAAATAGGGAACAAACATACACTCTACTCAAATCTGAACTGAGAAGATGAGTGTCAGTGTGTTTTCAGATTCTTCTCCTACTTATGCAGTAGTTGACAAAAGGAAAAAGAAGAAAGGAAAAATCAGTAGAGGAGCTGAAGGAGAAGTCAGAGATCTTTATGCAGTGGTAGATAAAAGCAAAAAGAAATTTGTATCCAAATATCCCAACAACAAAGAGGAGAATGAAGTGTATTCTGTAGTTGATGAAAATACTCAAGATATTGAACTTGTTCACAATTCTTCACATGACACTCAAAGTATTCCAAAGCATAGTAGTGATACAGAAGACAAATCATTACCTTCACACTCGGGTTAAGAGAAAGTCAGCATCAAGTTTAAATTCAGAGAATGTATTATCTCTAAATTTAAAAAAAGATAGAAAGATATTGAAGGTCTCATTTCCTCAGTTAATTTGGTTAATAACTATTGTCGTTATGACCATAATAATCATAGTTTTAATTGCTACTACTGTAGTAGGCTTTATGAAAGTGTCTATGCTTGAGTCTGAGCTTTCTCTTGAGAGAATAAATTTCTTGGAGAACAATTGTACATTTAATGTATCACAGCATGAAAGTTTGATTAATCTTACTTCGATTAATCAGCTTTTTGCAGGCACTAGTTACTCCCACTTGCAAAACTTTTTTATAGCTACAAAGACTCTTTTATTACTACTAAATGATTGCATAGAACGAGCAGGATTAAATTCTTTTAGTATGTGTGTCGATTCAGCTTTAAATATTCATGGTAAACATGTGATCTTGCCAGCCCAGTCATGTAGGGAACTTCAAATAATAAGGCCAAATAATTCAGATTATTATTTAGTTTCTGCATCTGATGGTTCCATTGATTTAAATACGAAATGATCGCTATCGCCAACATAACTGGAGGACTTACTAGAGTAGCCACAATTAACTCTACCAGCTATTCACAACACTGTTCTTCATTGGGTATAAAGAATGATACTATTGGATGCGTTCGAGTATCTCCTCAACCGGGTTGTTCAGGAATCATTTTTTCTACAATGCACTTACCATATTTTCACATTTGCGGTATTGTGAATGGCAAATACTTTGGTACAGTTGATGGATTTTCTGGCAGCAATAGATCAGCCAACATCTCACCGAACTCACATATGGACATTTAGTGCTAGTACAAGTGATTGTTCCATAAATTTACCAGAATATGTAGGAGTACATCACTCCTGCCTGAATAGTACATTTTTTTGTGGTACTGCAGTGTGCGATCTAACGTTTCAGAGAGATTTTAGTACTTCACTTACGGAAAATATTGAAGTGAGACTATGTCAAGATCAACACAGGAATCTAGATAGTGAAGGTGTATATCTCACATACTTGGATCTTTATGTGTACTAATTCAATATTGCACTCACATTATGTTTTATGATGTGTTTAGTGTGTAAAACTTAGCATATCATAGCTGTTATTTTTATTTGACATGTATCGAGTTATGAAACATTTAATTTAAATTAGATAGTGAATATTATAACTTGTGTATACCAGCACAGTACACCTTTATCACTTTGATTCTATCAAATATTTTTGTATGCTTTCAACATTCTTAATTATTTAATCACATAAATTTTTTCGTTTGTTTTTGTTTGTTTTTTTAGATTCTTTCTATTTCTTTCTCAGTTATACATAATTTATATCTTGCTAATGATAATAATGCCCACCCAACCACCCCCCCCCCCCCCCCCCACCTCCCACTCCCCACCCGACTGCACTGTAGTGGGAATTGGTAATGGTTGGAGCCTCCCTTCCAGTCAATATTGGGTACCAGGTCCTGAACCACTACTCCCTAGCCTAGGTGAGGTGAGAAAAAGCTGACTGATGTAACTACTTAACTACTTCAATGAAAAAGTGATAAAAATACACAAAAAGCATAGAGATACTAGGGAACAGAAGTAGACAAAGGAGGAAAAGGGGTTACATAAGTTAAAAAGAAAAATAAGAAAAACAGGACCAGAATGGCTGAGGAAAAAACAAGAGCAGGAGAGGGAAACAATGGATAGAACTACCTTATGCTACTCCAAATTTTTACAAGTTAGTAAGTCAGGTACCACTGTGGCCTTGTGCTCGTAATAAACCATGCTATATAGATACACATAATTTCAAAAAAATGATATGAGAATTAACAATGCTGATTGTATATTTTGTTTCAATTATTTATTATTATTATTATTATTATCATTATTATTATTATTATTATTATTATTATTATTATTATGCAGCAATCATGAATAATTATTCATATAATCAAATGGTTTTATTTTAAAATTGGCTATTCAGCCCAAAATTAATGCAATTTTATTTATTAACCCTCAGCGTATAATGCGGGGTAGGGTTACAGCTCAGTTTGTCTGTCAGTCTGACATTCTGTCACACAAACAAAAAGCGGATCTCGAAGATGGTGGCCACCAGAAGATTGAAAAACCAGTATCAAAATGCTGCATTGGACATTTAAAGTTCCTTCGATGTGCCAGAATTTTTCATTTTGTCTTATTTTTTAAGAAAAAAATCATGTTTTTGGCCGTACAATCTTAAACAATTACTGGAAATGTCCCTATTGTCAAGCCTAACTCACGTAAATAAATGATTTCTTTGCTTCCCGCTGTAGTTTGGCATTGCACTATATTTTTGGCTGATTTTTGTGCAAACAGAAGAATTCTGCTTGGCGTAGGTACTAGCTTTCATGGGTAATGCCCCCTAACACCATTACCGTTAAAATACAACCATTTGATCGCGTGTGCTAGCTTTCATAGGTAACCCCCCCCCCCTCTAAAGTAATGTCTCGAGGATGGCCACACACTGCCTACACATTTTTTTGTTGATGGTTGCTAAGCACGATTACTACTGTTGTATACTCACAGGGGCTTCTCCAGATAATAAGTTTTGGTGTGTACTATATTTCTTATACTTTATTAAATAACTGTCGGATTGATAAGTCAACACAAATGCAATAGAACAATATTTGTTATATAATTTGGCTAATTCTCCTCCCTTACTGTTATTGTTTATGTTTAACCACAGATCAGTGGCTACTTTCCGCTTCTGTAATTAATCACTAAATGCATAGGCAAGTTTTCTTCAAAGATTACATGAGCCAGACAGAGCCAACAATTTTACACTGCTGTAAGATCAATGGGTATGGATTGCTGGCCCAACTTAATACTGCTACATAAAATACAGCTTTAAATCCCTTTATACTGATTATTCCAGCAACATTAGTCTGCAAATCTCACAAAGCATATATCGTAGACTGGGTTCCTCTTCTTACTATAAATGATAAGCAATAGGCTCTTAAAAATAGGCGCTTAGGACCAAGTCCTAAAAACTCGGGCTAAGCACCAATCATCAGTTGATCTATGAATGCAGTGCTCATAGGTGCTTTAACAAAAAAGTGCTTATCAAAGCGGGGAAGGGGGGAGTGGGGAGGGAAGGTGCTAACAACCCCAGTCTACGATATTGATTACTGTCCACTGAAAAGTCCTCAATCATACATGTAACCAGTTACCATTATCACAACGCTATTACATATAAAAATTATCTGAGAGAGTTTGAGAAAAGTCTACAGGAACAATTTGAATATTCACACAATATATAATTTGAGAAATATAGTTATGCATATCTACAGCTAAATCTAGACACAAAAGGGATCAATTTATATATAATCACACCTGGTCTGAATAATGGATCAGATCAATAATTTTTTTTTCATCAGACTTTTCAGTTTTCACACACATAGCAAGACAGTCATAACATTAATTACATCATGACTAAATTCCTTTTGTTTGTTTACTTATGATTAGCATAGAAAACAATAACTTTCATTAAGTATTAAAGAGTGTGAAGTATATTTGGACATGTAGCCATTAATATCACACATACTTTAGTTGATTAAAAACTTAAAATAATTATATGAAATTGAAAAACACAACAATTGGTGAAGAAAAATAGACTTAGACCAACAAAAGATGTTTCTTCTATGGCCATCATAGGCTTCAAGCAAAGTTTTATCTGTCTTACTTGTGCACATGAAGTGACATTAATTAAACTTCTTAACTTCAGCTGTGCCATTGGTGAGCATAAATTGGTCTTGATTTGTTGTAACCTCAAAACACTTCTCTCACCTACCACATTAATTTGTGGATCAGCTTAATGAAGAGATGTGAACAATTGCTCTTGGCATTTCCAAAGTTTGTTGCAGAGGGGAGTGCCATGAAAAGCAAGCTACTTTTGGAGCATACCTAAATTCCTGGTCATGTTTATAGCAATATTGTTCTGATTTGAATATCCATTGTCCCATAGTCTGGTGAATAAGTTAAATTTTGTGTTGTTATGTCCAGGGAAGCCGTTTCTGTTAAACTGTTTTGTTACAGCTACTGTTCAGCTGATAAATAGCACAAAGTAATACTAACAATATATTAACTGCCTTGATACAGTTTTTTTTGCCACAGCAGTAAATTATGTTATGCTTAAAACTATGAGGTAATTCCCTAGAATTTGATTTTTTTTGTTTCTTTTGTTATTTGTTTAGTTGTTTTTTTCTTTCAAATTAAGCAGTGGTGTGACGAGCGGTTACTATAGCATTGAAGTTCCTTTACCATGTGTATTATAACAGCTATGCATTTCTTTAGCTGGATCCTCCTTGTTGAATACTACTGGTTACTATTGAAATAGTCAGAATAGCTTAAAATATATGGTTTAACAACTGCATAGCTATTTGTAGCTAATTAAAAAAATGGACTGATGCCACCCTAAATTAGGTGAGTAGGAACTAAAACAATAATTTCATGAAACCAAGCAAATGTAGCCTTTTTGTTATTAAATAAAATTTTCATGCAAAACAATTATTGCATGAAAGTATTGTGGATACAAAAATATTTATCACATTGATTTAGCTACTAGTTGTTTGAAATACTTTTTGCATAATGGCTCTCTTGTCACTTGTGCTGAAGCATATCACTAGTTATATCCAAGATAATCTGATACATTAATTAATCAATCATTATCACTGAATGTCCAATTTTAGTCCAGCGAGATATCACCATGATTCGCTTCACTGCTTACATAGTTATCATTACTGTAGTAGCAATTTTCAACACAGCCATCAACTGTTCTAACTTACAATGCCATCTATTTTGTTTGCTTTAGTGAGTCCACTTGTCATGTTACCACAACACTTAGTCATATCACTATACATTGCATGATTGAACCATCAGAAGCTGTCACCCAATAGCAAGTAACCTGAAGTGGTAGTGATTACAATATGAAGGTTTTTAGAACACAAAGTGAAAACATAAGGGATGAGGCAGCATAAGTTGATTCTACCCACAGAAAGGTTGGTTTTATCAGTGCAATTAGCCAGCAGCAGAAAATTGAATTCGATCTCATTATGTTCCAGTTGATGTAGAAAATCATAAATTGGAATCATGAAGTTTAAGCTTTCTGTGTCATTAAATAGCTAACATGTTAACAAGAATATTCTTAAAACAAAATTAAACATTATATTTTGCTTCACTCAATTAAATTGTTTGTGATTTGCCTGTCAGAATTACACTTACAGCAATACTTCTTTTATAACTTACACAACTTTCGAACTGAAGTTAGAATATAATTCTGTGTTAGCTGTATTGTAAAAAAACATAATTTAAAACTATAAATTTATTTCTAGTGTTTGACAGCTGAAAGGCTTCGTAAACTAGAAATATTGTTGATTATAATATAGCAGAGGAAATTAATGTGTGTGTTAAGACACAACACTAACTTAGTTGGATAGTATCTTAAGTTATAACCTATAAACAACACTATCTGCACATACACTGTAAAAAATGGGGTGTTACAATACACCTTTCTTGGTGCTTCAGCTACACTGGTTGAAGTACACCCCATAGGGTGTAATGGTACACCCCAGGGTGCAGTACCACCGGAACCTGTGGCCATTAAGTAATTCAATACAATACCACAGAACCGCCCGTAACTCGATCCCAAATTATTCTTTGCGAACTGCCTATTCGTGCGCAATACGTACGCGTATCAATTAACTTTGCCGCCAATAACTTAGCCAATTTACCACAAGAGCTATTACCACGAGGGTCAGCCAGCTACCACGTAGTAATTACTTTAGGGAAGCCATAATGGGTAGAATAAAAAAAAAGGAAGCAGCAATTGACTGCAGCCAGGTCAAAAAGGTTTTGTGAAAGTAAGTTTTTTTTTTTTTTGTTTTTTGTTTGTTTGTTTTTTGTCAAACATTCCTGAAACAAAATACACTTCATTTATAGCTCGAGTTTGGGCCTGGGCCACACAGTTGATCAGGTTAGAATTGACAAAAAAAATGGAATAATTTTACAATGAAACGTAAATCAAAGGCTGATGTCGGTGATATCAATATGGAGAGCCAGGGGACAGTCTCTCCTTTCGAAGCAGTGCCTTCCCCGGAGAGCCAGAGTGTTGTCTTCTTTCCTGGACTTGCGTCTTCTCCTTTAGAAGGCCAGGAAGCCAGGACTTCTTCAATGGGCCAGGAAATCATGTCCTCTCCTCTGGAGAGCCTGGGAGCTGTGTTCTCTCTTCCTGAGGATGTGAATTATACTCCTGAGAGCCAAGGAGCTGAATCTGAGGTTAGAATTCCTATACAGACAAACACATATAAGAAAATTGAGGCTTTGAAACGAAATTTGAAGTATTATTTCATAATTGAAAAAAAACAACAAAAAAAACCCTGACTGCTTTGCAATCATATTGTGGTCTAAAGTGTTACTTGCAAATATCTTGCACAACTTCTAAACCACATCTACACCTGTATTTATCATAAAATCAAACAACAACAACAACAGCTTGCCTAGAGTGCTATCATGTGTTAATTTTTTTGCTGACATAATTCTAAGTTCTGGCATGTGTATTGCTATAAACAATTACAATGGTTTATAGGTAATGCCCACTGAAGCACATACCTCAGTCATCCAAGAAGTAATGACTTTCGCCAAGGATGCAGGGTTCACACCAGAATTGGCAAACTTGATTTCAGAGGTAGTATCCACTGAAAGCATTTCTTGGTCTGCTTCTGATTCGCTGCGCATTCACGAGTCTAAGTGTTCATGGCGCAAACATTATCCAGTGCTGTCATTCATGGTATCTGGCCACCTGCATTGTGAATACGACAGACTGAGTGGTCTCCTCGGTTTGCCATCATGTTGTAAGTCGCAGTGGGGCAGAATTACCAAGAAATTGGAGGAAACCGTCACAGACTTGGCAGAGTGGTCCAGTGGTCAGGTAAGAAGTGAGATTATGAATCGCGGAGATAGTTTTTAAAACACCAAGTGTACTCACAGAAATGTTGGTTTTATCAGTGCAATTAGCCAGCATCAGAAAATTGAATTCGGTCTCATTATGTTCCAGTTAATGTAGAAAATCTGTATAAATTGGAATCATGAAGCTTAAGCTTTCTGTGTCATTAAATAGCTAACATGTTAACAAGAATATTCTTAAAAATTATCACTTTGGGTCTAACTTTGACTCGGTATTTAGTTAAAAACCAGACATAGAAGAAATAATTTGTTAATTAGTTAAGTTTTTCATAGATGTGTCCTTTTTATAACATTAAAAATTTGCTTCACGTATAATTTAGAGAAGCAATAATTGAGTACTTTGTGATTTACCTGTCAGAATTACACTTACAGCAATACTTCTTCAAACTAAAGTTAGGATATAATTCTGTGTTAACTGTATTGTTAAAAAAACATAATTTAAAACTATATATTTAGTTCTAGTGTTTGACAGCTGAAAGGCTTCATAAACTAGAACTATTGTAGATTAAAATATAGCAGAGGAAATAAATGTGTGTGTTAAAACACAACACTAATTTAGTTGGATAGTATTTTAAGTTATCACCCATAAACACCACTATCCGCACATATATAATGTACCATCAACAAAAGATGATGTTTATGATGAAGGTATTCAGTTCAGCAATTTAATGTACTTTAGAGCATCAACTATGCATGTTTTAATAGTTTGTTTAGCACATATAAAGAAACTAATTTTCTGAGTTTATCACTTTGATTCTAATCAAACATTATTATTTTTTAAAGGTTGTCCTATCATATACAATTATTATAACAAATATAGAAAAGTCAATACGAAATATTCTGCAAATATCATAATATTTCTTGAATCTAAACACATTAAATATCACACAAACAACAATTGATCACAAATTTCTATTTTAAATGTTTCATATCTGAGTTGCAGTCAATGAGGTTACCTGCACTATTTTAATATACATGTAATTAGCTATTGCTGTTAAATAGTACTTCACAAGTCTATAATAATGTACACAAAAACATGTGACAAAACATGGTGTGTGAGCACAGGTTAATACAATCACAATAATGCATTATTAAGCTTTGTGCAGGTTTGTAGCCACTTTTACCACAATAAGAACAAGTTGGTGTAACTTTGTCACCGTTACCAGGGCTGGATTCAGGAATTTTGACAAGGGGGGGGGGGGGGTTCTAAGAAAATTGCACCCATAACCAAACACAAACCACACCCACCTTAGGAAAAACAATGACAATAAAAAAAAGAAAGAACCGATTAAGTAATACAATGATGATTATAGCCAACAGAAAGTATAATGGAATGATAAAGTGAAGGTTGAAAAAGTCTTTGAGCATGAGTTTGAGTGAATGCTAGGCAGACATCATCCACTGAAATTCTTTCACTATAATGCATGGCAATCACTCCAAGGTCAGACATACGTTCTTCAGCCGTGGTAAATCTTAAGCAGGTTTTTATTCTTCTTAACAAAGAAAAGGAACGTTCAGCAGCACTTGTAATTGGTAGTGTACATGATATTAAAAGTAGCTGATGTATGTTCGGAAACGAATCACTGTCACATGATCCAAGTGCCAAGAGAAAAGTATTTGGAATATCAGCCCCTAATTGACCCTGCCACAGGGTCCGCCACTGCCTAAGCTCATTTTGTAAAGAACTTGGGAAAGGAAGATCACTCTCCCAAAAGAGTAAAGATTGTTTGGCCTCCTTAATACTTTCTATGTTCAAATTGTCACTTAGGGTTATAATGGAAAGTATAAGGAATAATAATCTTTTAGAGTGACCATGGCCATCAGAAAATCTCTCCTTCATTTGACTCAGAAGTGAATCAATCAAAGGGATTGCAATTTCCCTTTTGTAGTGCTGACTAGGAGACTCGCTAGGAGTATTGCTTCTATTCCTTTGCAAGCTTGTTTTTCTTGGCACTAATTCAGCAACACCTACTTTATTGGCCAAAGTTAGTACTTCTTCATACCAAGAACTGAAAACCATATCGATATTCTTTCTAGAGGTATCAATGTTCTCAATAACAGTTTTACCATAGTATATGCCTCATACACATCTTGCTCACATTTTTGTAGTTTCGATGCAATGCTTTTGACTTCATCAAGGACATTCTTTGTAATAATGAATGTAGCTATGGTTTGAAAGGAACTAAGGGAATTCTTAAGCCCTTGTGCCTTTGTTTTTGTGTCACTGTTCCAGTTCCAACTTCCTTCTTGAGATACTAACTCTGGATAATCCTGTGGGGAAAGTATTGCATCCAAGAAAGTAAACAAAACCTCATACATCTCATGAAAAATTGCATAGCAAGTATGTCGCTCTACCCACCTAGTCTTTCAAAGACCAGGAAGTTTAGAGTGAGATGATGAGTTAGGGAGGTATTCATGCAGAGTCAATTCAAACATCCTCTGCCGTTTTGGGCTATGATATAGAAACAAGTGTGCTTCATTCATAAGGCCAATAAGATTTCTTACTTCCTGAACTTTGCTTGAAGCAGCAACAGATAAATTAAGGCAATGGGAGCAGCAATGTGTGTAAAGGGCTAATGGAGAAATTTCTTTAAGTTTAGCCTTTACACCTGCTATATCTGATGACATCACAGCAGCTCCATCGTATTCCTGACCACGAATCTTTGCTGGATCTGAAGAGACTGAGGGAAGAGAAAGAGAATCCAATATCTTAGCACAAATGGCGGAAGCATTCGCTCTCTCCAAATTCACAAAATTAATGAGACATTCTTTAATATGTGGTTCTTTTGGAGAAGTTAAATCTACAAATCTCAAACATACCGCAATGATTTCTTGGTTAGCATGAGGATCAGTCACCTCATCTGCAATAACAGTAAAAGGTAAATTCTTTTCCCTTACATTTTTTGTTAGACTCTCCCTTATTTTACAAACATAGACATAAATTATGTCATTTTGTATAGTTTTGCTTGTGTAAAGGGCATTACGCTTAGCAAATAGCAGGTGATTGTGAAGTGTACTACTAAATTTCCCCATCAATTGAAGAAGAGCTACAAAATTGCCTCTATTTACGCTTTCATCGGAAAAATCCACTTTATCATCACTATTACCTCTGAATGGTAAACCTTGCTTAGCTAAGAACTCGACAGCAATCACAATGAGACGCAAAATATCCTTGTTTTTTTGTTCTTGTTTATGTTGCTGTTTCAGAAGCTGATTATCAATTCTATCATCAGGATTTCTGAAATTTTGAGCAAAAAGGTCAGCCTTTTCTGCTGCACGACAATGCATTGAACTTTTGTCATGAGAAGTAAGAATGCCATTCTTTCCTGGTGCCTTTGTATATGGCCTTTAATAAGAAGAACAAACTAAAACACCTGGATTTGCTCCTTGGCTACCACCGCGATCTGGTTGTTGTGGAAAAAGAACGCAGTAACGGCAGAGACCACCTTCAAGTTTGTTACTATATGACAGCCATGGAAATTGTTCAAGCCATCGAAGCTGAAAGGTGGCATTCCAACACCTTCCTTGCTTAGTAACAGGATGAGAGTGTAGAACATCATTTGGTGAGGGTCTGAAATGATTAGTAAGAAATTGAATCTTTTGTGCATCTGTCATTTCTTGAGACAAATGCCTCAGCCGATCAATGGAGCCATGTGCAGCATGTATAAGGACCCCGAGGTCTATCTTCCCCATTGTATTAACATAACCAGTTGTGGGTGCCGGTTCAGAACAACTTGGTTGTAATGAATTCATTGTCTCACCTACACTAACATCATTACTTGTAGATTCATGGCACAAAGCATCTGATGGTGATAGACTAATAGTAGGAGCATCAGAACGGGACCTTTTTCCAGATCTAAGAAAGAAAATTAAAAAAAATAAATTTTATTATTCTTATACTATAGTTATAGCTGTACCTGGTGGTCAACATTTCTGCAAGATTCATACACCCTTCTGCACTCCTTTTTTTCCCTCTCCGACCAGACATCATGCCAGTGAGAGAAAAGACTAGTGATGACGTTCTCCAGTTAAGTGGACTACAGCTTATAGCTACAAGTAGCAGAATATCAAGCTGAGCTAGAGACCTGTCACTGCCTGCAGGGAGAAGCAGAGACCTGGTGTAGAATTAGAGGGCAAAACTGACAGAGTTTCTGGTAGCAACAAATTTTTTGGTAAGTTACGAACATGAAATGAATTGCAGAGTGAGCAATAAATTGTATGAGCACTTCAGTGAACATGTGATTTATCATTAGAAGGAAATGTGATCTATATTGTCGTAGACATGTGCAATGCTAGAGCAGGGCCTGGCTTGTGGCAAGTTTGGCTATACAGGTCGATAATTAAATATTACATTTAGAAAGGGGGGTTCGAACCCCCTGAACCCCCCCCCCCCCTAGATCCAGCCCTGGTACTGTCGTTGCAAGTAGACTTAGAAGCATACTCTTTTTTAGGTTGGTCACCACCTGAACTAGTGTCCTGCTTTTCATTTAAGTTGTGTTTGTGTGTGTGTTTAGAATAGTGTGTTTACTTCCATTTTTGTGAGTGTTTAGTTGCATTTGTGAATGTGTTTGTATATTGCTATTGATTTATATTATTTTTATGTGTCAATGCATATATATCTATGTTGAACATGATGGATCATAAATGGAGTGCATATCATGATATTTCTTCTAATCATGTTGAAAGGACATCTTTAAAACTGTTAACTTTATTCAAACTAAATTTTATATTTTCATTGTCAATCATTTATTTATCTATAGTTTTGAGGTTATGTGAATGAGGTGTGGTCAATTTGCTATTAGCTAGCGCCATTGAAACATGTTACTTAGTATTATGTTTGCAGAAGGTGTTAAATACAACTCTGCTAAAGATGTTTTCTGAATGCCTCTCAGTTTGTGCAGTGTTGAAACATGGCTGGGCTGGGGCATTATTCCTCCCTCTAGTGGGAACGTGGGAATGCTCCTTTCAGTGTTACTGGAACACTTCATTTTTAACAGAGACCAAAGGTGTTATTTTTTGGGGATAACACTATTTGTGTCAATACCATCAGGTGGTAGTGTAGAATGCAACATACAAGCACATAATTTATTAATTATCCCATCAACCTGGCTAGAATCATAGTCCCTTCTAACGGTAAGTGATCATATAGCTTTCTTAGCCTAAAGGCTTGTTAGAGGTTGGACCAATAGGTGCAAAATGCATCACATTTTGGTGTAAACTAAAACCAGCACCAATAAGTGTACTTGTGCCTTAGGTAATATCTATCCCACCTGTATTATTTAGTAACACCTCTCTTATTTAGTAACAACTCTGTAAGAATCTTAAAAACCTGATCTTCATACATCTAATTTGTGTTTGTCAAATGTTATACCCAATGAAATGAAAGCACACTCCACACACCCGCTCAAAATAAGTCAAAATTACTTCACTTGCTGCCTTTTGCTGACGAAGGTTATCTTGCAGCTCCGGTCTCTTTGTCTCCAATTTTTCAGCCTGCTCTATTTGCAACACATGCAGTTCTTTTCTGAGATTACAGTCTGCTTCCCATTGTTCCCTCTGGGCTCTCTCCCAAGCCTCTAGTTGTTCTTCACACTTGTTGTACTGATATGCCAACATTTTCAGAATTAAGGGGGTGGAGGCCACAACCCAGTGATTTCCTCTATCACTATGATTTAATGGCCACTCACAAGTTTCCTCTGTGGTTGTTTCTTTTTTTGAAAGTAATCTTTCAACATCTGGAAAATTTTGATGGAGCAACATTTGAGCAAAGTTTATATTATGGTGATCCTTCACTAATCATTCGAAATTATTGCCTTTCAATCGGACTCTTATCATAAGTATTCTTGAAATAGCCAGCCATTGTTGATCTTCATGATGATCTATTGTACTTTCAACAGCTGTAGGATTTGCTTTTTTTTTGTGGAGGAGGAGGAGGAAGTAGAGTGTCAATGCTCTTTGCTGGTGTTAACTCAACTAGCTTTGTTATATTTTTATCTGCTGACTTGGTCCAACAAAAGTGAAAGTACAGGGGACTTCTAAGCGTCCTTGAGGTAAATGTACAGAATGGTATCTTCTCCCTGTCATCTATCACCAAATGAGTCCAGTCGTGAGTAAAGGAAGTAGCTAACACAACGACAATATTCTTCTAGGAACTGTGGAGTTATGAAGCCATCACGAACAACCGATATGGCACATGAATTAAGTATGATCTCAACTTTAGCTCCACAACAGTTCCTCACCAACATTAGGATTCCAGACATGCTTATAAACGTAAAATTTCCTAATAAAAGAATCTGATCAAAACCTTTGTTCCTTGCGTTTGTAGGCCATTGTACGCTTGCTTCATTAGTACGATTTTGAATGCAATCGTGAATATTGTTTTCGTGAATGCCCTTCCCGCTACGTCCACGGAATTTACAGCCTAAGAAAAAAATATGCCTTACAGTATTGTAGTTGTTCTAGTGAGTCCACCAGTTATATATCCACAAGGCTTAGTTTTCATATCACTATACATTTGTATGTTTGAACCATCAGAAATTGTCACCCCATTTAGTAAGTTAGTGAAGTAGTAGTAATTAGATAAGAGGGTTTATAGGACACTGATTGAGAACTAAGGAATTATATTGTTTATTGAGGCATAGCTGATGCTAAGTCAAAGAAAGTTGATTTTGTCAGTGCAATTACCCAGGAGCAGATAATTGATTTTGGTCACATTATAGGCCAGTTGATGTAGCAAATAATTATAAAATGGAATCATGAAGTTTAAGTTTTATGTACCTGTTTGTGGGGTATTAATCCCGCAAACTAGTCAGACTTCGAGCAGCAATCAGAGGACCAGGAAAAACTATTTAGCCACTAATCTTCCATACATACATACAGGTACAGCACTTTAATGCAATGAACGTTACAAAGAAGTCGATGGGTTTATATAACCGGAAGTAGGTAAAGGAAGTTTAAGTATTGAATATGCGTGAGTGATAAGTAAGTGGATGAAAGTTCAATGTTTTTGTCTTCATTCTTGTGGCATCCAGGGAGGTGTGGCTAGGTGGGTGTAGCTTCTGAGTCCTGGAGAGACCCAGACAGTATCATTCAATAGCTGACATGTTAGCAATATCTTTATTTAAAAAAAATATATTATCAATTTGGGTCAAATTTGACTCTATATTTAGTTGAAAATCAGACAGAAGCATTGTGTCGTTATCTCATCTTCCTGACAGTATCTGATGCTTAAGTTTTCATGGATGTGTTCTTTTATAAACTAAAATTTGCTACACTCAATTATATATGTATTAGAAGTGGTAATTGATCAGTTTGTTTGTGATTTGCCAGTCAGAATTGCTCTTACTAAAGTAATACTTTTTCATGACTCTCACAACACCTTTTCAAACTTAAGTTAGGATATAATTGGTGTTAGCTGTATTGTTAAAACAATTTTCCATTAATTAAATTATAGAGCTAGTTTTATGACAGCAGGAAAGGATTACAAACTAGAAATATTATAGATTTATAGTATAGCAGAGGAAGTATAGTGTGTGTGTGTTAAAACACAGCACTATAGTTTAGTTGGATATTACCATACTACAGTTATGAACTAATAAACAATCCTATCTGCACAGACTATGTACCATCAACAAAAGATGATGTTTATGTTAAAGGGATTTTAGTTCAGCAATGTAATGTACTTTAGAGCATCAACTTCGCATGCAATTAATCGTTTGTTTTGCACTCATAAAGAAAGTAATCATCTGAGTTATTGACACTTGATATTTTCCCAATAGATTGTAGTCTCAGATTTTGAGCTAATATACATTTGTTTAGAAAATAAGAAAGAAAACTAAACAAGGAGCAGGCAACAACATGGGTTATTTTGCGTTCAAAAGCTGAGGGAACCAACAGTAACTATAACTGATGATCACCTTGTTATTTTTAATTGTTATAACTTTTAATTATACATTAGCACAGTTCCTTTTCGTTTTTTCACTCAGTGTTAAGTTAGAATAAAAAATACAATTTTTTTAAAGAGCCATACTAAAATTGAAAGTGTCATGCTATTCCTTATGTAATTATGTACCTATATTATAAAAATTTCTCCAGTTTTAGCTCACTTTGCATGATTGCTTTATTTCATATTTGTGTTTGCTAGTGCATCCCATCCTTTCTTCACACGTTTGGTGCTCTTGGTCAAAACAACATTCAGTAAACTGACAGTGAGTACTATAGCTACTTCATCAGCTTATTTTGCTACTACATCTCTCCTCATAATGTTTTTTACCAAAATTGGAAACTGTCATCGATAACAGTAGCACGTCTAAGCTTTTAAGATAGGGAACAAACATACACTCTACTCAAATCTGAACTGAGAAGATGAGTGTCAGTGAGTTTTCAGATTCTTCTCCTACATAATTATGCAGTAGTTGACAAAAGGAAAAAGAAAAAAGGGAAAATCAGTAGAGGAGCTGAAGAAGAAGTCAGCGATCTTTATGCAGTTGTAGATAAAAGAAAAAAAACATTTGTATCCAAATATCCCAACAACAAAGAGGAGAATGAGGTGTATTCTGTAGTTGATGAAAATACTCAAGATATTGAACTTGTTCACAATTCTTCAGATGACACTCAAAGCAAAGCATAGTAGTGATATAGAAGACAAATCATTACCTTCACACTTGGGTTTTAAGAGAAAGTCAGCATCAAGTTTAAATTCAGAGAATGTATTATCTCTAAATTTAAAAAAAGATAGCAAGATATTGAAGGTCTCATTTCCTCAGATAATCTGGTTGATAAGTATTGTGGTTATGGTAATGCTAATCATAGTTCTTATTGCTACTACTGTAGTAGGCTTTATGAAAGTGTCTATGCTTGAGTTTGAGCTATCTGTTGAGGGAAGTAATTTCTTGGAGAACAATTGTACATTTAATGAATCACAGCTTCAAAACAACATCTATGAAAGTTCGATTAATCTTACTTCAATTAACCAGTTTTTTGCAGGCAGTAATTATTCCCACTTGCAAAACTTTTTTATAGCTAAAAAGACTCTTTTATTACTACTAAATGATTGCATAGAACGATTAGGACCAAATTCTTTTAGTATGTGTGTTGATTTAGCTATAAATATTCATGGTAAATATGTGATCTTGCCAGCCTAGTCATGTAGGGAACTTCAAATAATAAGGCCAAATAATTCAGATTATTATTTAGTTTCTGCATCTGATGGTTCCATTGTCCAAGTTTATTGTGATATGACCAAATCTTGTGGCAACATAACTGGAGGACTTACTAGAGTAGCCACAATTAACTCTACCAGCTATTCACAACACTGCTCTTCAATGGATATAAAGAATGATACTATTGGATGCGTTCGAGTATCTCCTCAACCGGGTTGTTCAGGAATCATTTTTTCTACAATGCACTTACCATATTTTCACATTTGCGGTATTGTGAATGGCAAATACTTTGGTACAGTTGATGGATTTTCTGGCAGCAATAGATCAGCCAACACTACTATTAATGATAACTATGTTGATGGTATTGGTTTCACTTATGGAAACACATCTCACCGAACTCACATATGGACATTTAGTGCTAGTGCAAGTAATTGTTCTATAAATGTACCAGAATATGTAGGACTACATCACTCCTGCCTGAATAGTACATTTTTTTTGTAATATGGGTGTGTGCGATCTAACTTTTCGGAGAGATTTTAGTACTTCACTTACGGAAAATATTGAAGTGAGACTATGTCAAGATCAGCATAGGGATCAAGATAGTGAAGGTGTATATCTCACATACTTGGATCTTTATGTGTACTAATACTACTACATTGCATTAACATCATCGTGTGTTTGGTGTGTAAAACTTAGCATATTATCACTGTTAATTGTATTTGACATATGTGACCGAATTTGCGAAAAGGGACCTTATCGCGCATAAAGTGATTTTGAGTTATAGCCAAAAAACGACGCCAGGGTCGATTTTTTACTTTTTATATTCTTATAAATAAATTATATATATGACACTATTTTTACCTTTGGGCGAAGTTTGGAGGCTTAATTCTATCGGGAACATCGAGAATTAACCGCTAGAAAACACCCTACGCAATGGCGGCCGACCGTGCCCGGAACTGCGACGCGATTTACTAAAAAAAATGTTTTGCTGAATGTACCGCGTACGCTAAAGTAAACGCTTATAGTTTGGCCGTTAGACGACGCTAAAGTATAATTTATAGCTCATTTTGTTGCTCTAAAATAGAGCTATAATGTGGTACCAATAACTCGAAAAAAAAATTTTGCGCGATAAGGTCCCTTTTTGCAAATCTTGTCACATATACTGAATTACATAACCTTTAATTTAAATCAGCTAGTGAACATTATAACTTGAGTATACCTACACATTACACTTTATCACTTTGATTCTAATCAAACATTATTTTTTAAAGGTTGTGGAATCATATACAATTATTATAACAAGTATAGAAAAGTCAATACGAAATATTCTGCAAATGTCATAATAATATTTCTTGAATCTGAACATTAAATATCACACAAACAACAATTGATCACAATTTTCTATTTTAAATGTTTCATATCTGAGTTGCAGTCAATGAGGTTACCTGCATTATTTTAATATACATGTAATTAGCTATTGCTGTTAAATAGTACTTCACAAGTCTATAATAATGTACACAAAAACATGTGACAAAACATGCTGTGTGAACACAGGTTAATACAATCACAATAATGCATTGTTAACTCTGACACGGTGCACCATAAGGTACAGTTTTAAAGGCACAGCTTATATATATGAATAAGCTAGTGCTACACACTATTATATACTGGATATTAACAGTACTAAACATTGCGAAATTATAGTTTATTGCTGTAACAAATATAATAACCACATTATCAATTGTATTTATAAAATTTCACAGTGTGATAAAAAATTACTAAAATAAATAGATTCCTGATTTAACTTTGATCATCTGACAGGGCATCATTAAATTAAATAGTAAAAAGAAGATGGTCCATGGACCAAAACATTCAATAAAACTGTGCTATGGTCAGCTAATCAACAATCATTAAAGTTAAAGTTAAAATTCATAGCACTGAACCTCTATGAAATAGTAAAAAAGAAGTCTTCATTTACCCTTAAATGACGATCAATGATTTGACAACAATAATAGAACTTCAGTTTCACAAGGAACTAATGAAAACCTTAATTGCCTGTTATTCACTAATTTTATATTGCGATAACGATATTCTATTGTAACAATTCAGATTCTGTTCGAGAAAGAAAAAAGCCTTTTAGTTATTTATTCACAATTAATTAGCTAACACATTACAGTTCAATACCTTTAAAAATTTGTATATTTTAAATATTTATATACATACATATATACATACATACATACATGCATGCATACATACATATATAATTTTTTTATCTTCCCAACAATAAATGTCCCGAGGTCATTTTCTGTATGAATCTTTATTCTTTCAATTCTTTATACATTGCTAAAACATGATCAAAACTTTTTAAGTGATTATGAGACATTTGTGAGTTGTTTGGTAAAGTACCTCCATTAAACTCTCACTGCATGTTATCATCAAAGTTTGGCATGTAATTTTTATTGTTAATCGTTTTAGAGTATCTATTTATAATGTGGATTGTATTAATATGAACATTTAAAATCATAAATGCACAATGTAGCTATTATGAAGCTTGCAAATCAATTAAACTCGCCAGTTAATATAAGTTCAAACATAGTCCAGTAAAAGTATAATATAAAGACATAGTATTGGATATAAATAAATACAGTTATTATTGCACGAGTCAGAGTGAGATATTTCAAAAGCACACATAAGTATTATCATGAGAGCTGAAGGCAATTGAAAAAGCAAGCCTGAAATGTCATCCTCATATTGTACGACAAGTGCAATAAATTGATTTATTGTGTACTTTTATATTGGATACTATTCCAAAATAGTGAAATAGTTGTGTTTCAGACCCTCATGGTTCAGAAGTAACTCTGCCACATATCTAAAAATTAAGTATAAAGAATTATGCACTGGCATGTAGGAGAGTTCATAATGCAGTGTTGAATATGGGTGGGAGAATAATGAACACTGCAAAATGCAAAAATACTCAAGGAAAAAATCTAATGTATTATAGTACAAAAAATATTGCTTGTTTCAGTTATTATTTTAACAAAAGATTGTGTAACAATTAATGTACTTAGTATCATAACACAAAGTTATATATATTATTTTCCTCATTGGAATAGATATTTTTAATTTAGACTTAAACTGCATTCCCCGGTCTGTAAGAATTTCTTGTGGGAACTGACAATCTTTAAAAATGGAGATCATTCCAGAAATATCATTTTCAGCAATTATTGAACGTAATGGGATTGCCCAACAGTAATGTGAACTAACATATGTATATGACTGTCAAAATATATCTGTAATTATTATGTCTTGACTTGGGGAATGAACCCATAATGTCCAGAGCAATATGCTCAAATGAGATGCAAAAGTTTCAGTAATTTTCAGAGGGGCTTTAGCAGGTGTCGCTTTAGAATTAAACTGACAAGCTTTATATCCCTGCACATATGATGGATGTCACGCGATATCCTTGGCCAAGTGAATGATTTCGAAATAATGGAATATGGGTTGGCGATACACAGAAGCCCTGACTGGTCATGGCCCTCTAACACTTTGCTAATGACAATGACTGCATTATTTAACTTGTCTTCAGATGCATCATGGTTATTATAGCAACAAACTGCAATCATAGAAATAACCCTTCTGATTATCTTTCCCCAGTTTCTACATTTGGTAAGGGACTCACAATTGCTCTGTTCCTCACACAAGTGCTTATGACTGAAACCGCCAATCTTAGCCAAAGGATAATCTACCACATCCCTGTTTCACTTACAAACCTGGGGTGGTTTATTGTTCACCTTCATTCTCATTTCTTTTCTTTTGAAAGCTTTGTACAGTTTTTTAGCCACTTTTACCACAATAAGAACAAGTTGGTGTAACTTTGTCACCGTTACTGTCATCACAAGTAGACTTAGAAGCATTCTCTTTATTAGGTTGGTCCCCACCTGAACTAGTGTCCTGCTTTTCATTTAGTTGTGTTTGTGTGTGTGTTTAGAATAGTGTGTTTACTTCAATTTTTGTGAGTGTTTAGTTGCATTTGTGAATGTGTTTGTATATTGCTACTGATTTATATTATTTTTATGTATCAATGCATATATATATCTATCTTGAACATGATGGATCATAAATGGAGTGTATATCATGATATTTCTTCTAATGTTGAAAGGACATCTTTAAAACTGTATACTTTATTCAAACTAAATTTTATATTTTCATTGTCAATCATTTATTTATCTATAGTTTTGAGGTTATGTGAATGAGGTGTGGTCAATATTTGCATGTTACTTAGTATTATGTTTGCAGGTGTTAAATACAACTCTGCTAAAGATGTTTTCCGAATACCTCTCAGAGAGTTATATTGTAACCCTTTGTGCAGTGTTGAAACATGGCTGGGCTGGGGCATTATTCCTCCCTCTAGTGGGAACGTGGGAATGCTCCTTTCAGTGTTACTAAAACACTTCATTTTTAACAGTGTTAAAGAGACCTAAAGGTGTTTTTTATTTGGGATAACACTATTTATCAATACCATCAGGTGGTAGTGTAGAAGGCAACATACAAGCACATAATTGATTAATTATCCCATCAACCTGGCTAGAATCATAGTCCCTTTCAACGGTGAGTGATCATTTCTTTTCTGAGATTACAGTCTGCTTCCCATTGTTCCCTCTGAGCTCTCTCCCAAGCCTCTCGTTGTTCTTCACACTTGTTGTACTGATATGCCAACATTTTCAGGATTAAGGGTGGAGGCCACAACCCAGTGATTTCCTCTATCGCTATGATTTTAATGGCCACTCACAAGTTTCCTCTGTGGTTGTTTCTTTTTTTGAAAGTAATCTTTCAACTTCTGGAAACTGTTGATGGAGCAACATTTGAGCAAAGTTTATATGGTGATCCTTCACTAATTGCCTTTCAATCGGACTCTTATCATAAGTATTCTTGAAATAGCCAGCCATTGTCTTTATGATGATCTATTGTACTTTCAACAGCTGTAGGATTTTCTTTTTTTGTGGAGGAGGAGGAGGAAGTAGAGTGTCAATGCTCTTTGCTGATGCTAACTCAAATAGTTTTGTTATATTTTTATCTGCTGACTTAGTCCAACAAAAGTGAAATTACAGGGGACTTCTAAGCGTCCTTGAGGCCAATCTATAGAATGGCATCTTCTCCCTGTCACCTAACACCAAATGAGTCCAGTCGTGAGTAAAGGTAGTAGCTAGCTAACACAACGACAATGTTCTTCTAGGAACTGTGGAGTTATGAAGCCATCACGAACAACCGATATGGCACATGAATTAAGTATGATCTCAACTTTTGCTCCACAACAGTTCCTCACCAACATTAGAATTCCAGACAAGCTTATAAACGTAAAGTTTCCTAACAACAGAATCTGAACAAACCTTTGTTCCTTGCGCTCGTAGGCCTTGTACGCTTGCTCATTAGTACTATTTTGATTGTAATCGTGAATATTGTTTTCGTGAATGCCCTTTCCGCTACATCCGCGGAATTTACGGCCCAAGAAAAAAAATGTACCTTACAGTATTGTAGCTGTTCTAGTGAGTCCACCAGTTATATATCCACAAGGCTTAGTCTTCATATCACTATACATTTGTATGTTTGAACCATCAGAAATTGTCACCCCATTTAGTAAGTAACGTGAAGTATAGTAGTAATTATATAAGAGAGTTTATAGGAGGACACTGATTGAGAACTAAGGAATTATATTGTTTATTGAGGCATAGCTGATGCTAACTCAAAGAAAGTTGATTTTGTCAGTGCAATTACCCAGGAGCAGATAATTGATTTTGGTCACATTATCGGCCAGTTGATGTAGCAAATAATTATAAAATGGAATCATGAAGTTTAAGTTTTATGTACCTGTTTGTGGGGTAGTAAATCCCACAAACTAGTCAGACTTCGAGCAGCAATCAAAGGACCTGCAAAAAACTATTTAGCTAATCTTCCACACATACATACAGGTACAGCACTTAAATGGAATGAACCTTACAAAGAAGTCGATGGGTTTAGATAACTGGAAGTAGGTAAAGGGCGTTAAAGTATTTGAATAAATGAATGCGAGAATGACAAGTAAGTGGATGAAAGTTCAATGTTTTTTGTCTTCATTCTTGTGGCATCCAGGGAGGTGTGGCTAGGTGGGTGTAGCTTCTGAGTCCTGGAGAGACCCAGACAGTACCATTCAATAGCTGACATGTTAGCAATATCTTTATTAAAAATTTTTTTTATCAATTTGGGTCAAATTTGACTCTATATTTAGTTGAAAATCAGACAGAAGCATTATGTCGTTATTTCATCTTCCTGACAGTATCTGATGCTTAAGTTTTCATGGATGTGTTCTTTTATAAACTAAAATTTGCTACACTCAATTATATATGTATTAGAAGTGGTAATTGATCAGTTTGTTAGTAATTTGCCAGTCAGAATTGCTCTTACTAAAGTAATACTTTTTCATGACTCTCACAACACTTTTTCAAACTTAAGTTAGGATATAATTGGTGTTAGCTGTATTGTTAAAACAATTTTCCATAAATTAAATTATAGAGCTAGTTTTATGACAGCAGGAAAGGATTACAAACTAGAAATGTTGTAGATTTATAGTATAGCAGAGGAAGTATAGTGTGTGTGTGTGTTAAAACACAACACTATAGTTTAGTTGGATATTACCATACTACAGTTATGAACTTATAAACAATCCTATCTGCACAGACTATGTACCATCAACAAAAGATGATGTTTATGTTAAAGGTATTTAGTTCAGCAATGTAATGCACTTTAGAGCATCAACTTCGCATGCAATTAATCGTTTGTTTTGCACTCATAAAGAAAGTAATCATCTGAGTTATTGACACTTGATATTTTCCCAATAGATTGTAGTCTCATATTTTGACCTAATATACATTTGTTTAGAAAATAAGAAAGAAAACTAAGCAAGGAGCAGGCAACAGCATGGGTTATTTTCCGTTCAAAAGCTGAGGGAACCAACAGTAACTATAACTGATGATCACCTTGTTATTTTTAATTGTTATAACACTGCTAACTTTTAATTATACATTAGCACAGTTCCTTTTTGTTTTTTCACTCAATGTTAAGTTAGAATAAAAAATACAATTTTTTTTAAAGAGCCATACTAAAATTGAAAGTGTCATGCTATTCCTTATAATTATAATTATGTACCTATATATTATAAAAATTTCTCCAGTTTTAGCTCACCTTGCATGATTGCTTTATTTCATATTTGTGTTTGCTAGTGCATCCCATCCTTTCTTCACACGTTTGGTGCTTTTGGTCAAAACAACATTTTAACTAAACTGACAGTGAGTACTATAGCTACTTCATCAGTTTATTTTGCTACTACATCTCTCCTCATAATGTTATTTTACCAAAATTGGAAACTGTTATCAATAACAGTAGCACATCTAAGCTTTTAAGATAGGGAACAAACATACACTCTACTCAAATCTGAACTGAGAAGATGAGTGTCAGTGAGTTTTCAGATTCTTCTCCTACTTATGCAGTAGTTGACAAAAGGAAAAAGAAAAAAGGGAAAATCAGTAGAGGAGCTGAAGAAGAAGTCAGCGATCTTTATGCAGTGGTAGATAAAAGAAAAAAAAATTTGTATCCAAATATCCCAACAACAAAGAGGAGAATGAGGTGTATTCTGTAGTTGATGAAAATACTCAAGATATTGAACTTGTTCACAATTCTTCTTATGAAACTCATAGTATTCCAAAGCATAGTAGTGATATAGATGACAAATCATTACCTTCACACTTGGGTTTTAAGAGAAAGTCAGCATCAAGTTTAAATTCAGATAATGTATTATCTCTAAATTTAAAAAAAAATAGCAATATATTGAAGGTCACATTTCCTCAGTTAATCTGGTTAATAACTATTGTGGTTATGACCATAATAATCATAGTTTTAATTGCTACTACTGTAGTAGGCTTTATGAAAGTGTCTATGCTTGAGTCTGTGCTTTCTCTTGAGAGAATAATTTCTTGGAGAACAATTGTACATTTAATGAATCACAGCTTCAAAACAACATCTATGAAAGTTTGATTAATCTTACTTCGATTAATCAGCTTTTTGCAGGCACTAGTTATTCCCACTTGAAAAACTTTTTTATAGCTAAACCCTTTCGTTCCTGAATTGTTTGGATGCGCACGGAAAAATCTAATTTTCTACCGCGGAATAGAGCATTGCCGTTTTATTTTTTTAACTCGATGCTGGCTGGGAAAACCCCATAGCAACCATATATCACTAAATAGACCAAGAGTTTGGGATTCCCTTCATTTTTTGATTGAGAAAATCGAATAACATTTAAGCCATCTACTAATATTTAAAAAAAAAAATTTTTTTCCCCAAAAAATCCACTTTTCCCATCAATAAAAAATAAAATAAAATAGAAATAATATTGTTTGATGCATTTTATACCAATATTATATTAGTTCAACAATACAATATGTTGTTTGTTGTGTGTGGTGCTGATTGTGATCATGTAGGAGACATCTATGAGTGTCCACAAGGAACGTATGCCATCGGACGTCGAGCTCCACTACAAAACAATTTCATATACACAAAAACACAAACAACAAAGATATTTGTAATACAAACAACAAATTATTCATGATCCTATATAATTGCAACTTCATGATGTATTGTATGCAGTTTCATACAGGATTTTTGTTTGGGGTGGGGCTCCGAGTGTACTTCGCCACACCTATTTTTTTGAACCTACAATACTTTGATGCACATCTTTGCATACGAGTCTATACTTCACACTGATGATCAGTGTTCTGTCCTATGCACTAAATGGCTCAGTTATGAAGGGAACATAATGGGATACAATATCAGACTAAAAATAAATGCTTCCTAAATGTTTATTTCTATTCAACTCCCAAAATTCTAGGGGGGAACCCAGCGCTAGCCTCCCACTGTATGAACCCTGGTATGTATACTCCACACTGTACATGAGAGAAACAATCGTTGTATTGAGAAAGTGTAATTTGAAAATGAAAAGCAGTACAAGCACACACATGGAATTCAACTTACCCGGCATGGATGGTGGCACAGACTGAACGATCCCTCCCATAGGATCCGGAACCTCCATACAATAACAAAAAAACACAAGACAACAATGATATTTGTAACATAACAGCTGGCCTCGCTGAATTGCCCCCCCCCTCCCCCGTCATTACTTTTCACTGACATTCTTGTACCATAACCCCCCCTCCCCCGTCATTACTTTTCACTGACATTCTTGTACCATAACCCCCCCTTCCCCCGTCATTACTTTTCACTGACATTCTTGTACCATAACCCCCCCTCCCCCGTCATTACTTTTCACTGACATTCTTGTACCATAATCCCCCCAGCCCTAGCTGGACACCCAAATATCAGTAAGTTGAAATGAAATTCAACTTACTTGGCATGGATGATGTCACAGACCGAAAAAGACCGAGTTCGTTCTCTCTCAGGTTGGATCCGGAAGTGCCACATACTGTTTGTTCATGGTTGCTCTCTCTCTCTTTCCACAAATGCACGCACACACATACACATACACACACACACACAAGAAAAAAGAAGCTACAGGTGAATACAGATCATAAAAATAAATGTATAATTTATTATACATAAATTGACTGGTGCACACACACACACACACACACACACATGAAATTCAACTTACATGGGCATAGTAGTCACGATCCAAAAAGATCCAGAGTTCCCTCCCAGGTTATATACGGAAGTGCCACATACTGTTTGTCCACGGTTGCTCTCTCTCATTCCACAAACGCACACACACACATACACACACACACACACTAGAAAAAAGAAGATACAGGTGAATACAGATCATAAAAATAAATGTATAATATAAATTGACTGGTGTACACACACACACACATACATGAAATTCAACTTACATGGGCATAGTAGCCCCGATTAGAAAAGACCCCCCCCCCCCGAGTTCGTTCCCTCCCCGGTTAGATCTGGAAGTGCCAGAATAACATTTCAACTCCACGCACACACATATACATCGAGTGTGAAGCTCCACTACAACACCACAAAAACACAGACAACGACAACGACAATAACAATACATATTACAACTTTTGGGATGTTCAGGGGGGGGGGGGGGCAGCCACAAATATCAAAGTTTGTGGTCCTTCACACAAAAGATTATGGAATATCAATGGGTGTGTTGTCATCTTTCTTCCACTCTCCCCCTACCTCATCCACCCAACTCTTGTTCTTCGATTCCCGCCTTCTCCGACCGCGAGGACGTCCAGAACTCGGAGCAGGAGGAGCCACTTCCTCTTCCTCATCACTGGAACCTGCTGCCTATTTGTGTTTCATCATTGGAAGACTCAGGTCCGGTATCCTCTCCTTCATCACTGGAAGACTCTGCTCCTGTCCCCTCATCTGCGTAATCGGGGTCAGTGACTGCATTCACATCAGGTCCTAGTAGTATATGTGGTAAAAACTTTTTTAATTTTTTTTGAAAATTTGAATTTGTTCAAAAAACCACAAGCCACTTTCAAATCTCAAAACTCAATGAAATATATATATATATTATAGCTAAACAGCTTACTCTATCTCAATATAGCTATAAATAAGTCCATTCCACAACAGAAGCTTGCTATTTTTCAAGAGAAAGACAAGAGAAAGACAAGCTTACCTCGATCATCTTCTTGACTCCCATTTTCAGTATCAGAGTTGACGGGGTCTGGTCCACCAACCCTGATACAGGGCCTCCTATAGCCCTAGATGTCGTCTCCCTTCTCTCCGCTTGATCCTGAGTCGCTAGAGTCAGCATCAAGCAAGTATAAAACTTGCACCGCATTGTAATTTCTAGACGCCATCTTCCAAAAAATGACTTTGAAAAAAATTTTTTTTTGCATAGTTACCGGGGTCACACGACACGCTCACTTTTTTCCTATGATGTAATAAGCATTACCTAAGACTGTACGTAATAGGGAGGTCCCCAGTTGAACTGGCGATTTTATAAAAAATGGAGAAGACAGTAAGTCAAACCGCAAAGTCTTGGTCGGCAAAGAAGCGGTTGTTTCAATGTGTTATGGAAGGCTACTGAGCTCAAGCAATTTTTTGCTGCTTCTACAAAGCTCTGGAGATGACTGGATCCATAAATGAAGCTGCTGTGAAGAAGGTAACTTTTTTTAAAATTCGACGGAGAACCGATGTTTTTTTTTTTGCCGAGGAAGAAATAAACGCAACTGCTGTGAGGTACTGTCGAAGCAGTCCTGGCTGAAAGCTATTTTAGATGCTTCTCCAATGCATTGGGCACCTGTGTATGCAATCTGAAGGTTCTAGCTATAAAGTAACTATTTTTAAAAATTCGGAGAAGTCAATCGGTCTTCACCCGCTTCAAAGCGGGATCCGGAACGAAAGGGTAAAAAGACTCTTTTATTACTACTAAATGATTGCATAGAACGAGCAGGATCAAATTCTTTTAGTATGTGTGTTGATTCAGCTTTAAATATTCATGGTAAACATGTGATCTTGCCAGCCCAGTCATGTAGGGAACTTCAAATAATAAGGCCAAATAATTCAGATTATTATTTAGTTTCTGCATCTGATGGTTCCATTGTCCAAGTTTATTGTGATATGACTAAATCTTGTGGCAACATTACTGGAGGACTTACTAGAGTAGCCACAATTAACTCTACCAGCTATTCACAACACTGCTCTTCAATGGATATAATGAATGATAATGACGGATGCGTTCGAGTATCTCCTCAACCGGGTTGTTCAGGAATCATTTTTTCTACAATGCACTTGCCATATTTTCACATTTGCGGTATTGTAGATGGCAGATATTTTGGTACAGTTAATGGATTTTCTGGCAGCAATAGATCAGCCAACACTACTATTAATGATAACTATGTTGATGGTATTAGTTTCACTTATGGAAACACATCTCACCGAACTCACGTATGGACATTTAGTGCTACTGCAAGTAATTGTTCCATTAATGTACCAGAATATGTAGGACTACATCACTCCTGCCTGAATAGTACATTTTTTTGTGGTACTGCAGTGTGCGATCTAACTTTTCAGAGAGATTTTAGTACTTCACTTACGGAAAATATTGAAGTGAGACTATGTCAAGATCAGCATAGGGATCAAGATCGTGAAGGTGTATATCTCACATACTTGGATCTTTATGTGTACTAATACTACTACATTGCATTAACATCATCGTGTGTTTGGTGTGTAAAACTTAGCATATTATTATCACTGTTAATTGTATTTGACATATACTGAATTACATAACCTTTAATTTAAATCAGCTAGTGAACATTATAACTTGAGTATACTTACACATTACACTTTATCACTTTGATTCTAATCAAATATACTGGATATTAACAGTACTAAACTTTGCGAAATTATAGTTTATTGCTGTAACAAATATAATAACTACCTTATCAATTTTATTTATAAAATTTCACAGTGTGATAAAAAATTACTAAAATAAATAGATTCCTGATTTAACTTTGATCATCTGACAGGGCATCATTAAATTAAATAGTAAAAAGAAGATGGTCCATGGACCAAAACATTTCTCCATCTATAATATAACCGTGCTATGGTAAGCTAATCAACAATCATTAAAGTTAAAGTTAAAATTCATAGCAATGAACCTCTATGAAATAGTAAAAAAAAAGTCTTCAGTTACTCTTAAATGACGATCAATGATTTGACAACAATAATAGAACTTCAGTTCCACAAGGAACTAATGAAAACCTTAATTGCCCGTTACTCACTATTATTATATTGCGATAACGATATTCTATTGTAACAATTCAGATTCTGTTCGAGAAAGAAAAAAGCTTTTTAGTTATTTATTCACAATTAATTAGCTAACACATTACCTTTAAAATATGTATATTTTAAATATTTATATACATACATACATACATACATATATACATACATACATACATGCATACATACATACATATATAATTTTTTCATCTTCCCAACAATTAATGTCCCGAGGTTCTTTTTACTATATCTGTATGAATCTTTATTCTTTCAATTGATTTTATAGATTGCTAAAACATGATCAAAACATTTTAAGTGATTAGGAGACATTTGTGAGTTGTTTGGTAAAGTACCTCCATTAAATTCTCACTGCATGTTATCATCAAAGTTTGGCATGTAATTTTTATTGTTAATCATTTTAGAGCATCTATATTTATAATGTGGATTGTATTAATATGAACATTTAAAATCATAAATGCACAATGTAGTTATTATGAAGCTTGCAAATCAATTAAACTCACCAGTTAATATAAGTTTAAACATAGTCCAGTAAAAATATAATATGAAGACATACTATTGGATATAAATAAATACAGTAATTATTGCATGAGTCAGAGTACAATATGATGAGATATTTCAAAAGCACACATAAGTATTATCATGAGCTGAAGGCAATTGAAAAAGCAATCATGAGCCTGAAATGTCATCCTCATTATTGTACGACAAGTGCAATCAATTGGTTTATTGTGTACTTGTATATTGGATACTATTCCAAAATTGTAAAATAGTTGTGTTTCAGACCCTCATGGTTCAGAAGTAACTCTGTCATATATCTAAAAATTAAGTATCAAGAACTATGCACTGGCATGTTGGAGAGTTCATAATGTCGTGTTGAATATGGGTGGGAGAGAATAATGAACACTGCGAAATGCAAAATACTCAAGGAAAAAATCTAATGTATTATAGTACAAAAAATATTGCTTGTTTCAGTTATTATTTTAACAAAAGATTGTGTAACAATAAATGTACTTATTATCATCATAACACAAAGTTGCCATAACGCAGTTAAACTGTATAAGTGTGCGCGTACGTTAGGGCGTAAAAAACGCTCACTAAAACTCAAACTTTACCTGGCCCTCAATGCTGACATCACGTACGCCTCATTGGAATAGATATTTTTTGCCTGAGATACATTTTAACACTTCTTATTAAGATACAAAAAAAATCATACCCAGGTATGGACTGACCATACACACTCAATAATCACACATGTATGTACTTCATTTATTTATTTCGTCATCTCATAGCTATGAGCAAGAATTACTGGTGAGTTTATCGTCATATTATAGAGATGGAGGAACTGCTGCAGTGTGGAAAGATTTAATATGATAGGATATTAGATCATCAGTTGTGCTGCTTCTGTATATCTACTTGAGCTCTGAGTTGATACTCTCTCTATCTGCCACCACAGACATGTATAGGACAACCACACTGTCTATATAGTTGGTTCACTGCCACCACCAACTAGCTTCAACTATCTAGTAGTAAATAAGCTATGCCATAATTTTTGAAGCTCATAGCTTCAAGTTTGTAGTAGCTAATTGTTCACCTAGGGCAACAACAAAAAACAGAGAAACATTTTTCATTTTTCATAGTACACATTGAAAGTAATAATGTGATAATAATCATCTATAATGGCAACTTACTATTTAATGAGCTACTTCTGCTAGCATAGAATACATTACAATTAAATTTATTGAAGGTTAATAAAGTAACAACAATATGTATGCATTTTCTTCTTAGCACTTTAAAATAATCCTATGTAACGTAATGTATAGTACAAATATTTATTATAAATTCTCAGTAAACAACATGTGAAGCAAACTAAGCTTGTGTTTTTGATAGCAGCCAAAGGTCTAAAAATATCAATGGAAACATCATTAATATCGTATTTAACCTGTTCTGTGGTTTTGTCTAACTCAAAGGTAATTAAAATATTATCAGATAGCTCTCAATGTAAACAAATTTTATGAGTTACACTAAAATTATACCATGAACTATTCTGGGAATAACAATTGAGTGAAGTTGTTGTCAATTATGCTAATATTATATATAAGCAGTTATACACAAGCAGTTTCAGTTTGAGCATATTTTTGTTACATGCAAGCTGCTTTACTTGTGTGCATGCTCTGGGATACATCTACTGCACTTAAAGGCAACAGCTCTAGATAGCTGGACAAGTCACAGCAATTCCAGTGAGTGACCATAATTCCAATGGCTTAATCGTTGGATAATAAAAAAGTAAATTTAATACTAACTGGAATCAGGACGACCATCAATGGTAATCATGAGATGGGAATACTAATAAAATTACTAGACTACCATAGTTAAAAGAAGCACAATGTATGGATGCCTATTTAATTGTGCTTGTTAGAAAGCTGCACTCTATGCTAATACTTTCCTTGACAGTGACAATATAACCTCATTGACCTCTCTCTTATGGAACTGAAACAATGCACTGTTAAGAGAAACCGTGTGATATACAATTACTCTAAGAAGGAGTACTTTTGACATTATTATTGAATAATGAATCAAAAGTCAGTCTAGTTTGCTTTGCTGCTTAATATGATTAAATTTCATATTGGACTTTTTTCCTTCTTATATTCATTAGTGTGGGCTTATACGTAATGGGTGTGAATGAAATTGTGAGAATGTACAAGGTTCAGTTGTGACAAATAATATGATCATGGTTTACTTTGACATTAGTTTAGCCAAACAATCAAGCAGTGTCTGATAGTACTTCAGATCATAGGTGTAGGAATAATTTCTTAATAGGTTGGGAGGGGGGGGGGGGGGGGGGGGGAAAGGGTGCTAGAATTGTTTTAGTTAACTAAAAATAAAACCGAAACACTATAGCTTTGTGGTAGTTTACTTTTGGTAAGAATAACTAAAACTAAGCTGTAGAGAACATGAAAAACTAAAACTAAATATTTTAGAAGACAGACAATTCACTAAAATTTCCAGTAGAGTGGATGACAAAAACTAAAACTAAGAAATTTTATTGTAAACAATTCACCTTGAATTATTTCATTATTACATTAAGGAATAAATTGTAATCAAGTAATTATTCTCTAAACTATATGCAATATATCATACTTTATTTATAATGCCTAAGATTTCATAGAAATATGCTATTTTTGAAGTTATTTGAGAAAACTACCAGTACTACTTTCTTTAAGGATTCTCATGATTGAAGAAGTTGAGAGACAACGTAAATTAACCAAAACTAAGTCAAGTGATAGTATAACTAAATCTTCTACATGATATTGAGGAAAAACTAAACACTAAATTAATATTCAGGGAAAATGTCAGGAAAAACTATATCTAAGCCTTCAAGATATTTTTTAGTATAAATAGACTATTTTTCCAAAGTATCTAGTGAGTTTGTTGGTGTATTGTGAAGACCACAACATTAGTGAATAATCAGTGTGAGTGTTGTATTTACCACCGTGTAGGACCTATTACAAATACAGATCAGATAAGCCATGTAATAGTTGTAGATGTACAGTAACTTTTAGCAATAGCTTCTTGGATGGTTCTTTAAAATGAAGATAGTATTAAGCATCCCAGGGCCAAGTTGCTATCAACTGTGCATGAATAAGTAGGCCTATGTCAACGGGTCGATCAATCAGGGTTGTAAGGCCTGACCTAACCGGCAATGCAGTTGCTCGCACACTCAAGAATAGATTGTCTGGACTAGAGCTCCAACAAGAACTCCTGAACTATCTCTGGCCATAAAGATGACACAGTTCCAATCCTGGATATGAATAGAGTAGCTATGTTAGCTATAATTATTAATCAGTCACTGACAGTAAATACAAAGAATAATTCAATGATAGTAACAGAGAATAATGAGTAAGAATGAAACATTGACAACAACAACAACAACAATAAACAAATGACTATGAGAACGACAAAAATGAGAATGATGACGTCTGCCCCAAGGGACAAGAATATGTGTATATATAATAGGAACGAACTAGTTAATGTTTTCTCTATTCCTCTAGGCTCTGGGGCCTGGACATAGCATCTATTGAAAAGAAAAGCAAGGAGAAAAAAACTAATTTTTTTAAAAGTCTATGATTTCATAATTAACTGATGAAACACTATGCAAGTACAATCACTACCAATTCATAAATTAAGTAGCGTCACACAATTGGATGTGCTGGATGGAAAGATGTCAAGTCATGCCAGTAACATGACTTAAATGTTGCTTCTGAGCCACCCCTTAAAATAGTACCATCTTGTCATTATGTGACATGCTGCGTGTCTAGTTATATTTAATAGAGTACACATTAAAGATACACATAGATAGACACTGATATTAGCTTAATTGGGCTTACTCAACTAAATTCCATAGTTATCCTATAATTTCATTGTCATAGCTTAGGTTCAATTCAATATACAATTTAATTCAATAATTCCAAGTCACAATTTACACAAGACATAATACAACTTCAACCGACTTTGAGTTTGAATAACTGAATAGAAAGTGATTAAGGAATCTGGCTCCATTTTTATACCACCATTACCTCAGATGAACTGATGGGATATTGCTCTAACTAAAGCAAGCCCACATAGGCTTACTAAACAAACAGCGGTTTCCCTAACTACATCACCACTAAGTCCCACCCACAACAGGAAGTAGATTTTGGTTATACCTTTAAGGTTAGGAGTTCTCATATTTATTCTGGGTTATATTTCCACATAAAACTACCAGAAAAATAACAAAAAAAGTAGGAAACTTTTTTCATTGTGTTTATCCTTTAAAGGTTATATAAAAGTTGTGCACAATAATTTGGGACAAACTCTTCCTTGCTGCAGAAGGCATAGACTTGTGGATTCACCAACAGTCAATATGGTATTTTTTCTTTCAATACGATCAAGTCAAAATGAGGCATTCTGTTGGCTGGTTATGAAAACAATAGTCTAAAAGGCTACTGATTTTTAGTTGGGCCAACATGTTACATACTAAATAGACCATTAGCTTTCTTCCCACGTGGTCATTGAAGTATCTACTAATTTATATTAGACATTCAGGTATGTATTCAATTTTCTACCATATATATACCGAAACTTTTCTGTTTGGTAATTAATTTTGTGACTGTTTTGCTAACAATACCAATTACTGCCAATTATAACAATATTGAGTTACATTGTCTCATTTTTATGATAATAATGACTACACTTAATTCTGAAAAATGCTGAGTTGTTTATTTAAGTATAAGACAAGCATATCTCTGTTCCTTGTTAGAGTAAACCCTTGTTATGAATTATGTAATAATTATGTAATAATAGAAGCCATAACAATTGCATGTGTGGTTAAAGTAAACTAGTGTTGTAATTCTAAACAGGTATGACAGGTGTTTAGCTAGAGGTGATGTTGCTGTACAATTCATATATCGACCATTGTACATTGTAGTTCACAGAAATTTCTGGATACCTGAGTTCGAATAACTACTAATGGATCAAAATATTATTGTTTGTATTAATTAATATAAGCCTGTGACTACTAATTTGGCGAGCGAGCGTAGTGAGCGAGACACTTACAGGGGTAACACAATTGAAAATCGGGGATGTTTGTTTATTTGGCGAGCGAGCGAAGCGTGCGAGACAGTATTAGGGGTGGATAATGCAAAATCGGGTATATTATGTTATTGGCGTGCGAGCGAAGCGAGCGAGACACTATCAGGGGTAACGCAATCGAGATTTCGCTATATTTATTGGCGAGCGAGCGTAGCGAGCGAGACACTTACAGGGGTAACACAATCGAAAATCGGGGATGTTTGTTTGTTTATATGTTTGGACGTACGTAAGGCATTTTTGTACTTTGACCCTCGCGTTTTTGTGTTAGTTCGGTGGTCGACCCCGTCCCAAACTTCACTAAACAGAATCCTCTGTTTATCGATCAGTACCCGTATCACCCTAGAAATTGAATTGTTTACCGTTTTGAATTCTTTTGCGGGTGCAGTTAAAACGTGAAAACTTAAGGGACTTCCATTTCTATTCGAGTTAGTGGCGTGGTAAGTCAAAGCGCTCTTTGTCATGGTTATAAGAATTGTGCAACAGTTACTTGAAAATACATTGTCCACTAGACTACTGCGAAGGTAAGTCTGTGTAGGTGCATGTCCAGTTGTGTCAAAGCATTGGGTGTTACAACCACTACTTAGCTAAAGAATATTACAAAGAAAACTTTTAAATAACGTGTATTGTTTTGTTGTTGTTTTTTTCCTTCAATTGAGAGTTGTTACTATGGCACTGAAGTCCCTTTACCTTGTATGCGAAGTTTAAAAACTGGACCTTATTATCAGTAGCTTCAGTGTTAAATCATTCATATAAAAATAGTATGATTTTGTATTTGTTTGCTGAAACTGCTATTATAGTGTTTGCATGAAGTAAGCTAAAAATAGTAACATTTTATGTTACCTAACTATCAGGCTCGCTCGCCATTTGTGCTCAAGCACACCACTAGTTTATCTGTTTATGGGGTACGTGAGACCTCTGTTTTCGCCCGCGCTTCTAATTACGTAAGTTAGGTAAAGCGTTCACAGTGCCAGTATTTTCAATTAACTAGCTCTGAGAATCCTTAGTGGCGGTGGTAAGTCAATGCGCTCTTTGTCATGGTTATAAGCCGTGCGCAACAGTATTTACTTGAAAATACATTGTCCACTAGACTACCGCTAAGGTAAGTCTGTTTAGTTGCATGTCCAGTTGTGTCAAAACATTGTGTGTTACAACCACTACTTAGCTAAAGAATATCACAAAGAAAACGTTTAAATAACGTGTATTGTTTTGTTGTTGTTTTTTTCCCTTCAATTCAAGCAGTTGCAGAGAGTTGTTACTATGGCACTGAAATCCCTTTACCGTGTATGCGAAATTTAAAAACTGGACCTTATTTTCAGTAGCTTCAGTGTTAGAAGTCAAGATCACTCATATAAAAAGAGTATAGTCTTTAGGCTCGCTCGCCATTTGTGCTCAAGCACATCACTAGTTTATTTATTTATTTATTTATCTGTTTATGGGGTACGTGAGACTTCTGTTTTCGCCCGCGCCTCTAATTACGTAAGTTAGGTAAAGTGTTCACAGTTCCAGTATTTTCAATTAACGAGCGCGGAGAATCATCCTGCTGCACTGCCTTACCAACTTTGTTTCAACCAAAAAGTTTACAGCTACTCTCTTCTTGAAACAATTGTGAAGTCTTTGTCAAGCTGCGCTTCTTTGCCACTGCTTTCGAAGTTTATTCAGGTAATTCTGTTAGTTTAGTCTGGGATCAGAGACTTTAGATTGTCTGATGCTAACTGAGAATGGAAAGGGTTACACTGTGCACTACAGTTAGATGTTGTTTTTTTTCTTCCAAGCAGTTGCAGAGAGTTGTTACTATGGCACTGAAATCCCTTTACCCTGTATGCTAAATTAACAAAACTGGACCTTATTTTCAGTAGCTTCAGTGTTAGAAGTCAAATATAATTCAGCGAGCGAGCGAAGCGAGCGAAGCTGACTATCAGTCGTGTTCAATTGAGATTTCAGATTATATATAAGTATGTATACGTACGTCAAAAATTTTCGCCCGGGCTTCTAATTACGTAAGTTAGGTAAAGCGTTCACAGTTCCAGTATTTTTCAATTAACGACGCGGAGAATCCTTGCACTGCCTTACTTAACTTTGTTTCAACCAAAATGTTTATAGCTACTCTCTTCTTGAAACAATTGTGAAGTCTTTGTCAAGCTGCGCTTCTTTGCCACTGCTTTCGAAGTTTATTCAGGTAATTCTGTTATTGTTACTACAATGCATGGGTCTGCTTCCGTAGTCTGGGATCAGAGACTTTAGATTTTCTAATGCTAACTGAGAATGGAAAGGGTTACACTGTGCACTACAGTTAGGTGTAATTTCTGTCCTATTTTTCTGTAAAGAGAGTCTTCTCGCTCGCCATGCATTTGCGCTATTCGAGCGCACCACTAGTAATAGTATAGTCTTTAGGCTCGCTCGCCATTTGTGCTCAAGCACATCACTAGTTCAGCGAGCGAGCGAAGCGAGCGGAGCTGACTATCAGTCGTTTTCAATTGAGATTTCAGATATATATATATGTATGTAGGTATGTATGCGTACGTCAAAAAATTTAGCCCGCGCTTCTAATTACGTAAGGTAGGTAAAGCGTTTACAGTTCCAGTATTTTTCAATTATCGAGCACGGAGAATCCTGCTGCACTGCCTTACGCAACTTTGTTTCAACCAAAACGTTTATAGCTACTCTCTTCTTGAAACAATTGTTAAGTCTTTGTCAAGCTGCGCTTCTTTGCCACTGCTTTCGAAGTTTATTCAGGTAATTCTGTTATTGTTAACTCTTCATGCCTAATCATTGCTATTATTTAGCGATTTCCTTCACAAATCATCTTTAACTATACTCATAATATATTTACTCGCTCGCCATGCATTTGGGCTTTCGAGCGCACCACTAGTATATATGTATGTATGTATGTACGGATGGTAAGTATGCTCTTTCAACGCGCACGCGGGGAATTTTTTCTCCTAAAAACACGGCTATTTAGGCTCGACTCCAGTTTATTCTGATACTACAGCATTAAGCAAACCTTACTTTATACTTAAGCTCCAAAGTATGAGAAAATTCCTGCTAAAACGCTTGTTTTCAAGACACAAAAAGTTGATTCGACAGGTTACTATGGCATTGAAGACCCTTTTCCAGACTTCATTTCAAAACTTCGCCGTTTTATGGGGGGATACGGAGTGCCGGTTGTTAGTTGTCAAGAGCCGTTGGTAGTCAGAATGCCGTAGTATTAATGCTATGGAAGCTACTACTTCTCGAGGGAATCTGAGATAAGTAAGCAATTCCATATTTGTTAGTTAAATATGCAAAATTAACTCTGGCCTTTCTTTTTTGTAGCTAAGAGCTAGTCAACAGTGACTGGTAAATTCAAATAGTCAGATTGGATCAAATTTGGTACTACAAAAGTTACCATTGCTCAAGAAAATGAGGTAAGAAAGTAATTTTGTATTTGTGTGCTAAAATTGATTGTCTTTTGTTTTTGTAGGTGAGAGCTTGTTGTCAAGAATTCAAGGTAATTCAGATGGTCAAAGTAACTTCAATTTCATACTACAGAAGTTATCACTACTCAAGAATGATGTAAGTAGTAATTTCATATTTGTTGGCTAAAATTACAAATAATAACACTGGTTTATTTTTTATCGTAGCTGAGAGCTTGTTCAAGCGTTACTAGTGATTGAGATTATCAGAATGGAAGATGTTTGATACTACAAAAGTTACCATTAATCAGGTAAGAGAGTGATTTTGTATTAGTTTGCTGAAATCAAATGTCATAACTGCTATTATAGTGTTTGCATGAAGTAAGCTAAAACATAGTAACATTTTATGTTACCTAACTATCAGGCTCGCTCGCCATTTGTGCTCAAGCACACCACTAGTTTATTTATATATATGTTTGGACGTATGTATGTCATTTTGTACTTTGACCCTCCGTATTTTTGTGTTCGCTCCGCGTTCGACCCCGTCCCAAACTTCATTAAACAGAATCCTCCGGTTTAGCGACCTATACCCGTATCACCTTAGAAATTGAATTGTTTACTGCTTTGAATTCTTTTGCGGGTGCAGTTAAAATGCAAAAACTTATGGGAGCTCCATTTCTATTCGAGTTAGTCGCTATTTGTCACAGTTATAAGCCCTACTCAACAGCATTTACTTGTAAATTCATTGTCCACTAGACGAACCACGAAGGTAAGTCTTGCGTAGGTATGTTCAGTTGTGTGAAAGTATTGTGCGTTACAATTACTATTAAGAATGTCACAAAGAAAACTTTAAATAACGTGACTTGATTTTGTTGCTTCTTTTTCTATTCAAACAGTTGCGGGGAGCGGTTACTATGGCATTGAATCCCCTTACCGCATACGTAATTTAAAAACTCGACTTTATTTTAGTAGCTTGAGTGTTAGTTGTTAAAATCAATCATTTAACAATAGTGTAGTTTAAAAACTCGACTTTATTTTAGTAGCTTGAGTGTTAGTTGTTAAAATCAATCATTTAACAATAGTATAGTTTAAGGCTCGCTCGCCATTTGTGCTTGAGCACACCACTAGTTTATTTATTGGCGAGCGAGCGTAGCGAGCGAGACACTTACAGGGGTAACACAATCGAAAATCGGGGATGTTTATCTATTTATTTATTTGTATATATGTTTGGACGTACGTATGTCATTTTGTACTTTGACCCTCGCGTTTTTGTGTTTGTTCGGTTGTCGACCCCGTCTCAAATTGCACTAAACAAAATCCTCTGGTTTATCGATCAGTACCCGTATCACCCTAGAAATTGAATTGTTTACCGTTTTGAATTCTTTTGCGGGTGCAGTTAAAACTTGAAAACTTAAGGGACTATTCGAGTTAGTGGCGGTGGTAAGTCAATGCGTTCTTTGTCATGGTTATAAGCCGTGCGCAACAATATTTATTTGTTTATTTGTATATATGTTTGGACGTACGTATGTCATTTTGTACTTTGACCCTCGCGTTTTTGTGTTAGTTCGGTTGTCGACCCCGTCTCAAATTGCACTAAACAAAATCCTCTGGTTTATCGATCAGTACCCGTATCACCCTAGAAATTGAATTGTTTACCGTTTTGAATTCTTTTGCGGGTGCAGTTAAAACTTGAAAACTTAAGGGACTATTCGAGTTAGAGGCGGTGGTAAGTCAATGCGTTCTTTGTCATGGTTATAAGCCGTGCGCAACAATATTTACTTGAAAATACATTGTCCACTAGACTACTGGAAGGTAAGTCTGTGTAGGTGCATGTCCAGTTGTGTCAAAGCATTGTGTGTTACAACCATTACTTAGCTAAAGAATATCACAAAGAAAACTTTTAAATAACGTATATTGTTTTGTTGTTGTTTTTTTCCTTCAATTCAAGCAGTTGCAGAGAGTTGTTACTATGGCACTGAAATCCCTTTACCGTGTATGCTAAATTAAAAAACTGGACCTTATCAGTAGCTTCAGTGTTAGTAGTCAAAATCATTCATATAAAAATAGTAGTATAGTCTTTAGGCTCGCTCGCCATTTGTGCTCAAGCACACCACTAGTATGATTACATTTTATCTGCTTTGTAGTTCTAATTTAGACATCACTTGTTGAAATAGTCAGTACACATATAAGTCCATGTTTGTCAAATACACGCCTTCATTAACACCTCCTCCTTGAATGTCCCTTTCTTCATCTTGGCATAATCTAACTCTAATGTCTTGATTACTGAAGTGTTGGAAGTCCCTTTGAAATGTTACGACACGAGAAGATGGTGGATAGTTTGTTGTGTTGAGACAGGAGCAATGGCCTGCTACATAGGCGGGTGCATTACTGCAGCAGTGTCCATTTAATTTAGCACTAAATGTCCAAATGTGATTGGTAACACTTCCATCAGTTGTGCTAATGCCATCTACATAGGTGTCATTCAATGAACTATTCATTGGTCGTTGCATAATGTGTAGGCACCATACAGGCATAAAACCTTCACCAGTACCAAAAAATGCACCTTCTAAAACCCCACACATCTGAGAATAAGACAAATTTATTAAAGGAACCAGTATTAACAGATAGATACATCTTGTAAAACAACAACAAAAATAACAAAACAGTCAATAACTATTAATTAATGACAGTGATGTATAGTTGTTTGTCATTTGTACAGCATTACCTATGATCTGTTGAATGTGTAGCATAATGTTCATTGAATAACAACATATTAAATATTCAAATGAGATCACTTTCTTTCCATAACAAACCACATTAGATGTATGAATATCAAGTCTATTAATGTGATGGGTTACAAATATGAAACTTTCCACAGGTGTTGTTATTCCAAATAAACACCATGAAACAGCTGCCGATATTGGAATAGTACTGTTATTATTTATGATATTATAAGACTAGATTTACGGAAACATTTATTTAAGTTATCAATATCATTGAGTAACAACATATTATATTCAAATGAGATCACGTTATTTCCCCTATTAAACATAGGAATAACATATCTATCAGTGTGATGGGATACAAGTATGAAACTTTCCACAGATGATGTTATTCTAAATAAACACAATGAAACAGCTGCTGATTTTGGAACAGTATATGATATTATAAGACTAGATTTACGGAAACATTTATTTAAGTTATCATGTCAATACAATATTACCTATGAATTATTGAATATGTAGCCAGCTACAAAATAATTGTAAAAGTCATTAAAGATGGGATTTTTTGAATAGTTTTGTATTATAAATAAATCATTTCATACTCTCCCAGTGACATGTTATGCATTATGATATAAGTTTACTTTATGAGAAATTAACTAATTAGCTCCTTTGTAGCTTATTGTTTGCAGCATCTCATTAGCTACAAGTAATCATAAATAGTTTATGTCATGGTAGCCATGTCAAATTATTTTATTTAAACTTTCTAAAAATGACACATGTTCAAAATAACACTGCCTGAAAAGTATCCATTGACAACCAAAACAAAATCGTAAATTAGTGTATAATGTGTTGATAACTAGTTTGTTAACCTCTACAGCCTTGTAAACTTTTTGTTAACTCTAATTACCAAGACAGTTTACGAATTTTGTTATGTTTGTCAATGGACACTTTTCACCCTGTGTAATTAGATACATTTTTAGAAATTGTCTTGAGTTTTGAAGTAATATTTGCACATCTATAGCCTTACTTCACTCCTAGTGGTGTTTTAAAGATGTTTAAACTGAAAATGAAATTGTTGGTAATTTTTTGTTTTACTCTAAGTAACTAAAGTTTGTATTTGCATGTATCTTTACAAAACTATATGAGTAATATGAGAATCCTTATAAGGTAGCCTCATCATAATTAAGCTAAATTATTATGGCTAATTAAATTATATAGATAATATAGAAATGTACTGTGGGAACATCCCCAGACAAATCATGAGACTCTGAGGAATGCACTCCCTGGAGAAATGAACACTAGTTTTCAATTATTTAGTTTATTGTGACCTCATTTATATTGTCTGGAAGTCTAGCTGTAATCGGGAGGAGCTGATCACAAATTATATAAAGGCTAATCTCTAGTACCATTATGTTATGTCTCACAACTCTTGCTGTCGTTATTGCACGTCCTGAAGTGTCTCTTAGTTAATTGGCAAGCGAGCGAAGCGAGCGAGCAACTCTAAGATGTAGTCTATGGAAATCCTGAATACGTGGTCGTTTTGAATACGTGGTCGTTTTGAATACGTGGTCGTTTTGAATACGTGGTCGTTTTGAATACGTGGTCGTTTTGAATACGTGGTCGTTTTGAATACGTGATCGTTTTGAATATGTGGTCGTTTTGAATACGTGATCGTTTTGAATACGTGGTCGTTTAAACGCGCGCGCGCATTCCAGAACTTCGCTCGCTCGCCCAACCAATGCTACACGAGCATTTTCTAGTTATTGGCGAGCGAGCGAAGCGAGCGAGCAACTCTAAGATGTAGTCTATGGAAATCCTGAATACGTGGTACGTCGTCGTTTTGAATACGTCGTCGTTTAAACGCGCGCACGCATTCCAGAACTTCGCTGGCTCGCCCAACCAATGCTACACGAGCATTTTCTAGTATTATTAAAAGTGATTGATTGGGCTAACACTAGGGCACGCAAACAACGGCTACACACGGAGGATTCAGGGCCGTCGGAAGCGGGGCGGCTGGGGAGGCCACAGCCGCCCCACTTTTAATAACTATATTTGGTAAAGGGTCGTTTTCCGACTAAACCGGGGTTTTGCTTTAAAGCATTTTGATGGCTTCTTCGCTTAGTAGTCGCGGAGGCCAACTGCCATTGCCCACAATTGGTGATAAAGCTCATCAGCCATCCAATTTTTGCTTCCCGCAGCGTGATTTTGGAAAAAAGTCAGTGGTTAAGCGCTCCTTTCAGCCACAATGGTTTGGGAGGTGGCCATGGCTTCATTATGATGAAGACAGGGACCTTGCTTTCTGTTTTGTTTGTATAGCGGCTTATAAGAAGAATCACCTGCATTCTATTTCCTGCCTGGAGCAAACTTTTATATCGACAGGATTCTTGAACTGGAAAGATGCAATTGCCAAGTTTAATAAGCATGAACATAGCCAGTGTCACAAAGAGTCTGTCCTGAAGACTATTACACTTCCTGCTACAACAAGTGATGTTAGTGAAATGCTGGCATCACAGATAAAGGTAGAGAGGCTGCATCGACGAAAGTGTCTGCTTAAGTTGCTTTCAAATGCTAGATTCCTTGCAAGACAAGGCCTTGCTTTTCGTGGTGATGGTCATGAAGAATCAGATTCTAATTTTGTGAGACTGATTTATCTGTGATCTGAAGAAAATGTAGAGCTTCTGGACTGGATGAAACGGAAAACTAACAAGTACACATCTGGTGACATGCAAAACGAGATGGTGAAAGTGATGGCTTTGCATGTCCTGCGAGGAATTGCTGCATCAATCCAGGCTACACCTTTTTTCACTGTAATGGTAGACGAAACAACAGATGTTTCAAATGTGGAACAAGTTGTCGTGTGTCTCAGATGGGTTAGTGGAACATTGGAGGTTCATGAGGACTTTGTTGGACTATTTGAGGTGACGTCTACTAAAGCTGAGACCATTTATGCAGCCATTACTGATGTGCTGTTGCGGTTAAATCTTTCTCTTTCAAGGGTACGAGGACAGTGCTATGATGGTGCTGCGACTATGTCTGGTGCAAAATCTGGTGTGGCCACAAGATTGTGTGCAGCCGAGCCAAGAGCTATTTTTACCCATTGCTATGGACATAGTTTAAATTTGGCCTGTTGTGATACCATCAAAAGGTGCAAACTAATGAAAGATGCAATGGATACTACATATGAAATTATAAAACTAATCAAAAAGTCGCCTACTCGAGAAGCAATGTTCAAGCAGATTAAAGAAGGAATACAAGTTGGCGAATCTCCAAGTATTCGTACTCTTTGTCCAACCAGGTGGACAGTCCGAGCTGAATCATTGAAGAGTATTCTTGATAATTTCAATGTGCTTTTGGAGCTTTGGACAGTGTCATTGGAGCATGTGAAGGATACTGAAATGAAAGCAAGAATACATGGAGTTTCTGCTCAGATGAAGAAGTTCGACTTTTTCTTTGGTGTTTCTCTGGGCCTATTAATTTTACGACACAGTGACAACCTTAGCAAAACCATACAAAAGACAGATATGTCAGCAGCAGAAGGTCAAGCTATAACGGCCATGACCATTGCCACCTTGAAGTCCCTGCGCACTGATGAAAATTTCGATTTGTTTTGGAATAAGGTAACTACTTCAGCAGAATGTTTTGACATTAGCAAGCCTGCTCTTCCCCGCCATCGCAAAATCCCACGCCGTCTTGATGATGGTTCCATGTCAACATTGCATGAGACAGTGGAAATCCACTATCGGATTATATATTTTGAGGCACTTGACCTCATCACTTCTTGTATTGAAGGTCGATACAACCAACCAGGCTTCAAGACCTATGAAAAAGTTCAGACATTCTTCAAGGCTGCATCCAAAGAATCCTATGATGAAGAAATGCAATTTGTACTTTACTTTTATGGATCAGATTTTGATCCGTTACTTCTTCCAACGCATTTGGAACTTTTTTCGCAGCATTTTTCCAAGGAGCATGAAGTTAATGGTGTAGTGGTTGTGTCAAGTATCCTGAGATATTTTTCTAGTAGCACACCAAGTCAATTGGAATTGGTGAGTGAGGTTTGTAAATTAGTTAAGCTACTTTATGTGATGCCAGCTACTAATGCTGAAAGTGAAAGGTCCTTCAGTACTGTTCGACGAATTAAAAGTTACCTCCGCTCAACAATGTCCCAGCAGCGTCTAAATCATTTGATGCTTTTGAATATACACAAAAGTTTCACTGACAAACTCAACCTTGTAGACGTTGCTAATGATTTTATTGCTGGTAATGAGCACAGAAAGAATGTCTTTGGTATAGAATTCAAAGTATCGGATCTTGATTCATAGTAAAAACACTAAACTACCACTTCATGTCTAACATTACTAAATTAATTTGTATCACACATCATTATTTCTTTATACAACTATTACTCCTAATTTAACAATATTATTCTACTTTAAATATAACTCAATATCAAGAAAAAAAATCGAACAATAGTCAAATGACTGTGAGCCTCCCCACTTCTGGAAACCTTCCGACTGCCCTGGGATTGAGAACTGGTGGCCGCATAACCAGCTGGTTTTCAGCAAGAATAACACCTTGGTGTGCCAAGTGACCCCACACGTATAATGAATTTTTTTTCTATTGCACTATAAACACCTTTTAAATCTAATTAAGTACATAAGAAAAATTCAGTCAATATAAATATCTTTTGATACAGTACATATTTAATTATTTTAAGAATATCATGTTCAAAACCATATCCATAAAAATCTACACAAAATTTGATTGGTTTTATGCTTTTTAAAATATTATTTCACTCTACCATGTTTAATAAATCATAGACAAAATATATAAACAATTAGAAAGCATAGAGCGTTCTTGTATACAAGATATGTATGTGTTTATAAATATACATATATATATATTTATACACACATATATTATATAATGCTACAAAATATATAAACAATTAGAAAGCATAGAGTGTTCTTGTATACAAGATATGTATGTGTTTATAAATAAATATACACACATATATTATATAATGCTACAAAAGGTATTTTTGGCCTTTATAAGTGGGCATTTGCTGCACCCCTCTGCAATTGGTTTTGCATCCCTGAAAATTCTTATGATCTTCATAGTTACATTTGCCACTAAATTATAATCAATTTCATGAGCTATAGTTACCAAATGCAAAAGCAAAAAAAAAAAAAAAAAAAAAAAAAAAAAAAAAAAAAAAAAAAAAAAAAAAAAAAAAAAAAAAAAAAAAAAAAAAACAGAAAAACAAAACAAAACAAAATAGAAAACCAATCAATATTAATAGCAGCATGTATAACTTAATTTACTGTTTTTCAATTCTAGAGTGATCACTTTTTGGCTAATTTTTTTTGTTTAGTATAAAATAGAATAATTAATATTCATATGCTTTCATTATTAAGATTCAAATAAACATAGGAAGATGTTTTAGAAAGAATACAAACCTTTACAGCTAAAGCCACATTGAAATTGTAATTTAGCAAATAAAATACAAATAATGCACTCATAAAGATCCAAAAGATGTACAGCTTCCAATTCTCATTCCTTTTTTACTATGGACATTCTCTCTATAATGTATATGGTGAGGAAAGTAAGAATCTTTTAAATCTTGAAATATAAACCATAAAAAAAAATATATAGGGTAGTATTGAAACAGGAATGATATATTCCTAGAGATTCTAGTCCATGTATTTGGATATTCCAGTAGACACAAATTTCAGGCCTGTAGCCAGGATGTTTGATGGGGATACTGGTCATCTTCCTTTGAAATTAATTGTAGTCATAGCTGGTAGATCTTGTTTCTCTGAGCGATCAGTATTTAAATCTGTTGAATAGCTAATATTACACCCCAATGTTTTAGCTATACAACAGATTTAAATACTGATCGCTCCATTTAAATTTCTCTTTCTCCAGTTTGTGTGGATGCTGTTAGTAAATGTTTAACCATTTTATCAATGTTCAAGTCTAAGTAATTAACATGATGATAATTGCTAGACTCATGTAATCATTAAAATATTTTGAGGAGGAGCTTGATCTTTAACATGAAATGAGCTCAAAGGGAGTATAGTGCTATATTATACAAACATTCCTTCAATGTAGAATACTGAAGAAAATGCAATTTTTAAGAATCATACCAAATTTGGAAGTGTGATGCTATTGCTTATCCAGTGAAAAACTTCATCACTTTTGCTTAATTTGTTTTTGTTTTCACATAGTCAAGACTACAATAATTACAACCACTTTCAAGTTACATCAAATGAAGGGTCCAAATTCGCTGTTGTAATTATGTTAAACAGTTGCATACTTGTGTTTACATGTTCGGTCTCTTGGCCACAATAATATTAAGTAAACTGAAAGTGAGTACTATAGCTACATCATCAGTTTATTTTGCTACTCTTCTCTCCTCATCATAATGTTGTTTTATCAAAATTGGAAACTGTTATCAATAACAGTAGCACGTCTAAGCTTTAAGATAGGGAACAAACATACACTCTACTCAAATCTGAACTGAGAAGATGAGTGGCAGTAAGTTTTCAGATTCTTCTCCTACTTACGCAGTAGTTGACAAAAGGAAAAAGAAAAAAGGGAAAATCAGTAGAGGAGCTGAAGGAGAAGTCAGTGATCTTTATGCAGTGGTAGATAAAAGCAAAAAGAAATTTGTATCCAAATATCCCAACAACAAAGAGGAGAATGAGGTGTATTCTGTAGTTGATGAAAATACTCAAGATATTGAACTTGTTCACAATTCTTCACATGACACTCAAAGTATTCCAAACCATAGTAGTGATACAGAAGACAAATCATTACCTTCACACTCGGGTTTTAAGAGAAAGTCAGCATTAAGTTTAACTTCAGAGAATGTATTATCTCTAAATTTAAAAAAAGATAGCAAGATATTGAAGGTCTCACTTCCTCAGTTAATCTGGTTAATAACTCTTGTCGTTATGACCACAATTGTCATAGTTTTAATTGCTACTACTGTAGTAGGCTTTATGAAAGTGTCTATGCTTGAGTCTGAGCTTTCTCTTGAGAGAATAAATTTCTTGGAGAACAATTGTACATTTAATGTATCACAGCATGAAAGTTTGATTAATCTTACTTCGATTAATCAGCTTTTTGCAGGCACTAGTTACTCCCACTTGCAAAACTTTTTTATAGCTAAAAAGACTCTTTTATTACTACTAAATGATTGCATAGAACAAGTAGGATCAAATTCTTTTAGTATGTGTGTCGATTCAGCTTTAAATATTTATGGTAAACATGTGATCTTGCCAGCCCAGTCATGTAGAGAACTTCAAATAATAAGGCCAAATAATTCAGATTATTATTTAGTTTCTGCATCTGATGGTTCCATTGTCCAAGTTTATTGTGATATGACTAAATCTTGTGGCAACATAACTGGAGGACTTACTAGAGTAGCCTCAATTAACTCCACCACCTTCTCACAACACTGTTCTTCAATGGATATAAAGAGTGACACTATGGGATGCGTTCGACAATCTCCTCAACCGGGTTGTTCAGGAATCATTTTTTCTACAATGCACTTGCCATATTTTCACATTTGCGGTATTATAGATGGCAGATATTTTGGTCAAATTGATGGATTTTCTGGCAGCAATAGATCCGCCAACACTACTATTAATGATAACTATGTTGATGGTATTAGTTTCACTTATGGAAACACATCTCACAGAACTCACATATGGACATTTAGTGCCAGTGCAAGTAATTGTTCCATAAATGTTCCAGAGTATGTAGGAGTACATCACTCCTGCCTGAACAGTACATATTTTTGTAGGACTGGTGATTGTGATCTTACATTTCAGAGAGATTTTATTACTTCACTTATGGAAAATATTGAAGTGAGATTATGTCAAGATCAGCATAGGGATCCAGATGGTGAAGGTGTATATCTCACATACTTGGATCTTTATGTGTACTAATTCAATATTGCATTCACATTATGTTTATGATGTGTTTAGTGTGTAAAACTTAGCATATCATCGCTGTTATTTTTATTTGACATGTATCGAGTTACGAAACATTTAATTTAAATTAGATAGTGAATATTATAACTTGTGTATACCAGCACAGTACACCTTTATCACTTTGATTCTATCAAACATTTGTATGCTTTCAACATTCTTAATTATTTTATCACATAAAAATTTTTCGTTTCTTTTTGGTTTTTCTTCAGATTCTTTCTATTTCTTTCTCAGTTACACATTATTTATATCTTGCTAATAATAATAATAATAATAATAATAATAATAATAATAATATATAAATGAAACAAAATATACAATAAGCATTGTTAATTCCCATATCTTTTTTTGAAAATATGTGTATCTACAGTAGGGGTGTGTTGAGAGTTCGAAAATGCATCCATCGGACCATCACATTACCTCCATAGCTTGGAGTGTGATAGCGCAGGGGCCATTGCACTTCTCTTCCAGCTACATTCTTGGGTTAACTTGAAAGAATTGTAGAGGTGGGTTTGAGGATGAACATACACTCCCCAAAACAAATAAGGAATCAGAGAGGTAATAATGTGCTAGCATGGATCTGTAGTGTGTGTGTTGGCAGGGGCTAGGGAGTAGTGGTGCAGGACCTGGTACCCAATATTGGCTGGAAGGGAGGCTCCAACCTTTATCAATTCCACTACTTTCAGTTATGGTTAGGAGGGCAGTGGGGTGGGGAGGGGGAGGGTGGTTGGGTGGCATGCAGCAATCATGAATGACAATTTTAAACAAAAAAAAAGTCTATCGAATAATTATTCATATAATCACATGGTTGTATTTTAAAATTGGCTCTTCAGCCCAAAATTAATGCAATTTTATTTATTAACCCTCACCGTATAATGCGGGGAAGGGTTACAGCTCAGTTTGTCGCCTGTCAGTCATTCTATTACACAAATAAAAAGCGGATCTCGAAGATGGTGGCCACCAGAAGATTGAATGAGCATCAAAATGCTGCACCGGACATTTAAAGTTCCTTCGATGTGCCAGAATTTTTCGTTTTGTTTTATTTTTTAAGAAAAAAAGCATGTTTTTGGCCGTACAATCTTAAACAAATTACTGGAAATGTCCCTATTGTCAAGCCTTACTCACGTAAATAAATTATTTCTTTGCTTCCCGCTGTAGTTTGGCATTGCACTATATTTGGGCTGATTTTTGAGAAAACAAGAAGATTTCTGCTTGGCGTAGGTACTAGCTTTCATGGGTAATGCCCCCTAACATCATGTCTCAAGGATGGCCAAGCACCGCGCCTACACAATTTTTGTGGACGGTTGCTATGCACGATTACTACTATTGTATACTCACAGGGGCTCCAGATAATAAGTTTTGGTGTGTACTATATTTCTTGTACTTTACTAAATAACTGTCGGATTGATAAGTCAACACAAATACAATAGAACAATATTATAATAATAATAATACTTGAAGTTGATAACAAATATTAAATACCGTTGCTATATTGTTGTCAGGTGTAATAACTTGGCAAGTGTGCAATAACACTTGCCCGGTATTTAAATTAGTTAAAGCATGAGCGCTTAGTGCCTAGTACATTTATCGCACTCAGTCCTCGGGCCTACGGCCCTCGGGCTGTCGTGCAATAAATCGACTAGAAACTAAGCGCTCATGCTTTAACTATAACAAATTAAATGAGTGATTAATAAATAATATAATTAATAAATAAACAATAATAATAATAAATGATGATAATTAATAATTGTAACTTATTATAATAAAACTTTTAAATAAAATAAAAATAAAATAAAATAATAATAAAGAAATAAAATGAAGTCAGGTTGTGATGCCTCCGTATACTGATACGGAGTTCCCTCGCTGAACCGCAATCGAGAGACGCTGCAGGAGATAGTCAGTTGAACGAGGTTCCCCTGTCTCCAGCCTGATCCGTCTACCCAGATCCCTTACCAAGGCCATCGACTTGGGGCCCAGCACTCCCATGGTCTCGATTGCAAGTGGAGAAAAGAAATGGCTCGGTGGAAGGCTACTATATTTCTTTTCTTTTCTCTCCTCTGCTGCGGCAGCCACTCTCCCTGGTGCTTGGGTAGCATCAGTTCTATAGGATGGTGCGAAGGTGTCTGGGCAAGTCGCGTCCCATACCAGCAAACGACCTGATTTCCAAGGTGCCAGATGGTTATATAATTTGGCTAATTCTCTTGTTTATAATTAACCACAGATCAGTGGCTACTTTCCGCTTCTGTAATTAATCACTAAATGCATACTTAATGAAAGTTATTGTTTTCTATGCTAATCATAAGTAAACAAACAAAAGGAATTTAGTCTCATGAAGTAATTAATGTTATGACTGTCTTGCTATGTGTGTGAAAACTGAAAAGTCTGATGAAAAAAAAATTATTGATCTGATCCATTATTCAGACCAGGTGTGATTATATATAAATTGATCCCTTTTGTGTCTAGATTTAGCTGTAGATATGCATAACTATATTTCTTAAATTATATATTGTGTGAATATTCAAATTGTAGACTTTTCTCAAACTCTCTCAGATATTTTTATATGTAATAGAGTTGTGATAATGGTAACTGGTTACATGTATGATTGAGGAATTTTCAGTGGACAGTAAGACTGGGGTTGTTAGCACCCCCCTCCCCCCTCCCCCCACTTTGATAAGCACTTTTTTTTGTTAAGCACCTATGAGCACTGCATTCATAGATCAACTGATGATTGGTGCTCTGCCCTAGTTATTAGGACTTGGTCCTAAGCGCCTATTTTTAAGAGCCTATTGCTTATCATTTATAGTAAGAAGAGGAACCCAGTCTACGATATATGCTTTGTGAGATTTGCAGACTAATGTTGCTGGAATGTATAAAGGGATTTACAGCTGTATTTTATGTAGCAGTATTAAGTTGGGCCAGCAATCCATACCTATTGATCTTGTTGCCTCTGTCTGGCTCATGTAATCTTTGAAGAAAACTTGCCTATTAAAGAGTGTGAAGTAAATTTGGACCTGTAGCCATTAATATCACACATTTCTTTATTAAGCTGATCCAGAAATTAACGTGGTAGGTGAGAGAAGTGTTTTGAGGTTACAACAAATCAAGACCAATATACGCTCACCAATGGCACAGCTGAAGTTAAGAAGTTTAATTAATGGCACTTCATGTGCACAAGTAAGACAGATAAAACTTTGCTTGAAGCCTATGGTGGTCATAGAAGAAACATCTTTTGTTGGTCTTAGTCTATTTTTCTTCACCAATTGTTGTGTTTTTCAATTTCATATAATTATTTTAAGTTTTTAATCAACTAAAGTATGTGAACAATTGCGCTTGGTATTTCCAAAGTTTGTTGCAGAGGAGTGCCTTGAAAGGCAAGCTACTTTTGGAGCATACCTAAATTCCTGGTCATGTTTATAGCAATACTGTTCTGATTTGAATATCCATTGTAGTCTGGTGAATAAATTAAATCTTGTGTTGTTATGTCCAGGGAAGCAGTTTCTGTAAAACTGTTTTGTTACAGCTACTGTTCAGCTGATAAATAGCACTGTTGTGTAAATCCACTAGCGATAATGGATTGCCCTCTGTAGCTGGGTTGTAAGGCTATGCGCAAAAATAGCTCAGTCAAACTTGATTAAAACTATCTTTAGGAGAAAAAAACAGAGAGAGTGAAATGATACAAGGTTCTAGTTTAAATAGTGGGAAGAGGCAAGGTGAGCATGAGTGGAGAATATACATATATGGAAAAGAAGGGTTTGCATGAACATGTGTATATAACTGTTCCACAAATTAAATAAATGGCATAATGATACAGAATGAATGGAGAGTAGGGTGACTGTTAATGGATCAATGTTTATTTAGCTGCAGGAGGAGGTGACTAGCAGGTGTGGTGTGAGCAGGGAAATGTAGTGAATAGGTGAGAAGTGGGTAAAGTTTGTGAAGTAATGTGAGGCTTGAACATGCCGCCCGTCGAAAAGGGAGTTTCTTTTCTAAGGTTCTTGGGAGATGAGCCGAACAATCTTCGCTGTAGGTCTCTTGTAGGTCCCTGTCTTAGTCTTTATGGCCACAACTCGCACATGTCCATCTTTGCCAGGATAGATTCTGACTATTTTGCCCATGGGCCAGTGAGAATTGGATACCAATCCATCTTCCTTGATGAGTACGATGTCATCAACCTGCAGATTAGCAGTTGGAGTTTTCCACTTGTTGAAGCGCTGGAGTTGCTGGAGATATTCGGTTGACCATCTGCACCAGAAGTGCTGACTGATGGCTTGTAGCAGTGACCATCGTCGTAGGAGTGGCAGTTTCTTTGAGGTGAGGTCAATCTCAGGCAGAGCTTGAAGGTTTCGTCCAATCAAGAAATGACCTGGTGTGAGAACATCGATGCCGTCGTCAGAGTGTGATTGGAGAGGGACTAGAGGTCTACTGTTGAGGCAGCATTCGACTTGGCATAGCACAGTAGTCAACTCTTCAAAGGTCAGTCGCTGCTCACCAACAACCCTTTTGAGGTGGAATTTAGCACTCTTCACAGCTGCTTCCCAGAGCCCTCCAAAATGAGGGGCTTTTTCAGGAGAGAAATGCCATTCAATTCTTTGGGATGTAGCAAAGCTAGTGATGGCTGTTTGAGTAGTCTTCTCTGACAAGAGGGCATAAATATCCTTCAGAATGTTGTTGGCCCCCACAAAGTTTGACGGAGGTGAGTAGGGCATCCTCTTCGAGCTACAAATTTTTTGAGAGCTGCAAGGAAAGCTTCGCTGGTCAAGTCGGATACCAGTTCTATGTGAACGACTTTGGTGGAGAAACATACAAACAGACATGCATATGCCTTTAGATATACTGGCCGTCTAGTGTGACTTTTCTTGATGATGAAAGGTCCAGCAAAATCCATTCCAGTGTGGTTGAAGGGAGCAGATGGAGTGACTCTGGATGCAGGTAGTTGTCCCATCATTTGTTGCTGAGTAATTGCAGAGGTTTTGCGGCACGTTATGCAGCTCCTGCATGTGGTCCGAATTAGTCTCCTAGCACCAATGATGTGATAATTGGCTGCAGTAGCTGCCATGAGAAGTGTGGGTCCAGCGTGAAGTAGTGCTAAATGTTTGGTGGTTACGATTAGGCGAGTGAGAAGGTCCTTGCCACTGAGAATTATAGGGTGACGTTGAGATGTGGTAAGGGCTGAGTTCTGGAGTCTGCCACCCATGACAATGAGTCCTCCTGATCTGATAGTGGGAGATAAACTTGCAATGCAACTGGAGGGCTTGAGTGTCTTGCCACTCTGAAGTCTTTGCAACTCAGTGGGGAATGAGCGTCTCTGTGAGCGAGAAATAAGTAGCAACTCGGCTTCTTTGATTTCAGATGCTGTTAGGAAGGGATTAGAACAATGGTTTGGAGATGGTGATGACTGTAGCTTCCTTGTTCGCTCGATAAATCGCAGCATCCATGCGGTGACCCTTACCAGTTTGTCAAAACAACTGAATCGCTCCTCCAAGTCCATGTGTGGAGCGATGTTGACTGGCAGGCATATCGCTTTCACCTCTGGTATGTTGAGAGGAGGTGTCAGAGGTTGGGTTGGTAGTTGTGGCGGATCTGTGAGCAGCCAAGACGGTCCTGTCCACCACAATTGGTGCTGTAGCAGTTCTTGAGGAAACATTCCTCTTGAAGCGCAGTCTGCTGGATTATCTTGGCTGGGCACATGTCTCCAAGCAGTGGGAGGTAACCTCTCCAGGATGTTGGCAACTCTGTTCCCCACAAATGTCTTCAGTCTTCTGGGGTTGCCATCCAGCCAGTAGAGAACAATGGTGGAGTCGCTCCAGGCATAAGTGTTAGAGAGGTTGATGTGGAGTGCTGCTCCTACAGTAGTCAGGAGCTTGGCTAATAGATGTGCTGCACATAGTTCCAGGCGAGGTATAGAGAGCTGTTTCAGAGGAGCCACCTTTGTCTTGGCAGTGACGAGCGCCATGGTGGGAGGTGCCGCAGCATACGTTGTACGGAGGTACACTACAGCAGCATAGGCATTCTCCGATGCATCAGCAAATCCATGGAGCTCAGTTTGCAGGATCTCCTTCCCCTTTCTAAAATAACATCTAGCAACAGGAAAGTTAGTGAAACATGATAGTTCACTACACCAGATGTGATGACATTCTTGGACCTCTGGAGGTACTTCCTGGTCCCAATCAAGCTTCAATTCCCACAGCCTCTGAAACAGCATCTTCATCTTCACTGTTGCTGGAGCCAGCCATCCCAAGACATCAAAGGTCCGGGCAATGTCAGATATGATGCTTCGTTTGGTGGTAGACTGTTGGGCTGGATCACCTATGGACACAAAAAAGGAGTCAGTTTGAGCATCCCAGTGTATACCTAATGCCTTCGGGTGAGAAGCAGTGTCTTGGTTGAGCATTTTTTGCTGAGAAGGCTCATGCAAGTCTGTAGGAATAGTGTCCATCACTTGCTCCGAATTGGACCTCCACTTCCTCAGTTGAAAACCACCTTTGAGTAAGAGTGTTCGAAGTTGTTCTTGCAGACTGATGGCTTCCTCTGTGGTCTGAGCACCAGCCAGAAAATCATCAACATAGAACGACTTGCTGACATGAGGGGATGCCAATGGATAGTCAGCACCAAAGTCTGCGGCGACTTGCTGGAGAGTACGAATGGCAGCGAAGGGAGATGCAGCTACTCCAAATGTTACTCGAGTCATTCGGAATTCACTAGGGTCTGTAGAGATGTCTTGGCGCCACAGAAAACGATGAAAATTACGATCTTCTGGAGACAGTTGGATGGCTCGGTACATCTTGCTGATGTCACCAGACAGAGCTATGGGATATGTCCTGAACTTCATGAGGATGTCTGTGATTGGTGGGTATAACGTTGGTCCAACTGCCAGGGTGTCATTGAAGGAATGACCAGATGATGTCTTAGCGGATGCGTCAAATACGACACGTAGCTTGGTTGTGGAGCTGGATTGTTTCACCACGGAATGCATTGGCATGTAGTAGACTCGTGAGTCAGGGAGCTTGAGTTCATTGTCAGGAACAGGTTCCGCATGGCCGAGATCCATGTACTCCTTCACTACGTCCTGAAATTGTTGCCACATGCCCTTCTTCAGAAGAGACTGTTCATTCGTCTTGAGACGTCTGAGAGCTTGACTGCGGGATTCCCCCAGGACTGGAGCATCAGCTTTCTGAGGCAGAGTCACTTGATACAAACCTTGAGAAAGAAAAACATGGTTAGATACAAAATGTTCTTGAACCACCTTCTCCTCTGAAGTTTGGACTGGAGCTGTGGAGACCTCCTCTGTTTCCCAGAATCTCTTCAGTAGATCGTCAGAGGTTGGAGTTGGACTGACCACATTGACTGATGATGTTGCAGAGTTAGACGTTGATGGGAGTCGCCCCAAGATTGCCCAACCGTACACTGTCTTAATAGCGACTGGCTCAGAAGGAGCTCCTCGTCTGAACTCGGGCATGATGATGTCTTGCAGTGCATCGTTTCCAATTAGGAGGTCGATCTTGCCAGGTTGATCAAACTGTGGATCTGCCAGAGGGAGATTTTGTAGGTGTGGCAGATGTCTGAGTGGAGGTGGTGTTTGAGCTGGCATGTTTCCGGTCACCTTGGGGAGTACAAAGACCTTTAGAAATAGAGGTGTGGCATCTTCTGCTGTCGAGAAAAAGACGTGTGATGAATGAGAGCTGCAGGTAGTGACATCACCCACACCAGCCATTCCCAGCTTCTCTGGATGCAAGTGTAGCTGTAGCAGTTGTGCAGCTCTTCTGGTCATAATAGTCAGGTGTGAACCAGTGTCTAGAAAAGCCCTAGCTCGAAGCTTGCGTCCATGAGATGATTCTAGAGTGACCACTGCTGTCATGTGAATAGTGGGATCAAACTTGGTCATGATGGGAGCTGCAGTTACTGAGTGCATCTGTTGGGCCTGGTTCCCCTGCGATGAGGCAGCTTGTGCTGGTGAGGATGGACCTGGGGCTTGTGAGGATGCAACTTGTGTTTGTGAGGATGAACCCGGGGCTTGTGAGGAAGCAGCTTGGGCTTGTGGCTCAGTTGGAAGTACTGGAGCAGACTCTCTATGGAGAATGGTGTGGTGGTTTCTGTGACACTTCTTGCAACGTCCGAGACTCCGACAATCTTTGACCCTGTGTCCAGAAGTCAAACAGTTAGAACATACATTGTGTTTTCTTACATGGTTTTGCTTGTCATCGAGGGACATGGCCATGAATGCAGTGCAGTAGTAGAGACTGTGACGATCTCCTTTGCAGGCAGAGCAGGCACCCGAGTTGCTCCGGCTTGTGGAAGGTTGCGAGACATGAACAGCAGCCTTTGGCTTGCGTGCTGGATCCCTTCCCATCTCAGCTCTGTTGAGGATGTTGCTGGCAGTAGCAGTGGAGTTGGCGTGCTCAGTGAGAAATGCTAGCAAGTCTTTGACTTTAGGAACAGCCTTTGTATCTCGCGTGTGTAGGCTCCATCTGTCAGTTATCAGCTTTGGGAGCTTGGAAGTGGCGATTGAAGTGAGGATGGATTCTGCATCGAATTGTTTAGCATTCTCCAGAGCTCTGATGTTGAGAGAGAAGGTATCTATGAAGGCACAGAGCTCTTTGTGAGTGTCATGCTTCACAGCTTGGCAATTGATCAGTGCCATGACGTGATGTTGATGGATGATTCGCTTCTTATCATAGCGTTTCTGGAGAGTGTCGACCAGCTCATCATACTGATCAGGAGCAATTGTTGTAGTTGACAAGAGTTGAGAAGCATCAGGATCAGTGATGGCCTGGCGTAGATATGTGAGTTTTTCGTGGTTGTCAAGCTTGGGATTATCATGGATGATAGAACTGATTCTTTCCCAGAAGACGGCCCACTTCAGTATGTCTCCATTGAATGTAGGAACGGCGAGCTTTGGTAATTTGATGTGATGATGATGATGGTCACTAGTAGTAGAACTGGAGATGCTAACATCAGCAGGACTAGCCCGTGCTTCAGAAGCTGACAAATCAAGCATGCGTGTGTCAAATGCTCTAACCATCTTTGATACTCTGTGATCGCGAGGTATGGTAGATCGATTGACTGTTTTCTCCATTTGAGTCAAGGTATTCTCAAGTTTCTTCAAAGCATCTGGATAACTGAGTTCTGGGTTGGTTGCGATCTTTGCTTCCAGGTTGGCTAGCTTCTCATCGAAGTTGCATGCCTCCATGTGAACTGACTTCAAGTCGACCAAACGTTGCAGGATGGAAAGTGTGAGTGCAACTGACTCCTCGTGTGAATCAAGTGTTCTCATTTCTTGCTCGTCGTCAACTTCTGTTGCATGAGTTTCAAGTAAGTTTTGGTGAACTTGGATGAAGGATTCGCTAGTGGCCTGAACAGACTCCATCTGACGCTTGAGGGTAGCAATGTCGAATGTGGAAGGATCAGCATCCAGGAGTTTCTCATGCCTACGAAGTACTCTAGTGATAGCACCACCATATGCAGAACGACTTTTCTTCATAGCTTCCATGATGAGTGGTAGTAGAAGTGTTGGGTGAACGATAGATAGCGGTTGAGTTGAGTAGAGGATGAAGAATAGGATCGACCAATAGAGTTGGGTAATCCGGCTCGAAGGACCATTCAATGTTGTGTAAATCCACTAGTGATAATGGATTGCCCTCTGTAGCTGGGTTGTAAGGCCAGCTATGCGCAAAAATAGCTCAGTCAAACTTGATTAAAACTATCTTTAGGAGAAAAAAACAGAGAGAGTGAAATGATACAAGGTTCTAGTTTAAATAGTGGGAAGAGGCAAGGTGAGCATGAGTGGAGAATATACATATATGGAAAAAAAGGGTTTGCATGAACATGTGTATATAACTGTTCCACAAATTAAATAAATGGCATAATGATACAGAATGAATGGAGAGTAGGGTGACTGTTAATGGATCAATGTTTATTTAGCTGCAGGAGGAGGTGACTAGCAGGTGTGGTGTGAGCAGGGAAATGTAGTGAATAGGTGAGAAGTGGGTAAAGTTTGTGAAGTAATGTGAGGCTTGAACAAGCACAAAGTATTACTAACAATATATTAACTGCCTTGACACAGTTTTTTTTTTGCCACAGCAGTAAATTATGTTATGCTTAAAACTATGAGGTAATTACCTAGAATTTGATTTTTTTGTTTCTTTTTTTTATTTGTTTAGTTGTTGTTTTTTTCCTTCAAATTAAGCAGTTGTCAGACAAATTGGTTGTCTTGTAAAGTACAGGTGGTTGCAAATGAAAATGTTAAATGTGAAACATGTTGGAAAACAACAAAAAAATAACAAACAGATCCCAACAACAGTGAGAGAATACAAAGCATACAGTTAAGTAAAACTAAAAGAAAACAATATAAGACGTATGATAATTGTTTTTCTATATTAACAAAAAAATAATTGATGTATTTTTTAGGTAATTAATGGTGTGTAGAAACGTTTTATAACTTTGCCCTGTAACAAACACACATTTTGGATTTTGAAATATAACTGTTATAGTTAATTTTATACCGGATCCAGAAGCTTCACTGGATCCTGACTATACTTGAGAGAGTAGTATTCGCTCACTGTTTACTACATCCATCACTCGACAATTCTGTTCAAGTGTATCCAATTTGAAGCCTGCTGACTAACTGCTGAACACATGCATGGTGTTAGATAGTCTTGCCAGCACTTAGTAAGACACTAGCTAGCCAAAAAAGGACACACTCCTCTCCTTGCAGCTCAATATTAAACACCAAAACACTAACCACGGTTGATTAGAGAGGATCTCGGCGGGATATCCACTGTAAGTGTGTCTTTATCTAGGAGCAAAGTTTATTCATAATAACATACACTACATGAATTAATACAATTAAGGGAATGGGTAGGGGATGATATAACAAAATATATGGGGGTGTGTATGCGTTGGCATGATAATAATTCAGCGAAGCGAGCCGAGCTGACTCTCTAATGAGTTCGCGATATATATATATATTTAGGTCTAGGAATTCGTTTTGTTCTTGTGTGGGCATATGTGGGTAAATGGGCCGCTATCAATACAGCAGCCACCAGATGTGGGTTCTACACGGCTGGACAGTTACTCGCACAATTCAGCAGTGTAGGGTAGTTTCCACTGCCACCAGAGTTTCCACCCGTTCAACAGAGTTTTACGTCTGTAATTAAAAGATAGGGATACAGGGAGAACTGAGTGAGACGCATGCGTGGTCAAGGTTATATAGCCAATACCACGCATGCGCACATACACGGATAAGGGTGGTCACCGGATGTCCGGGATAAAACTTAACATTAATTGCATACAAAACTGACACACTGCTAATAAATAAATCAACGTTCGTGACACACACATAAGTTCTCTTCTTCTTTCTTTCTTCTTTCATCTTTTGGTCAGCCCCACATCTTCCCCCGCCAAGCCGAAACCCGGGGATGAGGCTGACAAGACTTCTGGGGCTGCCTCTTCCTCATCTGTCCATAACTGCCTGCTTAGACTGTCCGCATTTCCTAGCTTTGCTCCCTCTCGATGAACGAACAAGATTTCTCTATCCTGCAAGGCTAATGCGAATCGTAGCAATCTATTGTTGAGCGTAGATCCAGAACTCAGCGCTAAACACGCTCTATGGTCGGTAATTATGGTAACGGGATGGCCATATAGATGATAGTCGAAGTGCCTGATCGACGACACAATGGCCAGTGCCTCCAACTCCGTCACGGAGTAATTTTTCTCGGCTTTCTTCAGCTGGCGACTGAAGAAGGCCACCGGGAGCTCCTTTCCGTCTCGAGTAACGTGTAAGCATCCGCCAACGCCAGCTCCCGATGCATCAGTGTATAATGTAAAGGTTTCTGATCTGGATGGTATATGAAGCACAACAGAATTACATAAAGACACACACAACTTACTAAACGCTGTAGTCATAGCCGGAGTCCACTCCACCCTCTGAGGCGCCTTGAGAGACACGGCCGGCGTGAGACAGCTAGAGATCTCTGCAAACCCTTTGATAAACTGTCTGTAAAAGGACATACTGCCAAGGAATGACCTTAATTGCTTTTTGGTTATTGGTCGCCTATATTCTGCCATAGTCGTTATCCTAGCTCTTGGGACAGACACTGTACCATTTCCTATTTTGTGTCCTTGATATATAAGATATTTTCTTCCAAAACAGCATTTTTTCATTTTTGGTGTGAAACCCGCCTTACCCAGGCATGATATTACATTATGTAGGTCAACCAAATGCTGTTTCCAATTTGGGCTATACACAATTACGTCGTCTATGTAGTTACTCGCTACAGACTTCACTGGTTCTAGGACCTGGTTGACTGCCTCCTGGAAGATTGCCAGGGCGTTCTTTAGCCCGAAAGGCATTCGGCAATATTTGAACTTCCCGAAGGGGCAGACAAAGGTGGTATAGCCGCCACTGGCCTGATCCATTTTCAGCTGGTGGAACCCGGCCGTCAAGTCCAAAGTAGACAGGCACGGGTTCGGACCAACAAGTTCAAGGATCTCGGCCAGCGACGGTAACCAAAACCTTCTCAATGGGGTCAGAGCATTCAACGCTCTGAAATCAACGCACAACCTTATTGTGCCATCCTTCTTCTTCACTGGCACTAGTGGGCTGGCCCACTGGGAATCAGATTTCTCTATCACACCACTATCTAACAACTTGTCAATTTCTTCTTTAACTAACTCTCTAATCCCGCCTGGAATTTGTCTCGGGGGAAGATTCACGGGAGAGGCACCATCCACCACTCCAATAACACATTTAGACACATTGCACAAACCAGGTTTTAAATTAAAGAAACTACTAACACCCGACAAGACATCTTTTAGTTTCCTTTCACAGTAGCTTTCACACTTTTCGTCACCCAGCATAGCCTTGCTATCTAACACACTATTGTCTATGCCATTCTCTTCAGCAACCAACGTTACAGCATTCACATACATAGTACGTTCCTTAAACACTTTTAGATTATTAACATGAACGATCTTTTCAGAGTGACCTTCACCTTTTGACACTTTGTATGTAACCTTAGACACTTTACTAGTTACCACGTATGGTCCTTCCCACGACGCCTGTAAGGAGCCATGGAGACCAGGGATCCTCATCAGTACTTTTGTACCAACATCCAATTCACGGTCAACTTTCCCTTTATTGAAGGCTATTACTCTTGCTTCAACAGACTTTGCTTCTTGGGCCACAGCTATGTCATGAATGGTGGCTAATTTGTCATTTAGGGACATCAACCAATCCTCTGTGTCCACACCTTCAAATGTACAATTCACCCACCCTGAATACAAGATATCAAGGGGGCCTGTTACTTCTCTCCCAAACACCAATTTATGTGGGGAAAATCCAGTCACAGTACTAGGGACCTGACGAAGGGCAAATAAAGCGAGAGGTAAAAATTCAACCCACCCAATGCCAGAGTCAGCCGCTTTAGTCAACATGGGCTTCAATGTCCCGTGCATACGTTCCACGACCCCATTGGATTGCGGACGATAGGGGGAAGTAGACACAGCATCTATACCCAGCATCTCGTACATACCATTCATGAGCTTACTTTAGAAAATCGAACCACGGTCCGAAAAAACTTTCAAAGGTATACCCGTCCTGAACACAATTTCCAGAAAACACTGGGCAGCTTCATGCGCCGAGGCTGACCTCATCGGTGCAGCCTCTGGCCATCTACTTGCCAGGCAGATATACGTGAAGACAAATTTGGCACCTCTTTTACCTTTGGGGAGTGAGCCAATCACGTCAACGGCTACTGTCTTGAACGGGACCGTGACGATGCCACGCTCGACCATCTTTGACTTTTTGTGACCTGACTGGTTCATCCTAAGACATGACTCACAAGACCTCACATAGTCTACTATATCTACATACACACCAGGCCAAGTGAATCTCTGACCTATGCGTTTACGCATGCCCTTACTACCAATATGGGCAGTCTTGTCATGGGCAAGCTTGAGGACATTCAAACGTCTACACCTGGGCAAGACAACTCTCTTTAGCTGACTACCATCAGAATCATCACACACATGCATTAATAATCCCTCTTTCCACTGGTAACCATTAAAATTTTTGTCAGCCAGAGCTCTACAATTAACCAGAGATACGTCATTTCTCACCTCCTCAATTAGCAAGTCTGAACTTGTTAAGTCTCTGGGAAGCAGACACCCAAGGTCAAGATCATGATGTGAAACTACACACCCCGATTCATCAGCACCTATCTTATTCCCAGCGGTCTCTTCGACAACAACCATACCCGCTTCTTCCTTCTTCTCCTCTTCTACAGAACTACTGCCAAGCTCAACTACCGAAGGATCATTGACATCCACCTCATCACTCACCACTTCACTGTTCACATTATTCACATCAAGATCAACATCAATATTAGACAAACAACTGAATTCAGTATCAAACGGATCTAACTCGGATTCAGTAATCTCTTTAGCCATACGAGCAAACTTAACTTTTCTTGCCCGTCTCTTGGCAGAATGTGTGACTACGTTTACACGAGCCACAGACTCCTCTGGAGTATCAGGCAGACTCTGTGGGGTTCCTAGAGCCCCACCAGAGCTGTCGACAGAGCCAGCACCAGGTTGAGGTGGTGTTTGGATGGACCGGGTATCACGGCCTTGCCCTTCCCTTTTCTCAGGTGAGTCCGGGGAAGCATCCAAAAGGAGTTTCGTTGCCGTTTCTTTATCAACGGGAACCGAATACAAAACCTTACCACCTAAGGCATCAGCTGCGGCTACGGCAACTATGTCACTAAACTTCTTTCCCGCTACCACAAACTCAACTGCTGCAGTAGACAGAACAGCTGTTGAACCCTGCCAATCTCTAATTTCTACTACTTCATCGGTAATTTGGCCCTCATACACTAAATCGCTAGGGACGATTGTTATTTCTGCCCCAGTATCAGCTACTATGGGACACTCCTCACCATTCACAACACCAATTACATGGGTGGTCTTGTTTTTAACTTCAGCTAAGTTGGCATGATAAGGGCCTCTACCTCTTTTGAAGTGTAATTTCTTGTTATACTCAGCTTTGCTATCACCTCCCTTATTTTGGGCTTTGTTGGGACAGTCAGGAGATTTATGTCCCGGCTCCCTGCACGTATAGCACACTATACCAGGGGTTTCAGGCTACTACTACCACTTTGGGTATTATTGCTACTAGAATGACTAACACTGCTGCTGTTACTAGGGACATAGGACCGACACTCAAATGCCCTGTGGCCAAATATATGGCATTTATAACACTCTTGACCTCTCGACTGATATCTTCCTACTTTCTCAGACTCACTAGCACTAAACGTAAGGGCCACCTTGTTCAAATCGTTAAACGACTGAATTTCTCTACAGTCCATTACACCCCTTTGGTGGAGAGGTCGTGAGGCGCGAAACACAGCTGTCGCAATAAACAGCAGCAACTCTTCTTTCGAGCCTGTGAGCAAACCGATGGAATCTGTAAGAGACTTAAGATGGATATAAGCATCACGAGAGGTCATAGACCTAACGGTGCTCTGAAATTCAGAAATCAGCTTTATGCCTAGAGTCGTCAGATCAGAGCCCAAGCCACCAATAAGCTTACGCTTTAATTCAGCATACGTACATTCGCTTTGTTCTATCGAAGAGACTATACAGAGCGCACGTCCGGATGTAATCTTTCTCGTCAAAATAGTCTTATATTGATTACTAGCTATGCCTATTTCATCAAGGTCGTCTTCTAACTTTTTAATCCAAGCTGCAATGTCGATATTTGGTGAATACGGTGCCAGCTTTTCGACTAATCAGTTCTTGTCCACGCCACCACTCGCTCCTCCACCAATGGGAACACGATCAGGTTCATTACCATATCTCCTACGTAAACCACTGTTCAATCTAGCCAACAAACTATCCAACAACACATCAACTTGAGAATCTCCACTACTAGGTAACACTCTACCAGCACCTAACTCTCTGTCCTCTAAGGACTGTTCTTCTTGATAATCATCCTCCATGCTGCCTGTTAAAGTACCCTCAGAACTTAAACTACTACGGCTGGAACAAAAACTAATTCTGTGGGGGCTACTAATTACACAAGAGCCACTAATACTACACCTATCACCAACAGGATTTGACACGCCTATAACAGACTGAGTACCACTACCACCAGTAATACCTGAATCCGAACTAAAAATGGTATCCGAACTGCCAACAGACTTGGCCTTCTTACAGTCTCTGGCCGCTTGCCAGATGTGGGTAAATGGGCCGCTATCAATACAGCAGCCACCAGATATGGGTTCTACATGGCTGGACAGTTACTCGCACAATTCAGCAGTGTAGGGTAGTTTCCACTGTCACCAGAGTTCCCACCCGCACCCGTTCAACAGAGTTTTACGTCTGTAATTAAAAGATAGGGATACAGGGAAAACTGAGTGAGACGCATGCGTGGTCAAGGTTATATAGCCAATACCACGCATGCGCACATACACGGATAAAGGTGGTCACCGGAAGTCCGGGATAAAACTTAACATTAATTGCATACAAAACTGTCACACTGCTAATAAATAAATTAACGTTCGTGACACACACATAACTTTCTCTTCTTCTTTCTTTCTTCTTTCATCTTTTGGTCAGCCCCACAGCGTACGTGTGCACATTTTCTCCTACACGCTTGCGCGTATATTTTCCCACAAGAATATCTGCTCAGACATATATACCATTAAAAGATGATGTTTATGATGAAGGGATTCACACCATGCAAATACTTCAGTATACACCGGTGTATAACATAAGGATTACTTTGTTATACATATGGGAAACACCAGGGTCACTCATCTAGTATACACCAGTGTTTCGCCTATGTATAGGTACCGGTTTACACAGGTGTGTATAACATTGATATAACAAAAGTATACTACATGTGTAAACCATATGTAAACCATATGTATACCATATGTATAACTTAAGTATATCGAAAGTATACTACACATATGTATAACTTAAGTATATCAAAAGTATACTACATGCGTAAACCATATGTATACCATATGTATAACTTAAGTATATCAAAAGTATACTACACTGGTTATAACAAGTAGACAGCCTGCGTATATCTTTCATATTGCCTATGTATTTCATATATTTATCATACGTAAAACAAAAGTATAATGACCACAAAAAAAAAGAGATTATGCACCATAAAAATTTTGAAACAATGAAAACCAACAAAAAAGAAATCACTTCGTCCAATAAAAATAAAGATTTTGCGTGAATATTGTTTGATCATTGTCATCACTGCATGGAGAGTTCTCCGGTGAAAAAAGTACTTCATACTTGACGCTTGCCATCCTTTTCCCGATATAAATCTTTCAGATAGTATTCACAACACAGTGTCCCCTTCAAAATTCTGAACACATAAACACACACAAAATGAAATTGCATTAGACTACACAGCTAAAACCTAACTTAAAATTAAGACAAATAATTATACTACACAGTCTAATAAATATTTAGTCGGCAAGCGAGCGAGACTCTTACAGAGGTAACACAATTGAAAATCGGGGATGTTTGTTTATTTATATATGTTTGGACATACATATGTCATTTGTACTTTGACCCTGTCGTATTTTGTGTTAACTCGTTGTTC
>WLWD01001212.1_pt1 | contig 155561 bp, 156 predicted proteins | sample 6712731 | NCBI WGS metagenome assembly WLWD01 (sample SAMN12718690, study PRJNA576275) | sponge metagenome | isolation source: marine sponge | host: Mycale hentscheli | place: New Zealand: South Island, Marlborough, Capsize Point | collected 2014-11-01
AAGCGGCGGAAACTGGCTATCATGCCGCTTTGGATATCGAACCCCGCCATAGTGGCGCACTTACCGGTTTAGGGCGCATTCGTGAGAGCGAGGGCCAACCAGATGAGGCCTTGCATCAATTTCGTGCCTCCTTGGATATCGACTCAGCAAATTTCGACGCGGTATGCGGCATTGCGCGAGCGCTCGGACAACAGGGCAAAACTGAAGACGCTGTCGGTTATATCCGGCGCGCCATTCAAGCAGACCCCGCGCTATCGCAAGCACAAAACGAGATGTTCGCTGCGCTCAAGGCCGGTCAGGAGAAGCAAATTCCGGTGTGGCATTTCTCGATGCTCGCCGACCGAGAACGCAATAACGCCTATCAGCGTGCCATAGAAAAACTGATTGCACCTTCCTCGCGCGTTTTAGATATCGGCACGGGTTCGGGTCTGCTCGCCCTGATGGCTGCTCGCGTCGGCGCAGAACGGATTACTGCTTGCGAAATATCCAAGCCAGTGGCTGAGGCCGCGCGCAAGGTCGTCGCCGAAAATGGTTACGGGGGTGTCATTGATGTTGTTGCGAAGTCCTCCACGGCCCTTCGAATCGGAGAGGATATGGCACAACGCGCGACAGTGCTGGTCTCAGAGATCCTCGATTCCGGCCTGACCGGCGAAGGCGTCGTCAAGTTCGTCCGTCACGCACAACGGGAATTGCTGACGCCGGACGCCCGAATTCTGCCGGCTGCTGCGGATGTAAAGGCCGTCCTTGTCGCGCTTCCCCGCTTGCGCCCAGTGAACCCGGTCGCTGAGATAAGCGGTTTCGATCTATCCGGGTTTGGCCGCTTCCAGACCTTGCACGATTATCAGAGCATCGACCTGAAACGCGAGCCTTGCGAACGGCTGACCGAAACCTTTGACGCAATATCCTTCGATTTCCGCAATCTTCCCCCCGAAGCTTCAACAGAACGGCCGCTCAAAAAGACGATCGACGTCGAAATTGCCGCCGACGGCCAATTCCATGCGATTGCCTTCTGGTTCGACCTCCATCTCGACGACGAGATTATGGTATCTAGCGGACCGGAAGGCGACGTTGTGCATTGGGGCCAAGCAGTTCAGTTTTTTGCAGACGATCTCGCGGTTCAAAGGGGTGACACCGTGCGTCTAAAACTGTATTTCGACGAGATCAAAATCCGTTGGAAGATCGACCGGATCGTCTCCCGGTAACCCACTCGAGCATTTCGCAATCGCGTAGGAAGTCATGGAAGCAATCCACATCGTCGGTGGCGGCCTCGCCGGTTCCGAGGCCGCCTGGCAAATTGCTCAGGCCGGCCATCCAGTCGTGCTGCATGAGATGCGGCCGGTTCGCGGCACGGACGTTCATCTTAGCGATGGGCTGGCGGAGCTGGTTTGCTCAAACTCATTTCGGTCCGACGATGCGGAACACAACGCCGTAGGCCTTCTGCATGAAGAAATGCGCCGCTGCGATTCGCTTATCATGGCAGCTGGCGACGATAATCGGGTGCCCGCCGGCGGTGCGATGGCGGTCGATAGGATCGGTTTTTCCGATGCGGTCACCGCGCGCTTGACCGCGCATCCGCTTGTGACCATAGCGCGCGAAGAACTCACAGAACTGCCGCCGGAATCCTGGCGCTCGGTCATTCTGGCAACCGGCCCCCTCACCTCGCCCGATTTAAGCGCCGCGATCCTAAAACTGACCGGTGAAGACGCGCTCGCATTTTTCGATGCAATAGCACCGGTCATACATCACGAAACGATCGATCTTTCAAAAGCTTGGTTTCAATCGCGCTACGACAAAGGGGACGGTGCCGATTACATCAATTGTCCTCTGAACGCCGCGCAATACGAAACCTTCATCGAGGCCCTGCGCACCGGCGAAGCGATGCCGTTTCATGACTGGGAGAAAGACACCCCCTATTTCGAGGGATGTCTGCCCATCGAAGTAATGGCCGAACGCGGTGTCGAAACGTTGCGGTTCGGTCCCATGAAGCCTGTCGGTTTGACCAACCCGCACACAGGCGGCAAGGCACATGCCGTCGTCCAGCTGCGTCAGGACAACGCGCTTGGCACGCTTTACAACATGGTTGGCTTCCAGACGAAGCTCAAACATGGCGAACAGACCCGCATTTTCCGGGCTATTCCGGGTCTTGAGAATGCCACCTTCGCTCGGCTCGGCGGCATACATCGCAACACCTTCATCAACAGTCCTTTGCTACTCGATGGTACGCTTAGACTGAAAGCCGACCCGCGTCTGCGTTTCGCGGGTCAGATTACGGGGGTCGAAGGCTACGTCGAATCTGCCGCCTGCGGCCTATTGGCAGGGCGTTTTGCAGTCTCCGAGCAAAGCGGCGAACCGCAACAGCCGCCGCCGGCAACGACGGCTCTCGGCGCGCTTCTAAGTCATATCGTTGGCGGTGCAGACGCGGACAATTTTCAGCCGATGAACGTCAATTTCGGCCTCTTTCCCACGATGGAAACTTCAGCCAAGGGCGGAAGACGGGGTCGACGCGACCGCAGAGCTGCCTACTCGCAGCGCGCACTCGCGGACTTAGGCCGCTGGCTTAACCCCGAAGCCCGGCTCGAAGACCAGCCCGTCGCCTAATAACGACCGCACATCTTCTGGAGCGTCAGGCGCCATACCGTCATAGGAGGTGTCTCGGCAAGCCGCGCGTCGAACGGATCGAAGCCAACCGACGACAGCCGACGCAGATGGATTTCGGCGAACCGTGCATGCAATAAAACCGGCACAGCGGAACGTCCGATAGCCGCCCTTCTGGAATGTGCGTTCCTTATGTGACGATCGATCGCGCCCGACAGATGTTCGATTGCCCTGTTGAGATTTTCATGCGGCTTGATTTCAAGCAGGTCGCGGCCGCTGACGTCGAAACGCTGGGTCAGCTCCAAGGGCAGATAGTGCCGTCGCGCGCGAAGATGAAATGGCAGAGCACGGGTGAGACCAATCAGGGACCACGCGATACCCGCATCCCGGGCAGCTTCTGTCGCCTCAACGGAACTCTCCCCGACAATCTCAAGCGCAAGCGAAAGCAAGGGAGCTGTTGTCCCTTCAGCGTAAGAGAGAAGGTCGTCGATAGACTCAGGTGGATTGTCGTCGAGATCGGCGCTTCTCGCGTCGATCAATCGCTCGAAATGGAGGCGCGAAAGTTCGTGCGTGGCGATCGTTTGCGTGAGCGCGTTACCGACGCCATGGCGCAAGCCCTTCCCGGCATAGATCGCATCGATACCGTCGCGCCACCATTGCAGCCGGATTTCGCCAAGTGGCGGCTCGGAGACCAGTTCCCGGGTTCGCGCAATTTCAATATTGAAGGCATATAGGGAAAAAAGGGCATCGCGCACCGCCGCTGGCGCCAACATCGCCAGGATATAGCGGTCCGGATCGTTCGCGCGAACGGAATCGGCGCAATAGTTTGGTTGAAATTCCGTCGTCACGGCACAACTCACTCCCCTGGTTAACCATGTTAAACCGCGGCTTACAGGCGTTTTGTCGTCACTTTATTCATATCACTCTGTACAACACCCGCAGCCTTGCGCATAATTGCGCAGCAAAGCTACAACACTTTGTGGCCGGAAATCAGTCGAGCACTATAGAGGGTGGGAATGTCATGGGCGCTATTCTTGAAAATCTAACACGTACGATCATCGCGGGGGTCGTTCTCGCCGTGCTGCTTTTAGCGATGTTCATGGGCTATGGCGGCGAACTGGACGTGACATTCGGAAAATATCTCTGGCGCTGGACGCATGTATTAAGCGGCGTCATGTGGATTGGCATCCTTTGGTACTTCAACTTCGTGCAAATCCCCAACATGGGCAAGATTCCCGACGAGCAGAAACCGGCTATCGGTAAGGTCATCGCACCGGCAGCCTTGTTCTGGTTCCGCTGGGGCGCCATGCTGACCATCATCACCGGTCTCGGCCTCGCAGCGGCAAACGGTTACATCGTCGATGCGCTGTCGCTCGGCTTGGCAAGCGATGAGCCGGATGCAGGCCACCGGATGATCGGCATCGGGATGTGGCTTGGTGCGATCATGTGGTTCAATGTGTGGTTCATTATTTGGCCGAACCAGAAGCGAGCCCTCGGTATTGTCGACGCCGACGCCGATTCGAAAGCGAAGTCGGCGCGGACCGCAATGCTGTTCTCGCGGACCAACACGCTGCTGTCGATCCCCATGCTCTTCGCAATGGTCGCGGCACAGAACCTGTACAGCATTTCGTAATAGAAACCTGCACGGTTTAGGGAAACGGGGCCTCACGGCCCCGTTTTCTTTGGGGTAGTCAGCTTAAGGCAATTAATGCCGCGGCAACGCGGCGGTCTTCCGCCATCAGAACGTTGAATGTCCGGCAGGCCGCCCCCGTATCCATGGCCTCCAGGACGATCCCCGCCTGCCGCAACCCGTCCCGCAGTGCGATAGGAACCGGTAGATTGCGCTCTCCAACGCCCAGCAATAGCACTTCGACCGGCGGCGTGGTGGCTTGGACATCCGCAAAATTCTCTACCATCACGTCCTCGAAAGCGGCAACAGGCCACGCAACGGTACGGTCCGTAAAAACAAGCACAGAAGTTTCGTAGATGAGACCGGAAATGCGGAACAGTTTCGGCCCGTAGCCGGCAATGACCTGACGATCACCGGGTATCGACGGGGTTATTTCCACGGACGTCTCACGACGCGGTCGCGGCGTCCCCGGTTGCTTCGTCCTCATCGCCGCGTTGCGGGCGAATGTAGAGCAGGAACGGTACAGCGAGTGCGATCGACGAATAGGTTCCGATCAGCACGCCCCAGATAAGCGCAATGCTAAACCCTCGGATAACCTCACCACCGAAAGCGTACAGCGCAAGAAGCGCCAACAGAGTGGTCACACTCGTAACAACGGTGCGCGACAGCGTCTGGTTGATCGAATTGTTGAACAATTCTTCATACGGCATCTTTTTGTATCGCCGCATATTCTCGCGCACGCGGTCATAGACCACGACGGTATCGTTGATCGAATAGCCGGCAATCGTGAGGATCGCCGCCACGGTCGCGAGATTGAATTCCAGCTGCAACAGCGCGAACAGGCCAATCGTTGAAATTACGTCATGGACCAGCGCAATAACCGCACCAAGACCGAACTGCCATTCGAACCGGAACCAGATATACAACAGGATTGCGCCTATTGCGGACAGCACGGCCCAGGTTGCGGCTTCCCGCAGTTCAGCGCCAACTGTCGGGCCGACGAACTCGGTACGGCGATACTCGACGACCCGCGTGCCGAGCGCGGCCTTCACCTTCACGATCGCCGCCTGTTGCGCCTTCTCGCCACCTTCCTGCTTCTGGATCCTGATCAGAACATCGTCAGGGGCGCCAAACTCCTGCAACGCGATTTCACCGAGATTCAAGGCGCTCATATCACCGCGAAGTTGCGACAGATCCGCCGGTCCATCGGTCTTTGCCTCAATGAGGATTCCACCGAGAAAATCGATTCCAAGATTCAGACCCTGCCCCAGGAACAGTCCGATCGACGCAACGAGAAGAAATGCCGAAAACGCGAACGCCATCAAACGCTTATTGATAAACTGAATGTTCGTATCTACAGGAACGAGTTTGAGCATTTTCATAGGACGGTCCCTAAATCGGCAACGCTTGCGGCCGGGCGCGTCGCAACCACAGCACAACAAAAAGCCGTGTCACCATAATTGCCGTAAACATCGAGGTGACCAAACCGACCGTTAGCGTCACGGCGAATCCCTTGATCGGGCCCGTACCGAAGGCATAGAGCAAAACTGCCGCGATCAGAGTTGTGACATTGGCGTCGACAATCGTCGTCAGCGCGCGGCGATATCCGGAATCGACCGCCGAAATGGGAGTCCGCCCATTTCGGACTTCTTCCCGTATTCGTTCGAAGATGAGCACATTCGCGTCGACCGCCATGCCGATCGTCAGAACGATGCCCGCAATGCCTGGCAAGGTGAGAGTCGCCTGCAGGGCCGACAGCAACGCCATGATCAGCGCGATGTTAAAGAACAGTGCAATGTTGGCCATAAAGCCGAACAGGCCGTAAGACACGACCATGAACACCAGCACGAGTATCATACCGATTATACTGGCGATCTTGCCGGCCTCGATGGAGTCGCGGCCCAGTCCGGGACCAACGGTTCGTTCCTCCAGGATCACGAGCGGTGCCGGCAGCGCACCGGCACGCAGTAGCAGCGACAAGTCATTGCTTTCCTGAACCGAGAAATTGCCCGTGATGATCCCGCTGCCGCCCAAAATGGGCGACTGAATACGCGGGGCACTGATCACCTTCTTATCGAGAACAATTGCCAGCAGACGACCGACATTGTCCCGCGTCGTATCGCCAAAACGGCGGCCGCCAAGGGTATCGAACCGGAAACTGACCACGGGCCGGTTATCCTGAAAGCTTGGCTGCGCATCCACCAGATGGTCTCCGCTGACGCGCACCCGCTTGCGCACAAGGAGTTGCAGCGGCCGGCCGTCGGTCCCGATTTCATCGGACGGCAACAGCATCGATCCCGGCGGGACCTTTCCCTGCAAAGCCTGGGAGAGCGAGTTGCTCTGATCTACCAGATGGAAGGTCAGTTTCGCGGTCTGGCCCAGCATCTTCTTGATACGCTCAGGGTCCTTAACGCCCGGCAGCTGGACCAGGATGCGCGCCCTGCCCTGCTGTTGAATCGTCGGCTCCCTTGTGCCGGTCTCATCAACTCGCCGGCGAATGATTTCAATCGATTGCTCGACGGCGCGCCGCGCGATGTCATCGATCGCTTCTTTAGTCAGAGCTAGGCTAAACGCGTTGTTATCGTCGACGGTAACCGCGACTTCCTGTAACGGTGTGCCGATCTGCGTAAATCCAGACGTTTGATGATTCGCTTCGATCTCGGTTTTTATCGTTTCGACCTGGGATGCATCTCGCAACCGAAACACAACACTGTTCTCGACGACGGAAAGCCCTTGGTAGCGGACCTTGGCGGTTCGCAGGGAGCGCCGCGTCGTGTCCGCAATCGCTTCCAGCCGTTCGGTGACAGCGGTCGCAACATCGACTTCCAGCAGCAAGTGCGACCCGCCCTGCAGGTCAAGACCGAGGTTGATCTGCTTCCCCGGCAGCCATTCCGGCACATCGGCAAACAGTTCTTCATCGAAAAAATTCGGTATCGCGTAGAGCAGACCCAGAGCGCAGATGACCGCGATCAGGATCTTGTTCCAATTTGCAATTTGGATCATGAAAGCGGCGCCGTTATCTGCTTATTCGTTCTACTTCTTGCCCATAAGTTTGCCGAGCAATCCGCCGCCGCCACTATCATTCGCCGCTGCCGGTGTCGCGCCTTGCGCGCCGCCTTCACGCTGCGTCAACAAGGTGGATATCGTGCCGCGAGCGATCTTCACGCGGACGCCTTCGGTGATTTCCACCATGACATCCGCTTCGTTCAGCACCTTCGTTACCGTGCCATACACACCGCCAGCGGTGACGATTTTATCACCGCGCCGCAGGTTGCCGATCATCTGCTGGTGGGTCTTCATTTTCTTCTGCTGCGGTCGAATCAGCAGGAAATAGAAAACGGCGAAAATCAAGACCAGCGGCAGCATGGCAGTAAAGATGTCGCTACCGCCACCAGCACCACCCGCCTGCGCCCAGGCCGTCGATATAAACATGAGGCTCTCCCTGCATTGCCGCGCAAATGCACGCAGCGGGCGGAATATAGCCGCCTCGCCCGTAATTGCAATCACACGATCCCGAATTGACCGGTCCTGTGCATATGGGTAGGTTCCGCGGCTCTAAAAGGTCAAATTGGGTAGATTTATGCCAGACCAGGAAATCACCGCTCTTCTCACGCGGATCGCAGACAGCCTCGAACGGCTGGCGCCCAAATCGGCACCAATCGCAGACCTCAACGCTGCGGACGCCTTCGTTTGGCAGGCGGAACGGGAGATCCTCGAACCCGTTGCCAAGGTAAATCGGCTCGATCTCGCGTTGCTGCAGGGTATCGACCAGCAACGCGACGCTCTGTACGAGAATACGATGCGTTTTGCCGAGGGCTTGCCGGCGAACAATGCACTGCTATGGGGTGCCCGGGGCAGTGGCAAAAGCTCCCTGGTCAAGGCGGTACACGGCGATATCATTGCCAAGAAGCCTGGAATCGTCGCTCTCGTCGAGATCCATCGCGAGGACATCCCTACGCTGCCGCGCCTTCTGAACTTCTTACGCGAGTCGGACCGGAGAACAATCCTTTACTGCGATGACCTGTCCTTCGACGGCGGGGATGCCAGCTACAAATCTCTGAAGGCGATTCTAGAGGGCGGCATCGAAGGACGCCCGGCCAATGTCATCTTCTATGCAACGTCGAACCGGCGTCACCTGATGCCGCGCGACATGATCGAGAACGAACGGTCCACCGCGATCAATCCGTCGGAAGCCGTGGAGGAAAAAGTGTCTCTGTCCGACCGCTTTGGCCTATGGCTCGGTTTTCACAAATGCGACCAGGATACGTTCTTCGCGATGATCGGCGGCTATGTTCAGCATTACGGCCTCGCCATCGACGAGGAAGACTGGCGCGCGCAGGCCATCGAATGGTCGGTTACCCGCGGCTCCCGCTCAGGCCGGGTCGCCTGGCAGTTCATCCAGCATCTCGCGGGAACTTTGAGCGTACGTCTCAAGTGATGCAGCCTCTCTATTCAAACGGATTGACAAGCACTAGGCCGCAATCTTCAAAATCGCGGGTATTCCGGGTAGCTATTCCGAAACCGTTTGCGCGGGCAATTGCCGCAATTTGACCATCTGGAATGCTCATGCGGCGACCGATGTCGCGTTTGTATCCCATAATGTCAGCGTAGATACGCGCCGCCGCTTCGTCGAAACCGAGAATTCGAGACTCGAACGCACCTTGGATGAATTGTTCGAACCTGCCTTCGAGATTACGACGGCGGCGCCCTTCCGGCAGAACTCTAAGGCCGTAACAAATTTCCGCAACGCTAACCGAAGTCAAATAAAGTTGCACCGTTTCCTGCTCATTCATCCATGCCAATAGCGACGGCGACGGCGCGATCCTCATGACCTCCGATACAACATTCGTATCCACGACAATCATTTAGAGAAGTTCATCGGCTCGTGTGGAACGTGGACATCGAGTTCCAGATCGACGCCATTTTCCGGACCAAATAGCTGCAATGCGAGCTCACCAATACGCTCTGGTGCAGCCACCGCGCGCTTCAGTATCCGGCGGGCCTCCTCTTCCATCGAGACGCCATGCTGGGCGGCACGAACCCGAAGCCGCGAAACGGTCTCACTATCCAGTTTTCGGACGCTTAGATTCGCCATGGCACAATCCCTTGGCCTAAAGTAACATTGCTTGCCAGCACATGATAGCAACGCTAGCGTCTGATAGCAATTGATATCGAAGAAGCCTACGACGCCGATGCCAGATTTGGTAGAAATTTAGCAGGGTTCACGGCCCGTTTGCCCTTGCGGATTTCAAAATGCAGCTGCGGCGAGGCAACGTTACCGGTGCTGCCGACCTTTCCGATGACTTGCCCCCGGCGCACCGTATCTCCCCGCAAAACAGACACCGAGTCGTTGTGCGCATATGCGGTCATGTAGCCGTTCGCGTGACGGACAAGGATCATGTTGCCGAAACCAAGCAGCGCGTTGCCGCTGTACACGACAATCCCGTTTTCCGCGGCGCGCACCGGCGTGCCCCGCGGTGCTGCGATATTGACTCCGTCGTTTCGCAGACCTCTTCCCTTCGGCCCGAAACCCGAAAGCAGCCTGCCGCGTACGGGAAGCAGGAATTTCCGGCTCGACAGCGGCGGCGGCTTGGGTATCGCGGCGACGACTTTGCGCGGCTTCGACGCAATCTGACGCGCTGGTCGTTTTGCCGGCGGCGCGGCATTTGGCCGCTTCACCGGCGGCGGACCGGACCGTACGGATTGTGATTTTGAAGGCGCGGCCTTTGCAGCCTTGGGTGGCTCTACGGAGTCCGGGAGGCGCAGAATACGACCCGCAACAATCTTGTATGGCGGCTCTATGCCATTGAGCTGGACCAGCCGGCTCAACGCCACACCATAGGTTCGCGATATGCCGTAGATCGTATCGCCGGGCCGAATGACGTGGCGACGCGGCTTCGGCAACGTCAAGACCTGACCGCTGCGAAGCACATAGGGTGCCTGTAGATTGTTCAGTCTGATCAAGCCTCGTATCGGTACCTGATAGCGCAGCGCAACGGTGTAGACCGTCTCGCCGGAACGGACCTCATGCGTCGTTGCCGGGCGCAGCTGCGATACGGGTGGTGCGGCTTTCTGCTGTATCGGCGTCCGCACGACCGGCGGAGGCGCCGCTGGCACTGGCGCTGTTGGGCTGCGATTCCGTTCGTCGTACAGCACAACCCGAGCCGGATCCGTGCAGCCGGCAATTGTCAGTATCACCACCGCCGTGGCCAGCATTCGACGTCTCATATTTTCAACCTGGCGTTTCGTCATTCATGCTGGCGGTTTTAGGCCTCCGCGCGACCGTCTTGCTTCGTAACATCCGGCATCCCCGTGACAAGCGGCAGAAACCGGACAGGCCCTATATCATCAACGTCGAAGCCGGTCTCGGTCCGGACTACTTTTATTATACGCTGTTCGCGCCGCTCGTCGCCTATCGGAACGATCATGATACCGCCCACAGCGAGCTGATCGGCGAGCATCTGTGGAATGTCGGGTGCAGCCGCGCTGACGATGACATGCGTGAACGGCGCTTGTTCCGGCCACCCCGCAGATCCATCCCCCGCACGTGTGGTGATGTTATGGCGTCCCATATCTTCAAAGCGCGCTTCCGCATCCCGCAACAACTCGCGATGACGCTCGATCGTATAGACCCGGCGGCAGACATGGGACAGGATCACCGTCTGATAACCCGACCCGGTACCGACTTCGAGGACCTTGACCCGGTCGTTTACGCTAAGCGCCTCAATCATCTTCGCTACGACAAGCGGTTGGCTGATCGTCTGTCCCAGACCAATTGGCAAGGCCGTATCTTCGTAAGCGCGATCCCGAAAGGCATCCGGCACGAAACCATCGCGTGGAACCTTTTCCATGGCCGCAAGAAGAGCCGTGTCGAAAATACCACCCTGCCGCAGTTCGAGGATGAGCCGAACTTTCTTTGACGCTGAAATCATGTCATTTTTTTCTTCAGAGACCGCAATGCGCCACGATGCGTCAGATCCATATGCAATGGTGTAATTGCGATCTCTCGACGGTCGATCGCCTGGTAATCCGTGTTTCCCGCGCGCGGCTCCCGGCTAATGGCCGGACCGATCCAGTAATAAGGATGAAGGCGCGGGTCGACACCTTCCCGAATCGCGTAACCGGCCTTGCGGCGGCCCTGTGCCACCACACTGACACCGGCCACTTCTTCCGGCCGGCAATCCGGAAAGTTTACGTTCATGAATACGTCGGACGACCAGCCGGCGGCTAAAAGTCGGCGGATGATATCGGGTGCGAATTGCGTGGCCGTCGGCCAATGCGCGGCTTTTTCATCGTTCGTCTGCTGGCTCAGTGCGATCGCCGGCAGATCGAGGATCGCGGCCTCCATCGCTGCCGCCACCGTTCCCGAATAGGTCACATCGTCGCCGATATTCGCTCCACGGTTGACACCGGAAAGTACCAGGTCGGGCGGACTGCTGGCCATTATCTTACCTACAGCGAACAGTACACAGTCCGTCGGGCTGCCACTGACCGCAAAACGCTGTTTGGCCAGCTTTCGCATCCGCAATGGCTGCGTCAATGTTAACGAATGTCCTGCCCCGCTCTGCTCGGTCTCCGGCGCGACGACCCAAACGTCTTTCGTCAGCGTACGGGCAATCTTTTCCAAAACCTTGAGGCCTGGCGCGTTAATACCATCGTCGTTCGTGACCAGAATGCGCGACCGTGACAGATCCGTTTCGTTTATCACGCGGCAATCTCGTCGCGTGCGATTCGCTCCAAGCCCCCCATGTAGGGGCGCAATACGTCCGGCACCGTTATCGAACCATCGGCATTCTGATAGTTCTCTAGGATGGCAATCATCGTGCGGCCGACGGCAAGGCCGGAGCCGTTCAGCGTATGCACGAAACGAGTCCCCTTCTCGCCGCGCGGCCGAAACCGCGCCTTCATGCGACGCGCTTGAAAATCACCGCAATTCGAGCAACTCGATATCTCGCGATAAGTGTCCTGACCCGGTAGCCAGACCTCGAGGTCATAGGTCTTACGGGCACCGAACCCGATGTCGCCAGTGCACAAAACGACGACGCGATAATGCAGACCGAGCCGCTTCAAGACCTCCTCAGCACAGGCGGTCATACGCTCCAATTCCGCATCGGACTCGTCGGGATGCGTCGCGCAAACCATTTCGACTTTGCTGAACTGGTGCTGGCGCAGCATGCCGCGCGTATCACGCCCCGCTGCACCGGCTTCCGACCGGAAACACTGAGTCCATGCGGTCATGCGTAGCGGCAGATCAGTCTCGTCAAGAATTCCGCCCGCCGCCAAATTTGTGAGCGTGACCTCCGCAGTTGGGATCAGCCAATAGTCATCGGCCGTGCGGTACAGATCCTCGGCAAATTTCGGCAACTGCCCTGTGCCGTACAGCGCCTCCTCACGCACTAGGACTGGGGTGACGATTTCCTCGAAACCATGCTCGCCCGTGTGAAGGTCGAGCATAAAGGTCGCGAGAGCACGTTCGAGGCGCGCCAGCGCGCCGCGGAGTACGACGAAACGCGCGCCGGATAGGCGTGACGCCGCGTCAAAATCCATGAAACCCAGCGCCTCGCCGAGATCAAAATGCTCCTTCGGCGTGAAAGCGTATTCCGGCTTGGCGCCATGCGAGCGGACTTCCCGATTGTCTTCTTCACTATCACCGTCAGGAACGTCGGTGGCCGGAAGGTTAGGCAATGCCTCCAGGATCGCAAGAAGTTCAGCGTCGAGCGCCTTTTCCGTCGCCTCGTTCTCGGCGATTCCATCCTTCAGGCTCTGCACTTCCTCGATCAGCGCCGATGCGTCCTCGCCACTGCGTTTCGCCGCACCGACCTGTTTGGATGCGGCGTTGCGCCGCGTCAGCATGTCCTGCAATTCGGTCTGTGCCGCGCGCCTGCGACGGTCGAGCTCAAGAATCTGCTCTGAGACCGGCGCCACGCCACGGCGGCCAAGCCCGCGGTCAAATTCCTCCGGCGCTTCTCGGATCAGCCGTAAGTCGTGCATCGGTTTCCCTCGCGATTTGAGCGCGTTTATAGGTTACAGATTACCGTCACGTCCAGAATCGCACGCCCAACATTCCGTCTTAATTAGAAAAACCGGTCAAATTTCCGCCGCTTCCGCCTCGGCCTCGGCTTTTTCACGCCCTTTTTCGACAAGCCGCGCGCACAGGATGGAAATCTCGTAAAGCAGTATGATCGGTATCGCGAGACCAAGCTGACTGATCGGGTCGGGAGGTGTCAGGACCGCGGCGGCGATAAAAGCGATTACGATCGCATAGCGCCTATTCTTGCGCAGCCCAGCAGTGCTCACGAAGCCAACCCGCGTCAGCAACGTCAAGACGACGGGCAGTTCGAAACTCAAACCGAAGGCGAAAACAAGCCGCATGACAAGGGACAGATACTGGTCGACCTTTGGCTCCAGCTCGATTGCGAGCGGCCCTTCCACCGCAGTCTGCTCAAAGCCTGCGAAAAAGCTCCACGCAACGGGCAGCACGAAATAATAGACAAACGCACCGCCGAGAAAGAAAAGGACCGGCGTCGCGACAAGGAAGGGCAAGAAGGCACGCTTTTCGTTCTTGTACAGCCCTGGCGCCACAAACATCCACAGCTGAATGGCGATGATCGGAAACGAGACGAAAGCCCCGACGAAGAAGGCAATCTTGATTTCGGTAAAAAACTTCTCCGTCAGCGCCGTAAAGATAAGGCGCCGCGCCTGCTCACCCTCCCATAAATCGGCAAGCGGCTGAACCAGAAAATTGAACACCGGACCGGCAAAATAGAAGGAGACGAAAAAACAAGCGATAAAGGCACCAACCGCCCACATGAGCCTCGTGCGCAGCTCCACCAGATGCTCGAGCATCGGCATTTTGCCCTGATCGCCAGCGTCATCGCTCATGATTTAGAGCCCTGCCGCTTTGGTCGGGTCCATAAGCGGTTCCGGTTTATCGTCCGTTTGCGGATCGTCGGCAGCGGCGGCGGTATCCGTGGCCTCCTCCGACAAGGATTTCGTCTGCTCTACAGGCTCGGTCATATCGTGAATGGCGTTCGACACCTCGCCGCTTGGGTCGATTGTGTCTTCCAGCTCTTTTTCGATGTCGAGGTCCGCCACAGCCGCCAATTGCTGCTTTATTTCATCGAGTTCGGCTTCCCGGGCGATATCGTCGATGCTGCTTTGAAACTCGCGCGCCATTTCCTTGATCTTGCGAATCCACATCGTCACGGTGCGCAAGACACGCGGGATTTCCTTTGGTCCGACCACGATGATCGTGATCACCGCAATGACAAAAAGCTCCTGCCACCCAACATCAAGCATCGCGGCGCTTCAACATGCCGGCCCGCGCGGGATCGTCAGGATTTCGCCGTGGAGTCTTTCGCCGACGCGGCTTGCTCCGCCGCGCCATCCCGCATCGACTCCGTTTCGATCGATTTCGCGCTGCCCTCGGTGACGGCCCCGTCGTCTTCTTTAACGCTTTTCTTAAAAGATTTCAGTCCTTTACCGAAATCTCCCATGAGGCTGGAAATTTTACCTTTCCCACCGAACAGGACCAGCACGACCACCAGAACGATGACCCAATGCCAAATACTAAATGCACCCATTCGTTTTATCCTTAGCCGTTAAAGGTGGCGCGCCGCCCGTTTCCGTGCCGGATCATCGCAGAAACAGCAACTTGCCGCAACGACGCTCCTTTTCCCTCGTCTATATAGTCAATCGGCCGGAAATACAAAGGCTTGAGCGCTATCCAGCTCAACGGAGAGAATTGAATTCTCCGGTGGAAGAAATCGGCCGGGCATGCGCGAATGCAGATGGAGTTCCTGACCGGTCTGACGGCATATACATAGATGAATCAGGCTTGTCCGGCCCAGCATCCGCGCTGCGATAACCGTGACAGCCCGTTTCGGATCCAAGCCTTCGTGGATCGGCGCAAGGCGCAGAGCCTCCGGGCGAACGAGAACATCCGCCGTCGAACCCTCTGCCATACCCCGTGCCGGAAGATCACCGAATGGTGTTGCCACCATGCCGTTATGGACAATCCCGGGGAAACGGTTCACTTCGCCGAAAAACTCCGCAACGAACGCATTTTCCGGGTGGCAGTACAGCGCGACCGGGGATCCGAACTGGACCAGACGTCCCTCACGCATAACCGCGATCCGATCCGCCATGAACATCGCTTCTTCGGCGTCATGGGTTACCATCAACGTCGCAGCGCCACTTTGCTTCAACGCGTGCAGCGTATTATCGCGAACCTGATCGCGCATCCGCGCGTCCAGGCTGGAAAACGGTTCGTCGAGCAGGATCAATTGTGGCTTCGGCGCCAACGTCCGGGCCAAGGCAACCCGCTGCTGTTGTCCGCCCGACAATTCGTGGGGAAAGCGCTCGGCACAATCGGCAAGTGTGACCTGCTCCAACACCTCTGCCACGCGGGCGCGCCGATCGGCAGCCGACATCCCCTGTAATCCGAACGCAACATTCCCGGCGACGTCCAAGTGAGGGAACAACGCGTAGTCCTGAAACAGGAATCCCACATTCCGGCGCTCCGGCGGCAATTCCCATTTCTCATCGGCAATAACCGCACCGCCTAGCAGGATGCGGCCTGCCTGGATCGCCTCCAATCCCGCCGCGACCCGCAACGCCGTTGTCTTTCCGCAGCCCGACGGTCCCAAAAGACAGACAACCTCACCGGCGGTCACGGAAAGGCTCAACAATTGAACCGCGACAACATCGCCATAACGATGGCTAATCGCCTCCAACGCCAGGACAGCGGGGCTGGGCGAACAATCCGGCGCGTTTGAGGTTTCCGCGTCGGTCATGTCCGGGCCTTATTCATCCAGCGTAATCGCTTCGTCCGGCTCTACGGCCTCGTATGGCTCGTCTTCAGGCTCCGCTTCATCCTCTGCCCCATGTGCCGCAAGGAGCCCAAGCCCGGGCCGCCGGTCAAGCAATCCAGCCGCCTTCAACTCGTCGATACCCGGCAGCATCTTGACGCTTTCCAGACCGAAATGATCCAGAAACTCATCCGACACACCCCAGGTCACCGGGCGTCCCGGCGTGCGCCGCCGTCCGCGCGGACGGATCCAGCCTGCCTCGAGGAGGATATCCAAGGTGCCGCGGCTCGTTGCGACCGCCCTGATTTCCTCGATTTCGGCGCGCGTGACCGGCTGGTGATAGGCGATGATTGCCAAGGTCTCGAGTGCTGCCCGAGACATTTTCCGCTGAACCGTTTTTTCCAGCCGCAAATGGGGACCGAGGTCCGGCGCGGTTCGAAACGCCCACCGCGTCCCGACCTGCACCAGATGCACGCCGCGATTGGCATATTGACCGCGCAAATCCTCGAGCATTCCTGGGATATCCGCATCCTCGGGAAGGCGCGCAGCCAGGTCTCGCTCCGACACGGGTTCGCGCGCACCGAACAGTATCGCTTCCAGCAAGCGGATAAGCTCAAATCTATCCATCGTCGGACACGTCTTGTCGTGCGCGCACATAAATCGGCGCAAAGGTTTGCGACTGATTGAGCTGCAGCTTGCCCTGCCGGGCCAGTTCAAGGCTTGCCGCAAAGGTAGAGGCGATCGCGGACCGCATCACGAGTTCATCGCCCACTTCCTCCGGCAAGAATTGCGCCAATGTCGTCCAATCCGGTGTTGCGCCAAGCAGCTTTCCGAGCCGTTCCATCGCATCGTCCATCGAATACAGCGTCACTGGTTCGATCTGCAAGGTGGAAGTCCCTTGCCGCTCGCGGGTCTGGCCGTAAACGGTGAGCAAATCATAAAGTGTCGCGTTGAAAACCGTCGTGGTATCGACAATCAGCGGGTCAGGCTCGCCACGTGCGAAGAAGTCCTGTCCAAGCTGTGGCCGCTGCATCAGTGTCTCGGAAGCTTTCCGCATCGCCTCCAGCCGCTGCAGTTGAAATGCGAGCCGCGCGGCCAATTCGGCACCGGTTGGTTCATCCTCTTCATCCGACGCGGGGAGCAGCAAACGGGACTTGAGATACGCCAACCAAGCGGCCATCACCAAATAGTCGGCCGCGATTTCCAGCCGCAAGGCATGCGCCCGACGGATAAATTCGAGATATTGCTCCGCCAGCGCGAGAATCGAGATCTTCGTGATATCGACCTTATGGGTTCGGGCCAGCATCAGGAGGACATCGATCGGCCCTTCGAACCCGTCCAAATCAAGGACGAGGCTATCGGCCATCGCGCCCAGGTAATCTGGTTGCGCATCCTCAAAAGGTTCCGAGTCCGTCAGTTCGCCATTCTCAGTGTGCGTGTCTGCCATAAACCTTCCTACTGAATGCCAGCGGCAATCGCAAGAATCTGTATGATATACCTGACCGGCCCGATAACGACCCACGCGAACGGGTCGAAGGTTTGCCCGAACTGGCGCGCCACATACGGTATTACGAACATTATTGCGATGATGATCGCAAATCCAAATCTTTCGAGCCGTGCCAACGGCAATGCGAGTGCGGGAGGAAGCAAACCGACCGCGACCCGGCCGCCATCGAGAGGCGGTATCGGCAGCATATTGAATACGGCCAAAATTACGTTGATTGTCACCATGTTGAGCAGGTTTTCACCAGCCCATACCCGCGCGGCAGCTGGTACGAAAGGAAGGGCATGCACCAGTAAAACCGCCGCATAGGCCAGCACGAAGTTCATCGCGGGGCCGGCGGCGGCAACGAGCACCATGGCCCGGCGCGGCTTGCGCAGGCGATGAAAATTCACCGGCACCGGTTTCGCCCACCCGAAGAGAAAGGGGGACGATGTCAGCAGCAGAAGCGATGGAAGAACGACGGTGCCGAAAGGATCTATATGGCGCAATGGGTTGAAGCTCACCCGTCCGAGCACTTTAGCCGTATCGTCGCCTAGCTTCCAGGCAGCCCAGCCATGCGCCGCCTCATGCAAGGTTATGGCCAGCAGGACCGGTAAAACCCAAACCGACGCCGTATAGACCATACTCCCAAGGTCATCCGGCAAGCGGTGTCTCCCCCGCCATCAGCGCCTCGAAGCGCTGCAGCGCTTCGTCATCCGGGACGGCGGGGTGGAGTAGCGCCGTCGCACGCGCGGCACGGGCTGACGCCGCATCGGAGAGGCTACCGCAATTAGCAGTAACGGCGGTCATCTCGTCCAGAATACCGTTACAGTGGAGCATGATATCGCACCCGGCATCGCGCGCAGCCTTCGATCGCTCACCCAGGCTGCCAGTCAGCGCAGACATCGACAGATCGTCGCTCAGAAGCAACCCGTCAAAGCCGATAAAGCCTCGAATGATGTCGCGAATTACAGTCGGAGATGTCGTCGCGGGCGCCGCGGAATCGATCGCACCAAATACGACATGTGCGGTCATGGCCATCGGCATATCGGACAGGTCGCGAAACGGCGCAAAGTCGGTTTTCTCAAGAGTCACGCGCGGCGTATCGACCGCCGGAAGCGCCTCATGACTGTCCAGCGTCGCGCGGCCGTGCCCGGGAATATGCTTGATGACGGGCAAGACACCGCCCGCCATCACCCCCTCGCATTGCGCCCTGCCAAGTGCAGCAACCGCAGCGGCTTTCGAGCCGAACGAACGGTCGCCGATGATCCGGTGCGTGTCGGGGAACTGCAGATCGAGAACCGGGACGCAGTCAACATTGATGCCGAGCGCCGCGAGCTCATCAGCCAGTAACCGCCCGTTCAGCCGTGCAGCCTCGACCCCGGCTGCTGGATCGGATTCGTACAACGCGCCGATCCGGCCCGCTGGAGGGGTGTCTCGCCAGGGCGGCGACGGCAGTCGCGCGACACGCCCGCCTTCCTGATCAATCAGTACGAATGAATCCACGCGGCCGACGCTATCTCGTAGATCGTCGACAAGACGGCGCACCTGCTCCGGCGTATCGATGTTCCGCGCAAACAGAATGAAGCCAAACGGATCGGCATCCTTAAAGAACTGCCGCTCTTCCTGACTCAGCGACAGTCCCGCGCAACCGAAGATCGCGGCGCTACGTTCCGCTGCCCCACCCATAATTATGGTGCCACGACGAAACAGCCGACCTTTTTTTGCTTCAACTCGTCACAGATGCGCCGCGCCGCTTCCTTGTTCTGCAACGGTCCAGCCTGGACTCTGTAATAGACGCCCTTTTTGCCCAGGTCCGCTTTTTTCACCAACAGCGAAAGCTTCGATAAGACCGGTCCGTGCTGCTTGACATATTTTCGCCATGCAAGCTTCGCGGCCAACTCCGAGCGCAGGGAACCGATCTGAATGCGGTACCCTTTCGCCGGATCAGATTTCGACGCAACCTGCGGTGCACGCGGTGGCGGCGCCTTAAGCGCTGTTTTCAGCGGTTTCTTAGGTTTTGCGGCTGGGGGAGACGGCGTCTTTGGCGGTTCGGGCGCCTTCGCTTCTTTCACCGCTTTCCCGCCCGCTTCCGGTGCAATTGCCGCCAGCGAGGCCACGTCCTGGGTTAAATTCTTGGCCGATTTTTCCGTCTTGCGCGGCGCGGTGATCGAAGGCGGTGGCGGCAATTCAGATGTCGGTGGCGCTTTGGGCACATCCAGTTTCGGCGTCGGGAGGGGCGGCGGTGCGACAGATTTCTTCGCTACGGGTGCGGGCAGCGGGTTTTCCGGCGGCGGCAATAAACGCTCAACTGTGCGCCCTTCCCCGGATTTATCGATCTTCCCGTAAACAAGCTTGTCCTGGTCGGCAATCTGCTGACCACCGGGATTCCTAGGCGCCACCTTACTGGGGCCGTCGGGCTTCAGTGTTGGCGCGGCAAACTCGCTGCCTTCGCGAATGCCCGTGCTGTAGGCATACCAAACGACACCACCGAAACTCACGAGCGTCACGACAGCGAGCGCAATTGGCAAAAAGCGGCGCACCGCGCCTGCAGGCGGCTTGTTTTCTTCGGCGTCGAGTTCCGCCAACTCAGTCTCGATCGAATCGGATTCGTTGCTCATCAACGCAGTTCCTCGACCGGCGTAACGCCCATAAGTTCGAGCCCCGACGCAATCACTGTCCGCACGCCTCGCACCAGCGCCAAACGCGCAGCCGTATGCGCAACATCATTCTCAACAATAAACCGCAACTCGGACTGCTCTTTTCCTTTCGTCCAGAGACCATGAAACGCAGCCGCCAGATCGTATAGATAATAGGCGATTCGGTGCGGTTCATGGGCCTGAGCCGCACTTTCGACGATTCTCGGCCATTGCGCCATCAGTTTGATCAGTGCGAGCTCCGCCTCGTCTTCCAGCAGCTCGAGATTGGCGGCACCGTCATCGCGACTCTCCAGCTCCGGAAACGCATCCGCAGCCATGCGGGCGACCGAATGACAACGGGCATGGGCGTACTGAACGTAAAACACCGGATTGTCGCGCGACTGCTCCGTGACCTTTGCCAAATCGAAGTCCAACGGCGCGTCGTTGCTGCGGGTCAGCATGATGAACCGGACGACATCCGCGCCGACCTCGTCGATGAGATCGCGCAAGGTGACGAAGGTCCCCGCCCGCTTCGACATCTTCACCGGCTCGCCCTTATCCAGCAGCTTGACGATCTGGCAAATTTTCACCTCCAGCGTCGCCGCCCCTTCGCTGATTGCTTTGGTCGCCGCGGTCATCCGCTTCACGTACCCACCGTGATCGGCACCCCAGACGTCAATCAGGGTCTTGAATCCCCGCGCATATTTGTCCTGATGATAAGCGATGTCGGATGCGAAATAGGTCCAGCTGCCGTCGGACTTCTTCAGGGGACGGTCGACCTCGTCGCCGAATTCGATGGCGCGAAACAGCGTTTGGGGCCGGGGCTCCCAATCGTCCGGCTTTTTACCTTTTGGAGGCTCCAGAACGCCGGTATAGATCAAATCCCGGCCGGTAAGGGTCTCAAGTACCGCATCGACTTTGCCCGCCTCGACCAACTGCCGCTCGGACGTAAAAACGTCTTGGCGGACGCCGAGCGCCGCCAAATCTTCCCGCACCAGCGCCATCATGGCGTCGATGGCGTAGGCGCGAATGTCCAGCAGCCATTCGGCTTCCGTCGCGTCCTTCCAACGGTCTCCCTCACGATCCGCCAACGCCGCACCGACCGGCTGCAGATAATCGCCGGGATATAACCCCTCCGGAATATCGCCAATATCATCGCCCAGCGCCTCCCGGTAGCGGAGATGGACAGAGCGGGCGAGAACATCGACCTGCGTACCGGCATCGTTAATGTAATATTCGCGCGTAACGGCGTACCCTGCCTTCTGAAACAGCGACGCCAGCACATCGCCGAATACCGATCCGCGGGCGTGACCGATATGCAGTGGACCGGTCGGGTTGGCGGATACGAACTCCACGTTGACGGCTTCCCCGCCGCCGATATCAGAATCGCCGTACGCCTTGCCAACGGCCAATATCTCGGCAAGACAGCGCCGCCAAACCGCGTCTTCAAGACGGATATTGATGAACCCGGGACCAGCCACGTCAGCCGACACGACGCCTTCGACATCGATCATTTTCTCGACGAGCAGCGCGGCGAGATCTCGAGGCTTCATCCCCGCCGGTTTGGACAGCACCATCGCCGCATTGGTCGATAAGTCACCAAACGCGGCTTCCCGCGGGACATCCACGGCGATGCGCGACAAATCCAGCGCCTGCGGCAACGCGTTATCCGCGGCAAGTCCTTCAACGATCTGGACAATTTCGCTTCGAAAATTGCTAAAAATATTCAACGGCTCAAAACTTTCCTTCCACAATCCGGCGGTGCAGGCGCAGCGCGAATTGATCCGTCATTCCGGCAATATAGTCGCAAACGATCCGTGCCGTACCTTCGGTATCCGGCTGCACCGTTTCACGACGCCATTCCTCCGGCAAATATCGCGGCTCGTTAACTAAATAGGAGAACAACTCAGCCACGATTTCGCGCGCGCGATCAGTTTCCGCGACGACCGCGTCATGCCGGTACATCCGGCTATATAACAATGCCTTCAACGCGCGCTCTTTCTCGCTCATCGCTGGGGAGAACGCAACAACGGGATGGTCCAATTGGCGAATTTCCGGTGCGTTTGACGGCTGCGCGGCCACGAGCCGCTGCAGAGTCTCCGCAATCACATCCTCCACCATTTCGCCGATAAGGCGGCGTACCGCTTCATGAACCACCCGTGTCTCGGCGACTGCCGGATACTGCGCCCGTACCGCCTCAAACACATCTGCGACATGAGGGACACCGGCCAAATCGCTGATGACAAAGATTCCAGCCCGAAAGCCGTCATCCAGGTCGTGATTATTGTAGGCGATGTCGTCGGCAATGGCGGCGACCTGCGCTTCCGGTCCCGGGAACGTGTCCAAATCCAGAGGAAACTCCCGGTCCAGCGCAGCGATGCTTGGCGGTATCGGCTTACCGTCCGAATAAGGCCCTCGTAATGGCCCATTGTGCTTTACGACGCCCTCCAGGGTCTCCCACGTCAAATTCAGCCCATCGAAGTTTGGATAGCGGTTTTCCAACCGATGCAGGACGCGCAGGGTCTGATCGTTGTGATCGAACCCCCCAAAGCTTGCCATGGCGCGATCCAAGGCATCCTCGCCGGCATGGCCAAAGGGTGGGTGTCCGAAATCATGAGCCAAGGCCAAGGCTTCGGTGAGGTCTTCGTCGAGGCCGAGAGCGCGGCTGAGGGACCGCGCGATCTGCGATACTTCCAGACTATGGGTTAACCGGGTACGGAAATGATCCCCCTCCGGAGCGATAAAGACTTGGGTTTTATGCTTAAGACGCCGGAAGGCAGTCGCATGGATTATGCGGTCCCGGTCGCGCTGAAACGGTGTGCGGCGCCGACTTTCAGGCTCATTATGCTGCCGCCCCCTAGATTCCGAGGCTTTCGTCGCATAGACCGCGGCAGCACCATCCATCTTTAACCCTCAACAAACGCCAATTGACATAACCTCTTAGCGCGCTACATAGGCTGTGGTAAACTGCTAGTTGGAGCGTGCCGCATATCACGCTGCGCAGGAGAAAGACATGTCAGACCCGTTTGCATCCGATACCCTGACCGCGGAAGCCACATTCACGATTTCCGAGACGGCAAAGAAGCGTCTTCGCGAAATATTCTCACAAGACGAGAATTCAGAACAAATGTTGCGCGTAAAAGTATCGGGCGGCGGCTGTGCAGGCTATCAATACGGCTTCGATTTCGAAAGCACCGTCAGCGATGACGACCGGATTTTTGGCGATGACGATGTAAAGGTTGTTATCGACAGCGTGTCCATGGACCTGCTTGGCGGATCTCAAATCGATTTCGTCGACGATATGGTCGGTGCCTCGTTCCAGATCAACAATCCCAACGCTACGGCGTCCTGCGGCTGCGGCACGTCGTTTTCGACCTGACCCCGGTGAAAATCGCCACTTTCAACGTCAACTCGATCAAGGCCCGCCTGCCCCGCGTCTTGGAATGGCTCGAAGACGCCGCGCCCGACGTCGCGCTGCTGCAGGAAATCAAAACCGTCCCCGAGGATTTTCCCAGCTTGGAAATCAGTGGGCTTGGCTATGAAATGGCCGTTCACGGACAAAAAAGCTACAACGGCGTCGCGATTCTATCGCGAACGCCCATCGAAGACGTGGTCATGGGGCTTCCCGGCGACGACGAAGATACGCAGGCCCGCTACATCGAAGCGACAATTCAGGGCGTGCGGGTCGCGTCAATCTACCTCCCGAACGGAAACCCGACGGATACGGACAAATTTCCCTATAAGCTCGACTGGATGGACCGGCTCGTCACCTATGTCCGCGATACACTGATACCGCAGGAACGTCCCTTCGTGTTGGGCGGCGATTACAACGTCGTCCCCAACGACGACGACGTTTACGACCCCGAAGGATGGGCGGACGACGCCCTATGTCGGCCGGAATCCCGTGCCCGTTTCCGCGCGATCCTAAATATGGGCGTTACAGAGGCGTGGCGGACCTTGCACAAGGAAATCGGCGCGTACAGCTTCTGGGACTATCAGCGCGGCCGTTGGCAGCGCGACGAAGGTGTGCGGATCGACCATCTCCTGCTCTCACCGCAAGCCGCCGATCGCCTCGTCGCCTGTGAAATTGACCGCGTCCCGCGCGGCAAGGAAAAAGCTTCCGACCACACACCGGTCTGGTGCGAGATTTCGGACGCGGCCTGAGCGGACTGCAGGACTTCTAACTGGAGTTTTGAGATCGGAAGCACCAGCGGCGCCAGACCGCGCGGTGAACACGGCCGAGATTTCGAACATATTGGTCCGCATCGCACACACGGGACTGGGTAAGCGCCTGGCGCAATCGGCCGCGGATTACCGCAAGACGTTCGGCGTCGGAAGCAAGTTCGACCGCACGCGCCACGTAACTGTCGGTGTCATGCGCGATGCACACGCCAAGCCCCGCGGCGTCCAGAGTCGCGGCCGAGCAGCGCGACACGAAACGGTCACCAGCGAGCGTGATCACCGGCACGCCCATGAGCAGCGCCTCATACGTTGTCGTCGCGCCACTGAACGGAAACGAATCAAGCGCAATGTCAATTTGATCATAGGCGCGCAGATGCTCCGAACGACGATCAACCGCATCGAGCACCGTCGCACGATCAGCGCCTATTCCCCGTTCGGCAAGCCGATTCAGGATACGCGTCCGCGTCGCGGTTTCGCTGTAAGCCTCGAAATGCTTTAAGACCAGACGGGACGCTGGTATGGCGTGGAGCAACGCCGCCCACGTATCGATACTGCGGTCGGATATCTTTTGCGGCGCGTTGAACGAACCAAAGGTGACGTAGCCATTGCGTAGGGCCGGAAGCGGACCCTGCGCCGGCGCTTCGGCAGGTATCGTATGGGCGGAGAAAGTCGGCAGCCGGATTACGCGCTCGGAAAATCGCTCCCCGCCGCCGCGCGGCGTCACCACCCGATCACCGATGAAGTAGTCATATTCATCCATTGCCGAAGAACAAATGTCATACTGGTTGATCTGAATGGGCGCCGGCCGATAGCGCGCGATATAAGGGCGGTTCTCGTCGAGATGCCCGGCCAGAATCACAAGGATATCAATCTTGTCGGCGACAATAATTTCGGCGACCTCGACATCGCTCAAGCCGACGGTCGAATGCCAAACGTCGCTTGCTTCTTCGAACAACCGCGTCGCAGCATCGGGCTGGGGAACCTCGGCATAAGAGTAAAGGCGAAAACGTTCCCGGTCGCGCCGCTGATAGATTGGCAGCAGGTTGAAGCCAACCGAATGGGCGCGGAAATCCGACGAAACATAGCCGATCCGCAGCGGCCGATCAGGGTCCGGATCGTTTTCATACACGGTCCTTAAAGGGGCCGCCGGCCGTTGCCGTCCCCAGTCCTGCTGCGCCCGCCAGATCGCCGCCCCATTGTCCGAGTCCTGATAAAACATGGCCAACAGCCGCATACCGCGCGCGCCGTAATGAGTGGGCTGACCTGCCAGCGCTCGATCAAAATATTCGCACGCCGCATCCATTGCACCTCGGCGAAATTGCATGACACCGCATTGGAACAACACTTCGGGATCGTCGGGGGCGACCTCATAGGCTGCCTCCCAAGTCTCTGCGGAATCGTTTAGCCGCCGGATCGCCAGCAGCGCCCGCCCGGCCCCTTTTAGGGCATCGAGATTGCGCGGTTCAGCGGCAAGCACCGACCCAAAGAGGACAAAGGCCTTGTCCTGACGACCCGCGCTTACTTCTTCGTCGGCTTGGGCAAGCAGACCGGCTATGTCAGATACGGGCGTAGACGTTCGATCCATCCTATCGCTGCGCGGAAATGCAGTAGGTGCGGTTCTCCATTCGCACGACTCCGTTCGTATCGGCGAACTGGCGCGCAGCTTCGGTGACCGCCTGCCACGCGGCCTCCCGGCGGTCGCTGGGGAAATGCGCGATCCTGTCCTCCAGCGGCTTCGAACGTTCACGCCGAAACTGAGTGAACTCCTCGGCGGATTCGAAGGTGTACGTGACGGTGAGCCATTCGCCGTTAACGCCGCGAAACCCCGCCGCTTCAAATGTCGCCAATGCCGAACCCACATCGCACAAGGCAAAAGGAGTTCCCGCACCCTCTTGAGGCGGCGGCAGCTCCAGCGCCGCAAGAACGATCCTATTTCCGAGGCTGAGCGCTGGCGCATCTTCAGGCGGTCCCCAAATAGCGGCGGCAATACGCTTCTCCGGCTTCAGCAATGCACGGAATGATTCGAGTGTTGATTTAAGGTCCGACATAAACATCAGCCCCCAACGACATATTATCGCGTCATAAATTCCTTCTGATATATCGAGTTGATCCGCATCCGCTTCGCGAAACGCAATATTTTCCAAACCAAGCCTTGCGGCGCGGCGGCGAGCGAACTCCAACATGCCGGGAGAAAGATCGACGCCATCAACATGACCATCCGCGCCGACCCGCCTCGCGGCGGTCGCCGCCGGTTCGCCAAGTCCGGTCGCCACGTCGAGCACGCGGTCGCCAGGGCCGATATTGGCGAGTTCCACAAGGCGGTCGCTCAATATCTGTGCGCCCCGTTCCAACACGGGGAACCACTTGTCCCAGGCTTCCGCCCGCTTTGGGTCCCAGGGCACCTTCGCCGTTGAGTTCGCGTTCTTTTCTGTCATTTCAGCTTCCCGGCATACCCGTTTCAACAACGGGCTGCGATAGTATCCACAAGCTGAGAACCGTATAGCCGACCATCAGCACCATCATTGGAATCTGACTGTACAACGCCGCACGAGCAGTCGGAAACACCCGTAGCGCCATGATATGTGCGAGATAGACGGCGATGAGATGTCCGCCGACAATCGATACCACCGACAGATACCAAACGAATTTTGCACCGACGATGCCGATATCGATCTTATAGGCCGCGGTCCCGAAAATATCCCAGCCCATCCCGAAGGGATCCGACAGAAGCGGAATGATCTGCTGCCCCGTGAGCAAGAGGTACGACAGATAGTGAGCGACGTGATACGCGATAGCGATCGGCACCAAAGTGAGAACAAAGAATCCAGCGATTCCACGCACCGAAGGCGCACCGCCAGCCCACGCCACAAGAAAGCAAAAACAGACAAATGCACTGGCAAATCCGAGCGGGAACAGGATAAGCGCCACCGTCTTGACCGTCTTATGGAGATTGAGCCCGCTTTCCTGCAGCGCGATCAGTAAGGGACGCAATGTTGCATCTTCGGCAATCCATTGCAGCGTTGCGCCCCACGCCGGTGTCTCCAGAAATCCGTCGAACGTCACGGTGGACAGGATAAGCAGCACGAACGCGGCGAGGGACAAGGATACGGGGCGCGCCGTCAGCAAGCCAACCGCCGGTGGACGCAAGATCCAGTTCCCTGGGGCGCTGTGCTGTCCTGGCATGGTGTCTCCCGCGCCCATCGGCGCGAAGCGCGCAAAGAGGGAGAAAGCAACCGTGAAGGCCTCCCCTCGCGTCAACCATGTCTCGCGACCGTACACCGCCATGCCCCACCACGTGATGATGGAGTAGATGACGACAAGATAGGCGAGTTGGCGCGGCGATTCGCCAACCTCCGAAACCAGCTCAAGCCAGGCAAAGAGCGCAAATAGCGCGACTGCCGGCCACGTCCCAAGCCATTCTGGATACCGCCTATGCGGCGACGCTTGCCCTATGAGCCGCTCTACCCAGCCAAATACGACACCCCACGGGTTGATGACCTTCCAAAGGTCGCCAAACAGTGCGGAAACGATAACCAAACCAATCCACCAAATAATCCAAACCATTGTCGGAGCAAAATTCTTCAGCGGATTCTGAACGCCAAGAAAGCCGGCTGCCAGGACCAGCAAAAAGATCGCAACAGAAATGACCCGCAAAAGAACGGCGGCGGTCATGGCGCCCGCCCCTAAAACCGGTACGGCCGATAAGTTGACCACAGGAAATGTCCGCGTGCCGTCCCCCCGCAGGACGAAGGCCATCACAATGAAAGATAATGCGACCGCCGCACCGGCCCCACCGAGATACAGTCCCAAGGGGGCGGGAAGGTCGTAGCGCTGGCCGAACGCGTGCGCCAGCGCGGGCGAGGCCAAAAACGAGGACAAGCCGAGCGATACGACGGCAGCCGCCAAACGAAATGGAAAGTTCATTACCGCTCCGTCGAAGGATCTATAGACACGACCTATTGGAAAAGAACCGTATGGCAGATCATCCGGCAGATTGCACGCCCCTGTAGCGAAAACGTTACAAGGCCGCTGACAACCGCTCCAAGGCGTCAGCCAGTTTCGCGCGTGTGGACTGCGATGCCGACAGGCGTTCCTTTTGTTCCTCGACCACCGTTTCCGGCGCCTTAGCGAGGAACTGGGCATTGCCAAGTTTCTTCTCAAGCTTACCAATGTCGCCGTCGGACTTGGCGATCGCCGTTTTGAGTCGCGCCTGTTCCTGCGCGATATCGATAACACCGGCAATCGGTAGCGCAACCGTCGCGTCGTCATGCACAAGCTGCACCGCCCCTTCCGGAATGGCATCGCCAGTCGAAACCGAATCCAGACGGGCAAGGCGTTCGATTAAAGTTGAATGTCTGTCAAGCCATGCGGCACTCGGCGCGCTTGCACCGGTCAAAATTAACGGTATCCGCGCTGCCGGCGGCACATTCATTTCCGAGCGTACCGAACGGACACCGGAAATCAGCCCAATGACCCAATCCATTTCTGCCCGTGCCGCATCATCATCCAACGCATCGCCGAATTCCGGCCAGGATTCGAGGATCAGCATGCCGTCCCCTTCTCCACCGAACTGCGTCCACAGCTCCTCCGTAATAAAAGGCATAAACGGATGCAGCATCCGCAGCAGTTGGACCATGACCCAGCCGGTCGCGGCCCGCGTTTCGTCTCGCGCGGCTTCATCGCCGCCACTGAGAAGCGATTTGGAAAACTCCAAATGCCAATCGCAGAACGAGCCCCAGATGAACTGATAGAGTGTTTGAGCCGCGTCGTTGAAGCGATATGCCTCTATGCTCTTTGATATGTCGCGGGAGCAGCGTGCGACTTCGCCCACGATCCAACGGTTCAGCGTTTGCGTACAGGACGCCGGATCGAAACTGGCGACCGGCGCGCATTCGTTCATTTCGCAAAAACGAGCCGCGTTCCACAGTTTCGTTGCAAAATTCCGCGACCCCTCGACCCGGGCCCCAGACAGTTTGATGTCGCGGCCCGGTGCCGCCAGCGCCGCCAGAGTAAAGCGCAACGCATCGCCGCCGAATTGATCGATCAATTCCAACGGGTCGATGATATTGCCCTTCGACTTGGACATCTTCTGGCCGCTCGCATCGCGCACGAGCGCATGGACATAAACGGTCCGGAATGGCACCTCGCCCATGAAATGGATGCCGAGCATCATCATGCGCGCAACCCAGAAGAAGATAATGTCGAAACCGGTCACCAACACATCGGTCGGATAGTAGCGCTCCAGCTCCGGCGTCTGTTCCGGCCAGCCCAATGTCGAGAAGGGCCATAGACCGGACGAGAACCAGGTGTCGAGTACGTCCTCGTCTTGTGTCAGCGGGGTTGCCTTGCCGTAATGCGCTTCCGCTGCCTTCGACGCGTCGGCTTCATCCAACGCCACGAAGATCTCGCCATCGGGACCGTACCAGGCCGGAATCTGATGTCCCCACCAGAGCTGGCGGGAGATGCACCAGGGCTGAATATTGCGCATCCATTCGAAATAGGTCTTGTCCCAGTTCGCCGGCACGAACTTGACCTTGCCTTGCTCGACCGCTTTGATAGCGGGCTTGGCCAGAGTCTTGGCGTCCACATACCACTGCTCGGTGAGATAGGGCTCGATCGGAACGCCACCGCGGTCGCCATAGGGAACTGTATGAAGTTGTTCCTCGACCCGGTCCAGATAGCCAAGCGCTTCCATGTCAGCGACGATGGCTTCGCGGGCGGTAAAGCGGTCCATGCCGCGATATTTCTCCGGCGCATTCTCGTTGATGCAGGCCTCGACATCGAAGATGTTGACCATCTCCAGGTCGTGCCGACGGCCGACCTCGAAATCGTTGAAATCATGCGCCGGCGTAATCTTCACGGCGCCCGATCCCTGCTCCGGGTCGGCGTGCTCATCAGCGACGATAATCAACCGACGCCCCACGAGCGGAAGAGCGCAGTGTTTCCCGATAAGATCCTTATAACGGTCGTCGTCGGGATGAACCGCAACGGCAGTGTCGCCCAGCATGGTTTCCGGACGGGTTGTCGCAACCGTAAGATATCTGTCCGCCTCTCCTTCGACGGGATATTTGAAGTACCAGAGCTTTCCGTTCACCTCTTGCTGCTGTACCTCGAGGTCGGAAATCGCCGTCTGCAGTTTGGGATCCCAATTGACGAGCCGTTGATCCTTGTAGATCAAGCCTTCGCGGTGCAGATCGACAAAGACCTTGCGCACAGCCGCGCTAAGCCCCTCGTCCATCGTGAAGCGTTCACGGCTCCAATCGCAGGAAGCGCCAAGTCGCTGCAGCTGTCGCAGAATCGTGCCGCCGGATGTCGCCTTCCAGTCCCAAACCGTCTCGATGAACTGATCCCGGCCGATTTCCTTGCGGGACGACCCGGCCTCTTCGAGCTGGCGCTCAACGACCATCTGCGTCGCAATGCCCGCGTGATCCATGCCAGGCTGCCAAAGCACATCCCGGCCGCGCATGCGCTCATAGCGGATCAGGATATCCTGCAGGGTATTGTTCAGCGCATGACCGATATGCAGGCTGCCGGTGACGTTCGGTGGCGGAATAACGATCGTATAAGGCTGCGCATTCTTATTGCGGCCACAGGCGAAAGCGCCGAAATCGTTCCAGCGCTCATAGTGTTTGGTTTCGACCGCATCCGGTCGATATGTCTTGTCCAGCATCGCTGAACGTCCTTTTTTGTATTTCGTTATTTGTGCTCACGCGTATAGCCCGGCAACGTCGCACGGCGAACTGTTAATCGTCAGCCTATTTTTTGGACATCTTTTCAATCTCGCGCTGTACAAGCCGTTCCACCATCTCGGGCAAATTCGCCTCGAGCCAGTGACTGAGAAGCGGCCGCATCACTTCCTTGACCAGCGCTTCCAACGTCTTGTCCGCCCGGCCCAAGAGCAAATTCGGATCACCAGCGCCTAACTGCGAAAACGCCGAGGCACCCGCCGCCGTCGCAGAGGCGGAAATGAGCGTCTCGCTTTCCTCAATAACTTCATCAACGAGCGCAATTTCATCAGCCGGCTCAAACTCGTCCATCAGTTCAAGCGCGTCGTCCTCCTCCATTACCGGCTCGGGCTCAGGTTCCGGCTCGGGCTCGGGCTCGGGCTCGGGCTCAGGTTCCGGCTCGGGCTCGGGCTCAGGTTCCGGTTCTGGCTCGGGTTCCGGTTCTGGCTCAGGTTCCGGCGCAGCCTCGGCGGCCTCTTCCGCTTCGCCTTCTTCCCCTTCTTCACCGTCCTCCGAAATAATCTTTCGAATGGAGGCTAGAATTTCCTCCATCGACGGTTCTTGGCCCGCGTCGTCGCTCATCTCTTGCCCTTCCCGTCCAGCACGTCAAACAGTTGGCCTGTGACCCACGCCATATTAGGCAAACCGGTAGTCACTTCCGCTTGGCCGTTCATCATACTATTTCTTCTTCGACCCTTCGCTCTTCGCCGGTTCAGAGTCAAAACCCCAAAGCCTACTGCGAACCCGAAGGTAATGTGCCTTTTGATCGTACAAATCGACCGGCAGCCCTAAGTCGCGCGCCGTCAGCCTCCCCACCGCTGCAAGCAGTTCATAGGCGGCAACGATCGCATTGCGCTGATCCGTCACGAGGTTCACTTGGGCGTCCAACAGTTCCTGCTCCGCATCCAGCACATCCAAGACGGTGCGGGATCCGACAGCCGCTTCCTGCTCGACACCTTCCAAAGCGATTTTCGCGGCTCGAACTTCAGCCTCCCGCGACTTAATACTTGCGCGTTCGGTTAACAGCTGCTCAAAGCCACTCGCTGCATCTTCGATAGCTGCACGGCGCGCTTCTTCGACCTGAAGCCGGTTTTCACCGGCAAGCTGAACCGCTTCGCGGATCCGGCTCGATACGCTACCTTGCTGATAAATAGGGATTGTCAACTCGGCGGTAACCGTAACATCATCGACAGTGCGGTCGGGCGTTCCCTCATTTCGACTGCGCGATGCATCGCCAACGAGATCAACCGAAGGCAGCAGCTCGCCTTTCACACCTTCGACAACCTCCCGAGCAGCGCGTTCATCAAATGTCGCGCTAATCACGGCGGGATTCCCTTCTCGTGCCAGCTCCACGGCGTCCGTAATTTCAGCGGGTAGTGACGGCGGATAGCCAGGATTTGGAACCGTCGCCGGTTTCACACCGACGATCTGTTCGAAAAACGCGCGACTGACCTCCAAATCGCCTTCGGCCTGAATGCGTTCAGCGGTGGCCCGCGCCAGACGCGACTCGGCTTGCGCCACGTCGGTGCGCGTCACCTCGCCGACATTGAACCGATCGCGTGTCGCCTGTAGCTGCCGAGCCAACACCTGTTCGTTGCCGATATTCAGCTTCAGCACGGCTTCTTCACGAAAGACGTTCATATAGGCCGTCACGGCATCGAGCAGCACTTGCTGTTCGGTCGTCATCAATCGGGCGCGTTCGGCACTTATTTCGTGTTTTGCCTGTCTAATTTCGGCTTCCGTCGTTCCACCAGCGTACAGGTTTTGCGTAACCCGAAACCCACCGGAGTAGGTCGTTCGCGTATCGTCCCCGGAACCGAAACCACCGGTACTGTTCGTGCGGCGGCGCAGCTTTGCAACATCCGCAGTAAAGCGAACATCCGGACGCCACCCGGAGACCGCCTGCGGAACCCCTTCGTCCACCGACCGCAGCTTCGCGCGCTGGGCTTCCAAAGTAGGGTTATTCTTATAGGCGAGCGCCAACGCATCCATAAGAGGATCCGCGCCATACGCCGAACCCGTTACCAGGGCCGCGAAAGCCGCCAAGAATATCGAAAAGACGGAAGCCCGCCGCATGATCGTTCCTTTTCCGGCGTGGCTCGCACGAGCAAAGCCACACCCTTTGCTTCTACTACAATTCCGGACCATAGAATCCCGCCAGATTCCCGGCATGGTACTACTGCGGAATAAACCACAAAATATTGACATTAAACAGTACTAAAACACAAAACCTGCTTCGTTTCTAAATTCCGGCAAGACTGGGATCGACGCATCGAATAAAACTCGTTTCGAAACACCTGCGCCTCCGCGTTGCGCCAACGTCGCGCGCCCAACACCATTCTCTCCCCCCAAAACGGCAACAAGACGCCCGCCGTCCGCAAGCTGGCCCGCCACCGTCTCCGGCACATCGTTAATTCCTCCATTAAAGAGGATAACGTTGAATGGCCCTTGCTTGGGCAGGCCCTCGGCAAGACTTCCCTCAACGACGACCACGTTGTCCAGTACCAGTTCCGAGAGCAGTGTCGTCGCCGATGCAGCAAGAGCGGCATCGCTCTCAAGAGCGAAAACGGTATCGCATAGACGAGCAAATACCGCAGCGGCATATCCGCTTCCCGCCCCGACAACAAGCGCAACATCGCCCTTTTCCGGCGCAGCCGCCTGCACCAGACGCGCCAAAATCAGCGGTTCCATGATGCAGCGGCCGGAAGCGATTTCCAAATCCTCGTCGACATAGGCAATCGACCGCAGGGTTTCAGGTACGAACAATTCGCGTGGCAGCGATCCCATGGCCGTTAGCACGGCTTCATCGGTAACCCTGTTCGGGCGCAACTGGCTTTCGACCATGATGCGTCGGGCGTCTTCAAACTTCATCGATGGCTGTCTCCTGGTGGCTCCAACCGGGCTAATTTCCGTCGCTGCACTTTCACGTCATCTTCCAACATCGAAGAAAATGGTTAAAAACATATGGAAGACGCAGAATGCAAGCGACACGGCATTGTTATATCGCCAGCAAGATACGATGACAATCCAACCGTGCGCACCGTCGAGGTCGACTTGACCGGCCTGCGAGCCCGGCCTATATCACGCGCCGTGTATTGTGGTGCGATGGCCGAGTGGTTAGGCAGTGGATTGCAAATCCACGCACGCCGGTTCGATTCCGGCTCGCACCTCCATAGCGAAGACGCAGCGAATGATGGTGCGGCAGGCCTTTGCAAGGTCGCACGGGTCTGATATAAGCCGCGCGCTACTGATCCGCGGTAGCTCAGTTGGTAGAGCAGGTGGCTGTTAACCACCTTGTCGCAGGTTCGAGTCCTGCCCGCGGAGCCAATACAATTAAGGGGTCGAGCGAAGCGGGCTCGACCCCTTTTTTATCCGAGAGCATACCCATTCAGCACGAAATCATTGCTGTAGTGACATATCCCATGCTTGTCTGGGACAAAATTCGCTGGTGCCAGTTGGCGTAGAGGGATCGCCCTACCGGTCAAACATGCTGTATCTCTGCTAGTTCTGTGGCAAGCGAGCCATAAATATGGTCCCCGCTGCGCCTTAAATAGATATGCCGTTCATATGCAATCTGAGCCTTAGCGATAGGTGCAGGCGTAAAAACAAGCCCAGCCTCGGAAAAACGCTTGCTCAAATATTGCAAGACGAGCGTCTCTACCGGGTCAACCGCTTCTGACATACCGCACCCTCTAAACGTGAACAATGCTGCATTCTACAGCTACAACCTGACTACAAAGCCATTCCTAAATTGAGCGTTCACGCTATGAAGGCGTTTTCAATTTGTCTAAGAAATTTGTAACGTAATCCGATATTTGGGCTAGGAATTTTTTCTTTAGCATTGTGAATAATCAGAAATACAGAGTGAAAATTTAACGCGTCCAGAGCTTAATCGGCTTTTCAAACCTCTGATCTGCAGGACGAGTAACCCTTCTATGAATCGTAAAACTTAAAATAGAATCGACCGTCTGACCATCTGACGCCAGCGGCAGATAAACTCTTTCAAGTTCCACGTTAGCGCGGTCAAATCGAATCATCGGCTTACCTCGGCGCCAAGTGGGCTGCTTAGTCTTTACAACATTGATAAGATTTAATTCGACATTGCGACGAAGATCGCCTCGCAAATGTGCGGCAAAAGGCCAGCCTTTTATTGACTCGCCGGCGAACGATTCGATTCTGACTCCGGCGTAGCGATTCCGGAAACGGTAAGGTCTGCGTCGGACGTCGATCAATACAATTCCGTCAACAATACCTGGAAGGTGGAGTGGATCAATATTGTGAATGCTCGGTAGAGCGTCCGCCGCTGCGACTTTGCCGTAGTAAGCGAAAAGTCTGGTTATGTCCGGGTGTATGTCTGGTGGCAGTTCCATTGGTTGGCTACAGAATACAAAAGAAACTAAACGCAATGTTAGAAATTTTTAATCGCCCGTCTACTTTTAACATTACTTTCATGTAATACATTGCATGCACTACGTTTCCTAACAGTGAAATTTAGTTATGACTTAGAGCGGCTGGTCGTAACTCACGCGATTGAATGCACCGATAATGCGGACCAGCGTCTCGTCCGTCCAAGAAATTGCCGTATGCCGACCGGTCTTTCCCATAATGAGGTGACCTTTTTCCTTTAGCCTTCTGCAACGATCGTGTGTCGTCGCATATTTCCAACCCAGACCGTTTGCAAGTCCTTGGATATCGACAGATACCAGTTTCATTTCCAGCTGTCGATTGGCCTCGCAAAACATCGCGGCAATTATTTCGCCGTCGGCACCAAATTCATCGCGAAACACGGAATGTAGACTGGCTGCGAAAGTCGCGCGCGCGCGCGCTTTCACAATATCTTCGCTGGCAATCCCTAACCCGAGAAGGCGCCAGCTATCGTCGGCGACTGTATAGCGGCGAAGATCTTTTTTTGTCATGTCGCGCACTGCGTTGCAGGTCTACGACACGTTATGGGGCGGCTTGGCAGCGTTTATAATTTTGTCATGAATATCTCGTGTCAAAGCCTCGCGTTCCTCACTGGACAAATCAACGCCATGAGCGGCCAGCACGGCATCGACACGGTCGGCGGTATCACGTATGTCGCCAGAAGTTGAACGAGAGGTAGTCGGCCGAGCCAAATCCGGCGGCAGCATCGCGCGAATGCGCGCCGCCCAATCGAGTGCGATATTTTCAAGCGGTCCCGCGCTGGCGGAAAACAGCGTGAAACGATTGGCTTGAGACCCGAGGCGTAAATGCTTGACCAACATTGCGCCACTGTTCGCAATCTTCACGGCACAAAAGTGACCAACCGCATCGATTGGAACGCCTTCGTAAGAACGGGTAAAAAACAACACCCAGCCGTCCTCTATGGGAAACATAGAACCTTCGCGCACTTCGATAGCTATCGTCTGTTCCGGATCAAGACCCCGTGGACAAATCACCGTTTGCGCGCTGTTGTCGTCGACAAGGATGACTTCCGCGTCAACGCCAACATATCCGACGATGGGAACCTGCTTATCCTCCGCACTCGGTAGCAGATCCGCGGGCTCACATTCTAACGCGCGTGCGATCCGTGCCATCCATTCGGTCGTTAACCGCATTTCACCGCGCTCCAGTTTAACGACCGTAGATCGCCCGGAGTTCAACATTTTTCCAAGCTCTGTTTGAGAAATCCGTCGCTGCGTGCGCAAATGTTTTATGCGATTGCTTTCCATAACCCCCTCAAGATAGCGCTTCAGTATATTCGCTACAGGTTTCGAGCCTTTCTTTGAGCAGACTACAAATTATGTGCAAATTTCATTAAACATGACCCCGATTCGGGTACATATCTCAACATAAATTCTCATAACGGCCAGATATCGAGATAAAACACGTTCCCGAAAGAGTGCTCTATCCGTTGTGCGGAATCGGAAAGATCTGGAGTTACCTTCGCCGATCAATCGGCGCCGGTAGTTTGGCCCTCCTCTCCCGCCGCAATCGCCTCTTGATCCACTGCGTCCTGTTCAAAAATCTGTTCCAGCTCTTTCTGCCATTCGCGCGACTGTGCGGCGACCCTTTCAGCGTCGTGGTGCGTTCCATGCTGTTGGATGAGCCGCTCTTCGTCGTGGCGGCGAAACGTTGCTACAACATTCTCTGCCTCATTCGCGGTTCGACCGGTGAATGTAAGCAGATCCCGGGCGGCCTCCAGGCTGGAAGAAAATGTTTCCCTATATATGTAGGTTACCCCGATATCCATGAGCCGATAAACATGTTCCCTGTTGCGGGCCCGCGCCAATATTCGAACATGCGGGAAATGACGGGCCACCGTTTCAGCGGCGCGCACCGACGCGTCAACATTATCGATCGCCAGGACGAAGTAGTCCGCTTCGTCGACTCTAGCAGCCTTAAGAAGATCGAGCCTGGAGGCATCGCCGTAATAAATCTTGTTGCCATACTTCCGCACAAAATCCACTTGCTCCGGGCTGATTTCCAAGGCCGTAAAACCGATCTTTTTTGCCTGTAGCAATCTGCCGACGATCTGACCGAAACGGCCGAATCCGGCAATGACGATTCGATTCTCCTCAACAGCCGGAACATCAAACTCACGCGATGCGGTCTCTTGAGCGTTAAGCATGCGTTCCAAGACAAGAAACAAGAAGGTGGTACAGGCCATGGACAATGTCACCGCCAGGATGAGCAATTCCGATAAAGCCGCCGGCATGACCCCGGAAGAGACGGCTAAACCGAAAATCACGAATGCAAATTCGCCGCCCTGACAGATCGACACCGCGAGGTAGAGCGTCGACCGGCGGTCAAGCCCAACGGCGACTCCAATGCCGACCAGAACCGCGAATTTGCAAGACATAAGCGCGATGACAAGGGTGATTATCAGGCTAATCTCCGTTGTCAGCAGACCAAAATTCACAGCCATGCCAACGGCCATGAAAAACAAGCCAAGCAAAAGCCCTTTGAATGGCTCAATGTTCGCTTCCAAGGCATGACGGAATTCGGAGTCCGCCAGAAGAACACCCGCGAGAAAGGCGCCAAGCGCCATGGACAGGCCGACGCTCTCCATGAGCAGAGCGACACCAATCACCGTCAGCAGTGCGGTCGTGGTGAATATCTCACTGACGCCTGTCCGCGCGACAAGACGAAAGACATGCCGAAGCAGAAAATGTCCAACGAGGATCACCGCCGCCACCATCGCAAAAACCTTCGCGAAGGATTCGAAGCCCGGCGGGCCGCTTGACGCTCCAACACTGGCCAGCAATGGAACAATCGCAATGATCGGTATTGCCGCCATATCCTGGAACAAAAGGATAGAAAAGGCCGTGCGGCCATGCTGGGCGGTAAGCTGGCCCTTTTCCGCCAACGCCTGCAGTGCAAAGGCTGTGGACGATAAGGATAGCCCGAGACCGATAGTAAGCGCGGTTTGCCACGGCAACCCTGCCGCCAGGCAAACGCCGCCTATTGGAATCGCACACAAGACCATTTGCGCGCCGCCGGCGCCGAACACGCCATGGCGCATCGTCCACAGACGCGCTGGCTGCAGCTCGAGCCCGATAATGAACAGCAGCAGAACGACACCGAACTCGGAAAAATGCAGAATGCTGTCAACATCGCCGACAAGAGCCAATCCCCATGGGCCGATTGCAACGCCCGCTGCCAGATATCCCAAGACCGAGCCGAAACCGAGCCGGCTGAAAATAGCAACGGCGATGACCCCGGCAGACAGGTAGATCGCAGATTGGATGAGGAGCGACATCGGCCGCTGTTCCTTTACGCTTTGATTGGTTGGCTATTGAAAACCCAGTATGGACATATCTGGGTCGGGAAACCGGTAACAGAAGAGGCAAACTCAGCGCGGCGGCAATTTCGGATGCGCAGCAAGCCAAGCGCTGACCTTTGCCCGCGCATCGCGCACCTGCTCCACCGTCATCTTCTTGGCGATGCCGTCGCGGAGCTGTTGCGCGATACCTCTGCCCTGCCGCGCCGCGAGGTCGAACCAAAAATAGGCCTGGACCAGGTCCTCGGGGACACCTTTTCCCTGCACATAGTTGAAGCCAAGATTGTACTGTGCGCCTGCATGTCCCTGTTCCGCCAAAGGCCGCCATTCCTTGACCGCCGTTGCATAGTCGCCACTCTTGTAGGCCTTCAAACCCTTCTTCATGTCCTGCGCAAGCGCAGGAGCGGTCAGGAGAATAAAGGCAATGCTGCCGAGGATTGCTTGTCGCATATTGCTTTCCAAATTTCTGCGCCGTTGCAGCGCGCGGCCCCGGGGGCAGTCAGACCTTGATCGCTACGTACTCCGTAATAGAGAATAACGCCGGACTGTGGACATGTATCGGGAGAAAGCAAATGTTTGAAATTCGTCCCCTTTCAAACGCGCTTGGCGCAGAAATCATTGGGTTGGATCTTTCGCAGCCCCTTGATGACGCAACATTCTCGACTGTCCACGCTGCCCATCTGGAACACATGGTCCTTGTGTTCCGCGATCAGCAGCTCACACCGGAGCAGCACATCTTATTCAGCCGGCGGTTCGGCGACTTGTCCGGCCATGTCTTCGACCAATTCCTGCTGCCGGGTTACCCGGAGATTCTCAAGGTTTCAAATAAAAAAAGGGACGACGGCGAATTCGCCGGCCTGCCTCAGGCGGGCCGGCGTTGGCATTCCGATCTCTCCTACACCGCAACGCCGAGCCTTGGCTCTTTACTGTATGCACTCGAAATTCCGCCAGAGGGCGGCGACACGTTGTTCAACAATATGTACCGTGCCTATGAAACCCTGCCCGAGTCGACCAAAGTGCGGCTCGAGGGACGAAAGGCGGAGTATCTGTTAGGCAGTGCACGCAAATATTATACGGCGGAGGAGCGCCCACCCCTCACACCGGAACAGTTGGCGAAAGTACCGCCGGCCCATCATCCCGTCGTCCGCACCCATCCGGAGACCGGACGCAAGGCGCTCTATGTCAGTCACTCCCATACCGTTCGCATTCTCGACATGGATGAAGCGGAAAGCGAGGCGCTGCTGGCGGAACTAACCGAGCACAGCGTGCAACCGGAATTCGTCTATCGCCACAAATGGCGGCTCCGCGATTTGGTCTTCTGGGACAATCGCTGCTGCATGCACATCGCCGAACCGCCGCCGCCGGAGTATGGACGTCACATGCACCGCACGACCGTCGTCGGCGACCGCCCCTACTAAACGTCACAACTATAAAACGCCGCAATCGCGCGCAGACCGGAGAATACCCATGCCACAAATCAATGCGGAACGTCTGCTAAACGATCTGCGCAAGCTCCGCACGTTCGGCGCCGTCGACACGGGAGTGGTGCGGCCCGCGCTCAGCGAGGCTGATATTGAGTCGCGCCAATGGCTCAAGGCGCGCTACGAAGACGCGGGTCTTGATGGGTCAATCGACGGCGTGGCGAACGTATTCGGACGATCGCGCAACGACGGCCCGGCACTGATCATCGGTTCGCACTCCGATACGCAACCGCGTGGCGGTTGGCTCGACGGCGCGCTGGGCGTGATTTACGGATTGGAGATCGCTCGGGCCTGCGCCGAGGACCCCACAACTGCACACCTGGCGGTAGACGCGGTGTCCTGGCAGGACGAGGAGAGCAATTTCATCGGTTGTCTCGGCAGCCGTTCCTGGTGTGGCACCCTCGACCCTGCAGACGAAGCGGCAGCGAGGGGACGCGACGGCACACCGCTCGCCGAAGCGTTGCGCACTTGTGGCCTGCATGACGTGCCTCGACAGCAGATCGAAGACGGCCGTTACGTCGGGTATCTCGAAGCCCATATCGAACAGGGCGCCTATCTGGAAGATGCCGGGGAACAGATCGGCGTGGTCACGGCCATCGTCGGTATTCGCGGGATGACGATCACCTTCGACGGCGAACAGAACCACGCTGGCACGACGGCGCGATGCCGCAACCGCACTCTTCGAGGTTGCCCACCGGATCAACGAGGAGTTTCCCAAAGTCGCGGACGAGCGAACCGTGTGGACGATCGGCAGCGCCAACATAGAACCCGGCGCGTCATCGATCGTGCCGGGACACGCCGAAATGGCCTTACAGTTCCGCGATCAGGATGAAGCGAGGCTCGACGCCTTCGAGGAAATCGTTGGCGGCCTCGTGTCGGAAATCAACGCGCGCGGCAAAATTGAAGCCGCGGTTGCCAGTGCCCGCACACCGATCCGCCCCTCGAATATGGCGGACAATCTGCAGGAACATATCGCACAGGCCGCGGAGACAACGGCACCCGGGAAGTGGCGGCGGATGCCGAGCGCGGCCGGACATGACCCGATGGTGATCCATGAAAAACTGCCGTGCGCCATGCTGTTCATTCCCTCGATCAAGGGGATCAGCCACGCATTCGGCGAGGACAGCTATGACGATGATATCGTTGCCGGCTGTCAGGTCCTTGCCGATGCTTCCGCGTCAATCTTAAAAAACGCTCGCGGCGAAGGTTAAGCGCTACCGCCTGCTTTCGATCGCACGGCATCGGCGCTGCGCCCAACGATCTTTTCGTACATAGCTGGATCGGTGGCCCCTTCGCTGCCGAACACCAGCAGGCGGCTATTACCATCGAGATTGAGTTCCTTCGATAGCGTGTCACTCCCACGCGCGATCAACGCGCCCGCAAGCCCGGCAACCGCCGACTCGCCCGCTACAATTGGCGTGTCTCCTTTAGCGGGCGATGCCAGCAACCGCATGCAATCGGCCGCCGCCGCGTCGGAGATCGTTGCGAACGCATCTGCCCCCGCGTCGAGGATATCCCAAGCCAGCGGCGAAACCTCGCCACAGGCGAGCCCGGCCATGATGGTATCGAGCGCACCCGTGACAACAGTCGGTCCCCCGTTGCGGGCGCTCTGATACAGGCAGTCCGCCTGATCCGGTTCAACGATTACGAAACGCGGCCGCGCCGTACCCCATTGGTCCCAAACATGCGCACAGATCGCGGCGGCCAATCCGCCAACGCCGCCCTGAACGAAGATATGAGTCGGCCGCTCCCCTTCGGGCAACTGCTCAAGCGCCTCCGCCGCCATGACCGTATAGCCCTGCATGACGTCGCGCGGCACGTCCATGTAGCCGTCATAGGACGTATCGGAGACGACGAAGCGGCTGTGGGTTTCGGCGTCGGCGGCGGCGACACGCACGGAGTCGTCGTAATTGCCTGGTGTCCGAACCACCTCGGCTCCCAAAGCCGCGATCGCCTCCTGCCGGCTCTGGCTGACGGTGGCGTGAATATAGATTACGCATCGGCTGCCAAAGAGATTAGCCCCCCACGCGACCGAGCGGCCATGATTGCCATCGGTGGCGCAGGTCACTGTGATCCCGGAAACAATGTCGCGATACCGTCCAGACACAATATCCGCGGCGGTGACATCCGTAGCGCCGGTCCGCTCCGCAATTGCTTTCGCCAGTAGGCGAAAAACGGCATAGGCACCGCCCAGCGCCTTGAAACTGCCGAGGCCGAACCGGCCCCCTTCGTCCTTGTACCAGATACGGTCGAATCCGGCCCGCGCCGCCAGTCCGTCAAGACTGACGAGCGGCGTTTCGGCATAGCCTGGCCAAGCCGCCATTTCGGCCATTGCCTGCGCATGCCCTTGTCTGTCGAGTATGGCTGCCTGTTGCGCGCCAAAGGGTGCCGCACCAACGGCACGCGGATTGGTAAAAACGTCGATGCCGTGGGACGCAAGCGCTCTGGTCATGGGTTTTGAACCGATCGGTACATAAGGCGATCACTCCGCCGGTTTGGGAAGCCGGTCTTCACGGCTAGATTTGCCGCACCATAGAAGAACCATTACCGGACCGCTAGGGCTCGCGCTGCAGCGAATCAGTGCGTTCGTTCGCGCGTCAATCGGCCAAAAATCATGAACTGACCGGTGTCGATATCCGTCAATCGAAAAAAAATAAATACGCCCTATCTGCAAATAAATTGCGCGCCGTCCGCCATGCGTTCCGCGGCTTAAATGTATTTTAATAAAGTTTGTTCATTTTGTTTTTCGTGCTTTTTCAAACTCTTGTGATTGGAAGCGGGATCGAAAAAGCCTAATTTATGGTTAATACAAAAGGAGCGAGAAAAGTGGGACAGGAACGAATTGCAAGAGGGGCTTAACGCGATCGAGGATTGAAGGAGCCGGCATATGGAAGTGTTTGATGTCTTTTCCGATTTCTATAAGCGCGGAAATCAGGAAGAGTTAAGTCTGCAAGACTTTCTCATGGGTTGTCGTGAGGATCCAGCTATGCACGCTACGGCGGCAGAGCGGATGATTGCGGCTGTAGGCGAACCCGAAGTTATCGACACGAGTGCCGATCAGCGACTGGGGCGGATATTTCTGAACCGCACCATAAAACGCTACCCCGCCTTTAAAGACCTATACGGCATGGAAGACACGATCGAGCGTATCGTTGGGTTCTTCCGCCACGCGGCCCAAGGGCTCGAAGAACGCAAACAAATCCTTTATTTGCTCGGACCGGTCGGCGGCGGCAAATCGACCCTCGCTGAACATCTAAAAGCGCTCATGGAGCACGAGCCAATTTACGTGCTCAAAGCAGGCGACCAGATCAGTCCCCTTTATGAATCCCCGCTCGGCCTGTTCGACCGCGCGCAGATGGGCGACCTACTCGAAGACAAATACGGTATCCCGAAGCGTAAACTGACCGGCCTGATTTCACCTTGGGCGGTCAAGCGGCTCGATGAATTCGGCGGCGACATCTCCAAATTCACGATCGTCAAGACCTTCCCGTCGCGGCTTCGTCAGATTGGTGTCACCAAGACCGAACCGGGCGACGAAAACAATCAGGATATTTCCTCGCTCACCGGCAAGCTCGATATCCGCAAGCTGGAACATTTGAGTCAGAACGATCCGGATGCTTACAGCTATAGCGGCGGACTGAATTGCACGACCCAAGGCCTGCTCGAATTCGTCGAGATGTTCAAGGCGCCGATCAAGGTTCTGCATCCCCTGCTCACCGCAACGCAGGAACAGAGCTATACGGGCACCGAGAATATCGGCGGTATGCCTTATCACGGCATCATCGTTGCCCACTCCAACGAGGCGGAGTGGCAACAGTTTCGGAACAACAAGAACAACGAAGCTTTCCTCGACCGGATCAGCGTGGTCAAGGTGCCGTACTGCTTGCGTGTTGCCGAGGAAACGAAGATCTATGAGAAGCTGCTGGAAAGCAGTGCGCTCGGCGAAGCCCAGTGCGCACCGGAAACGCTGAGCCTGATGAGCCGGTTTAGCGTCCTGACCCGATTGCGCGAGCATGAAAATTCGACCCTGATATCGAAGCTTCGCGTCTATGACGGCGAAAGCCTCAAGGATACAGACCCCAAGGCGAAATCGATTCAGGAATACCGGGACACGGCCGGTGTCGACGAAGGCATGACCGGAGTCAGCACGCGGTTCGCGTTCAAGGTTTTGTCGGCGACTTTCAACCACGATTTCGATGAAGTCGCGGCCGATCCGGTACATCTGATGTACGTGCTCGAAAATGCGATCAAGCGGGAGCAGTTTGCCGAAGACGTCGAGAACACCTATCTCGATTTCATCAAATCGGAACTTGCCCCGCGTTACGCGGAATTTATCGGCAACGAAATTCAGAAGGCATATCTGGAGTCCTACAGGGATTACGGCCAGAACCTTTTCGACCGCTATATCTCGTATGCTGACGCCTGGATCGAGGATCAGGATTTCAAGGATCCCGACACTGGCCAGATGTACGACCGCGAGATATTGGAAGCCGAACTCGCTAAAATCGAGAAACCGGCGGGTATTACCAATCCGAAGGATTTCCGTAACGAAGTGGTTAAGTTTGCGCTTCGTGCCCGCGCAGAGCACGACGGTAACAATCCGGACTGGTCAAGCTACGAAAAACTCAAGACGGTCATCGAAAAACGGATGTTCGGCCAGGTCGAAGATCTTCTGCCGGTGATTAGTTTCGGCAGCAAAAAAGACAAGGATACGGACGAAAAACACCACGAATTCGTCGATCGGATGACCGAGCGCGGCTATAGCGAACGTCAAGTTCGGCGCCTTGTCGAGTGGTACATGCGGGTCAACAAGGCCGGCTAGGCAGCACGCTTCAAGGGAAAGGGGTGAACATGCCCCATTTTATCGACCGACGTCTCAATCCGAAGGACAAGAGCCTTGGCAACCGGCAGCGTTTTCTCAAACGCGTCCGGTCGCAGGTCAAGGAAGCCGTCGACAAGGCTATCCAGGGCCGCAATATCGCGGATGCGGACAAGGGCGAAACCGTCACGATCCCGACCAAGGGGATTGCGCAACCGACCTTCCGGCATTCCACGTCCGGCGGGTATCGTGAGCGCGTTCTGCCGGGCAATAAGGAATTCCAAGCTGGCGACAAGATCGAGAAACCACCGGCGGGCGGTGGCGGTGACGGCGGCAAGGAGGGTTCGGATCAAGGCGAAGACGAGGACACGTTCGTGTTCGCGCTTTCGCGTGAGGAATTCCTGGATCTTTTCTTCGAAGATCTCGAACTGCCGGACCTGATCAAGAACAACCTGAAAGAAGTGATTTCAAACAAGTACCGCAGAGCGGGCTATTCCATGGCCGGCTCGCCGTCGAATATCAACGTCATTCAAACCATGCAGCGCAGCCTCGGCCGCCGTCTCGCACTGCGGAGACCGAAAGAGGAAGGCATACAAGAGCTACAGCACGAGATCTTCGCGCTGGAGAAAATCTCGGAGCCGACGATCGAACAATGGGCGCGGTTGAAGGAACTGCATGAAACACTCGAGGAACTGCAGCGTAAGCGACGCGTGATCGCCTACATCGATCCGCTCGATGTCCGTTACAATTATTTCCAACCGAAGCCCGAGCCCAATACAAACGCCGTCATGTTCTGCCTTATGGACACCTCCGCATCCATGGGCGAACGGGAAAAGGACCTGGCAAAGCGCTTTTTCGTCTTGCTGCACCTGTTCCTGAAACGGCGGTATGACCGGATCGATGTGATCTTCATCCGCCATACGCACGAGTCGAGCGAGGTCGATGAAGAGACTTTCTTCTACGCGACGGAAAGTGGCGGCACTGTCGTCAGCACAGCCCTGGTAGAGATGCAGGAAATCGTCGAGAAACGATACCCGCCGTCGGAGTGGAATATCTATGCAGCGCAGGCGTCGGACGGTGAGAACTTTTCCGGCGATTCGGCAAAATGTAACGACTTACTACAAAGCGTATTAATGCCAATCTGCCAGTATTTCGCCTATATCGAGATCCTCGACGAACGCGAAGCGGACATTTTCAACGATGAAACTCAGGGCGCCGAGTTATGGCGTTCCTATCGCCAAGTTTATGACGAATGGCAGAACTTCGCGATGAAACGGATCAGCAGCCCGGCGGATATCTATCCGGTGTTCCGCGAACTGTTCGCGAAGAAGGACGAGAGGGTCTGATTCCATGGCGAAGACCGCAAAGACGAAAATCGCAAAGACAAAAACTGCGAAAAAACCAAAGCTGCTATTCGAGGGATCCAGCTGGGATTTCGGTGCATTGGACCGGACCTACGATGCGGTGGAAGAGATCGCGCTGAACGATCTCGGACTGGATGTCTATCCCAATCAGGTCGAGATCATCTCCTCGGAACAGATGCTCGACGCCTACTCATCGATCGGCATGCCGCTGATGTACCAGCATTGGTCATTCGGCAAGCATTTCGTTCAGGAGGAAAAACTATACGATAAGGGTTTCCGCGGCCTCGCCTATGAAATCGTCATAAATTCCAACCCCTGCATCAGCTACAACATGGAAGAAAACACCATGGCGATGCAGACGCTGGTCATGGCGCATGCGGCGTTCGGGCATAATCATTTCTTCAAGAACAACTATCTTTTCAAGCAATGGACCGATGCCGACGGCATTCTGGACTATCTGGAGTTCGCCAAGAAATACATCGCCAAATGCGAGGAACGTCACGGCCCGGATGCGGTCGAGGAAATCCTCGATGCCGCGCATGCGCTCATGGATCACGGCGTCTATCGTTACCGCCGCCCCCCCGAACCATCGCTTCGAGAAAAGAAGGAACGGGAGCGCGAACGGCACGCCTATGAAGAGCGGGAATTCAACGACTTATGGCGGACGGTTCCCAACGCGGATAAAGGGCCGGAAGACGATACACAGAGGGACGCGCAAGAGCGCAAGAAAAGGCTGCACCTGCCGGAAGAAAATCTACTGCACTTCATTCAGATATACAGCCCCGCATTGAAGACGTGGCAGCGGGATATCCTGCATATCGTCAGTAATATCGCGCAGTATTTCTATCCGCAGAAGCAGACCAAGGTCATGAATGAAGGGTGTGCGACCTTCGTTCATTTCTACATTGTGAACGCGCTCTACGATAAAGGACTGCTGCCGGAAGGGGCGATGCTGGAAATTCTGCATAGCCACTCCAACGTGCTGTCACAGCCGGATTACAACGATCAGCGCTATGGCGGGATCAATCCTTATGCGTTGGGCTTCGCGATGATGGCCGATATTCGGCGCATCTGCGAGAACCCCACAGACGAAGATCGAGAGTGGTTTCCGGACATCGCCGGCAGCGACAATTGGCGCTGCGTGCTTAAGGACGCCTGGGCGAATTATCGCGACGAGTCCTTTATTCAGCAGTTTCTCAGCCCAACAATCATGCGGAAATTCCGGCTATTTTCCTTGGCCGACGATTCAAAAGAGAAGTTCTACTCGGTCTCCGCTATTCACAACAAGCGAGGCTACCGGCAGGTCCGGGACGCCCTCGCCCGCACCTACGACGTCGCCGCGCTGGACCCCGACATACAGGTGGTGGATGTCGATTTGCTAGGCGACCGCCAGTTGCGGCTCAAGCATACCCAGCGCGACGGCATTCCTGTGGACGAACGCGATAAGGAAATGGTGCTGTTTCACCTAAAGAAGCTCTGGGGTTACGACGTCATCATGGAAACTTGATGCCAGCCTAAGGCTGACCACGGCTTCATCAGAATTTCGACGTAATTTGGCGACCAACGCGCACCAACCCTAATCGTCAAGAAACTATCGACGTGCGCCCCCCCTAAACGATAAAGTAGGCGGTATGCGGCTTTGACCTTGCCAGCGCTGGCTGTTGCGAGGCGAAGTTTTTGCACCATATCACTAGTGATTGCGCCGCTGCGGCGCAGCCGCTCAATCCAGGAGAATGAAGCATGACGACGGGGCAAGGGAACGGCCAGTCCAGACAAACGAAATATGTCGGAACGCGCGCATTGCGGCCCGATGGTGTCGATAAGGTGACGGGCCGCGCCAAGTTCGGCGCCGATTTGAACATGCCGAACATGATCGTCGGCAAGGTCCTGCGCAGCCCGCATGCGCATGCGCGGATCAAGTCCATCGATACGTCCAAGGCGGAAGCACTGCAAGGCGTCAAAGCGGTAATCACATCTTCGATTTTTGCTGAACAAACAACCGAGCTCATCCCCGCAGGCGAAATGCAGGTCAACTACCGCGACGTCGCAGGCAACGTTTTGGCAAGCAATAAAGTCCTATATGACGGTCATGCCGTGGCCGCTGTCGCTGCGACAAGCAGCGCTGTTGCCGATGCCGCGCTGGCCCTGATTGACGTCGAATACGAGGTGCTGCCGCATGTTATCGATGTCGTCGAGGCGATGCAGCCCGACGCTCCGGTACTGCATGACGACATGCTTACAGAGGGTGTTGACCCGAAACCGACGAAGGCGTCGAATATCGCCAAGCGGGTCGAGTTCGCGACCGGTGACGTCGAAGCTGGATTCGCTCAGGCCGACGTGGTTGTCGAGCGCGAGTTCAACACCAAGCCCGTTCATCAAGGCTACATCGAACCGCATGCCTGCATTGCAAGCGTATCGGAAGACGGTCAGGCCGAATTGTGGTGCACGACGCAGGGACATTTCGTCGTTCGTGCGCACTGCGCGCGTTTGCTCGGGATGGATATTTCCAAGATTCGCGTCACTTCGTCCGAAATCGGTGGCGGCTTCGGCGGCAAGACGGTTGTCTATCTCGAACCGCTCGCGCTCGCACTGTCGGCACGTGCCGGACAGCCGGTGAAAATGATGATGACGCGGGAAGAAATCTTCCGCGCCAGCGGACCGACCTCCGGTGCCAACATGGTCGTCAAGGTCGGCGCGACGAAAGACGGCAAGATCACGGCGGGCAAGGCGTTACTCCACTATCAAGCCGGTGCATTTGCCGGATCGCCGGTAGGACCCGGTGCGATGTGCGCTTTTGCACCTTACGATTTGGAGAACGTTGTCTCGACCGGTTACGACGTCGTGACGAACCGCCCCAAGGTCGCCGCCTACCGGGCGCCCGGCGCACCGATTTCCGAATACGCCGTCGAGTCGGTGATTGACGAAATCGCTGAGAAAATCGGCATGGACCCGGTTGAGTTTCGACTCAAGAATGCCGCGAAAGAAGGCACACGCGCAGCGTACGGCCCAAAATTCGGACCGGTCGGTCTCGTCGAAACACTGGAAGCAACACGCGATCACGATCACTACAAAGCGCCGCTCGGAAAATATCAAGGCCGCGGCGTGGCTTCCGGTTTCTGGTTCAATATCGGCGGCGAAACCTGCGTCACGCTGAATATCAATGAAGACGGCACCGTCAACGTGCTTTCCGGCACGCCCGACATCGGCGGGTCTCGCGCATCGCTTTGCATGATGGTGGCCGACGAGCTCGGCATCGAATTGGAGAAGGTCCGCCCGATCATCGCCGACACCGCATCCCTGGGATATACTTTCCTAACCGGCGGCAGCCGTGCCACTTTCTCGAACGGTCTCGCCGCGGTCGAGGCTGCAACGAACGCCAAGACGGACCTGCGCGGCAGGGCTGCGAAATACTGGGAAATTCCCATCGAAGCCGTTGAGTGGGAAGACGGGCACGCAAAGCCTGCAGGCGCGAATGCGGGTGATTTCGAGCCGCTCTCCCTCGCTGACCTGGCAAAACTGGCCAACAAGACCGGCGGCCCGATTGCCGGCCATGCGCAGATCAATGCGCAGGGTGCGGCACCAAGCTTCGGCACGCATCTCGTCGACGTCGAAGTCGATCCTGAGACCGGATACGTCAAGATTTTGCGCTATACGGTCGCGCAGGATGCCGGAAAGGCCATCCACCCGAGCTATGTGGAAGGTCAGTTCCAGGGCGGTGCAGTACAAGGCATCGGTTGGGCCTTGAACGAGGAGTATGTCTACGGTGATGACGGAAAGCTCCAGAACACGGGTTTCCTGGATTACCGTATCCCGGTTGCCTCGGACGTGCCGATGATCGACACGATTATCGTCGAGGTGCCCAATCCGACACATCCCTACGGCGTGCGTGGCATCGGTGAAACGCCGATCATTCCGCCAATGGCGGCAATTGCGAACGCGGTTTCGCACGCCCTCGACATCCGCTTTACGGACCTTCCGATGTCGCCGCCAAAGGTGTTGGCAGCAATCGCAGCATCAAACGGCGCCGGAGACGACTAGCATATCCAAAGCGGAAACTAACCTGCCTCTACGCGGGTAAGTTTAATGAATTGTTCCTCGCCGACGCGTTATCGCGTCGGCGATTTTTTTTGCAGGACGATAACCGGTTGAAAAGTAGCCAAAAATTTGTGAATTCGCCAAGTTCCCAATAGGCAACCGCCAAGGTGGCGACTGGTTTACGAATTGTAAAAGACTCTTTGACAATCTGTTAAAGAGGCATGGCCTCAATCGGCTGAGAATTCCACGGAACCACAGAATAATTCAGGCTTTTATGTCCGACAATCGCTCGCAACTACGCAATATTATCGAATCCGGTCGGTCGATCGCCCTGGACTGCTACGCGATTGGCAAGAGCATCAGCGACGACGACTCGGTCGGTAAGCTTTTCAAAAACGAAGTTTTGAAGTGAGCGTCCGGTAAAGCAGCCCTGCCTATGATGACGTTGGACTGTTACGCTCAGGTTTGAGCGTAACGCCAGGGGAGCAGTTCGTCGATCCGATTGATTTTATGGTCGGCGATACAGGCTAGCGTGTCGGTTAGCCAGGCCTGCGGATCGACGCCATTGAGTTTTGCTGTCTCGATCAGCGTATAGGCGATGGCGGCTGATTTGCCGCCGGCCTCGGACCCCATGAAGAGATAATTCTTCCGCCCCAGGGCGATGGGCCGCATGGATCGCTCTGCGGTATTGTTGTCGAGTTCAAGAAAGCCGTGATCTAGATATGGTCGCAGCTTCTTCATGCGGGTCAGGGCGTAGCGAATAGCACCGGCTAAGGGTGATTTGCCGGATATCCGGGTCAATTGGGCATGCAGCCATGATTCCAGGTCGTCGAAGATTGGTTTTGATTGGCGCTGCCTGATCTTCACCCGTTGATCCGGCGATTGGCCCCGAACCTCCTTCTCGACGCCATAGAGTGTGGCGATACGTTTTATGGCTTCCTCGGCAATCGCCGATCCCTGAGCTTTGTGGATATCGACGAACTTGCGTCGGATATGGGCCATGCAGGCCACTTCCGTCACCTTGCCCGTGCGGTACAGGTCATTGAACCCCGCATAGCCATCGGCATGCATGAAGCCCGTGAAGTCCGCTAGATGTTCGCGCGGGCGAACGCCCTTCCTGTCGGACGAGAACTGATACCATGCGGCAGGATGCGCCTCTCCGGCCCAGGGTCGTTCATCGCGGACATAGGCCCAAAGCCGCGCGGTCCTGGTTTTACCGGAGCCTGGGGTCAGCATTTTTACCGGCGTATCATCGGCGAAGAGGGCCTGTCCCTTTAAAACATGGCGCGCGACGGCGTCCGCCAAAGGTTCCAACAGAGCCGTGGATTTGCCAACCCAATCGGCCAGGGTGGAGCGGTCCAGATCGATCCCCTCGCGCTGGAATATCTGACTTTGCCGGTACAAAGGCGAATGATCGGCGTACTTGTTGACCAGCACATGGGCCAGTAGGCCAGGACCGGGCCGCCCGTGCTCAATCGGCCGCGACGGCAGGGCTGCCTGATGGAACGTCTCACAGCAGGTGCAGGCCATGCGCGGGCGAACAATCCGGTTCACGACAAAACGTCCGGGGACATATTCCAGTTCCTCGGTGACATCGTCGCCAAGCGTTTTGAGCGCACCGCCGCATTCCCCACAGGCATCGCCCGGCGACAGTGTTGTCTCGTTGCGTGGGAGATGACCGGGCAGCGGTTTACGTTTGGGCTTGTCTTTTGGCGCTGCAGATTGATCTGCATTTGCATCGTCTGACGCGGGCTCCTGCGCGGACGCCGCAATCTCTTCGTCTTCCAGCGTCAACGCCAGTTGATCCAGAGCCTCCGAGCGCGACCCGAAGCGATGCTGGCGCATCCCGGCCAATTGGTGTTGGAGCTTCTCGATCAACACCGCCTGTGACTTCACTTCCGACGCCAGCGATGCCACCAGACCTTTTAATGCGGCAGGTTCATTCGGGAGGTTCTCAGCGTCGTCGAGCATGCCGGCAATCTATCAGCCGCCACCCCGCATGGGAATCCCCGGAAATTGACAACCCTTTGCTGTGAAACGACTTTACCCAGCCGTCAGGGGACGCCACGTTCGTTGTGGTATGCGCCAATCAATCCCTTCCAGCAGCATCGCCAATTGAGCCGGGGTCAGCGCAACCTTGCCCGCTTTCGCAGACGGCCAGACAAACCGTCCCTTCTCCAGACGCTTCGAGAACAGACATGCCCCTTGCCCGTCCCACCAGATCACCTTGATCAGATCGCCACGGCGACCCCGGAAGACGAACAGATGACCGCAATACGGCGCCGCCTTTAGAACCTTCTCTGTTTGCGCTGACAGCCCATTGAACCCCTTACGCATGTCCGTCACGCCGGCCGCAAGCCAAACCTTCGTGTTCGTGGGAACCGGGATCATCCCGACAAGCACCGGAGCAGACGTACGAGCGCTTCGGGATCGTAAGGGCCGCTAATGCTCAAGCGATGACCTCCGGCAAGCGTGACCTCGATCTTGCCTTCGTCACCAACAGGGCGCTCGGCTTCGTGCTCGACGTGACGCGCAATCTCAACCGGCAGGAAACAGGCGGCGTCATCGACCGTGTCACTTCCCGCAAACCGGGGATCTTTCAGCCAGTTGAAAACCTGATTGGCGTTCACATTGTAGCGCCGTGCAACCTGTGAAACCGAAACGCCCGCAAACCGCGTCTGTGCGCAAATCATCCGCTTCTCGTCTGCACTCCAGCGCCGACGCTTGCCCCGCTTCGCCACATCCTGATCCCCGTTAGTGTCCACCTAAACAAGTGGACACTAAACCTCACTTCTTCTGCACGGCAGAGCGGTCAGGCCGGACGCTTACGATCAAACACCCAACGAACCGGCAGAACGAACACGAGCATAGAGGCAAATTGCACCGCCACTACTTTAAATTCTAATTGTACAGCAGAATTGAAAATTCTCCAGATTATGCCTTGTGGTATCCTGCCCTGCATATCCCCTTCGGCAGACAACCCGAGTGTAGTTGGCCCGACTAAAAATTCAATAAAGTTCAAAAACTTCCACAAATAAAAGCCGGGCGGAAAAGCCTGCTTTACGAACACATCGGTAAACAGCGTGAACGACATCGTGTAGTAAAGTAATGGGCTGAGTTGCAAGCAGGAAAACCAGTACAGATACTCCCGTATATATGGTCTGCTTTGCATTGCAGAACCGTCCCCTTGCGGCCGAGCCTTAAATCGCTCCGAAAGGATATAATCTTTCTTGAATTCGGAATGTGTGGACGAAATAAAGCGTTGGAAGAAGAAATAGAGCAAACCATTCGCTAGACCCAACACCGCAACCATTTCCAAGACTCTCGAAATTTCCCATGCGGAAAGAAAGTTGATCCAAATACTGATTGGCCACATGTTGGTAAACAAAATAAGCGAGTAGAACAGTGCGAACCTAGTGATGAGCCGGTCGGGTAGGTATTCGTATTTACACAGAATCTTTAGTCCGATAAATCCCAAGACTGCCAAAATAAACGCGATCACAAACACTGCCAATAACGACTCGGCTAGAGTGATAACCGTCGCGGCAAGAGACGTTCTGACGGTGGCTCCAGTCGTTTCCCCAAGTTCCACCGCAACATAAATTCCAGCACACAGCGCAAAATAAAAAATCACGGGGGATAACGATGAGGCTTTTTCGAATGTTATGCGAATTACCCAGCGCACGCGGCTCGTCCTTCTACTAATTTGCCATACGAATTGCCGGCTGTGATCGGTTCTTCGCGAAAACAGGTCAGTTCTTAACCCAATTGCTTATCCCAAAGTATGGCGCCGCCACGGAACCGGATGTGTTGGCGCATTCGCTATCACCCCCGGTATTCAGTGGTTTTAACGCCTTCGATATGAGGTCTACCTGCTCAAAAATTCCGATCACGGCAACGGGCCATGCCCGCGCAACGCGACGCAAAAACTCCACCTTTCCCTCTACCTGACGGCTCATCAGGCAGGACAGACCCTTATCGTGAAGATCGATTCCTGCACAATCTTCGTTTTCCAACCGCTTGAACTCATCAAGGTTAATCTGAAGAAAATTGAGCGAACTTTCAGGATCCAGAAAAGACATATACCTCAACCTATTTGACCCGAAAGTAAATGTATCAAAAACCATGTCAAACTCACCCTGTTTGATTATATTATCATAATCTTTTGCAGAACCTGGGCGAAGGAACCGGAAATTAAATCCGATATCTTTATCTGAAGATTTCCATTTTTCTTCCAGGGATTCCTTCATTCTTTCCAATTCATTCTCATCAAACAATGACGCTATCGCATGACTGACAAGCACTTTGAGCGTTAGAGAGTTCGGTTGCACGTCCATGAACTGCCGCACCTCTGCAGCAATTTCCGCAACTCGTTCCGGCGCGGTATAATCACTGATGTTCGTGTCGAAGCCGCCAAAGACCTCAAAACTCCCACCGGTAAATGTAACGTTACCGCCCTCACCGGAATATCCGATATAACGTTCTCTAATTTTAGGTACTGTCCAAAGGGACTTCGCAAACAACTCGCGGAACTGTATATTGTCGAACATGTCGGTTTTTTCACGATCCAATTCGGGACTGAAGTTAAATCCAAAATAGGTAAATCCTGTTAGCGCATCGTCGTTTTTAACGACCTTGTAACGGTCCCTAACCGACACCTCTGGAAGTGTCGATAACAAGCCCCGAGGCAGGCTCAAGACGATATCCGGTGCTTTCGAGGAATCACTCAATCCTGTGACCAATACGGACCGCGTATCGTTGTATCGAAAATTCACACTTGAAATTTCATTCTTTTCTGTTTTCGCCATTCGTCGGACCAATTTTGCGTAGGTTCCATTGTCCAGTGCGTTGAGTTGAAACATCCCCGCGGTCGCCGCGTTGTAGGTAAGCGTATCAACACTTTCAGCAGTACGGCTCCCGTCACTTAGTGACAATTTGTAAAACTCTTGATCAGCACCCTCGGGATAGCGGAGGAGAGGAAACGACAGAATTTCCTTTGCCTTGGCGATGGAAACCGAGGCCGGCTGCGTGATTTGAATTTGGTTACCATCGTCTTCGTCTATAACCATCCTATAATGACTATAACTATTCTTGGAGCCAGCCTTCCCTATTTGATCGATCGTGTAACTGATGTCCGTTCCACTTAAATTGCTGCATCGATCGGTAAACCTTAGCACCAATTGGCCGTCCTTCGGCTGCTCACCTTCCTGAAGGCAAATATTCTCAAATTCGACGCCACGGGCACCCTTCTCGATAAAGCACCTTTTCTCAAAAAGTCGTTGTGTAGTAAAATGCGTCAGGATTTGTGCAGGGTATGAATCGTAAGTAATAGGGTTCCAACTGGACGTGTAAAAAGTACTAACTATATTGAGTGCCTTTTCCTGCGCGAATAGTGTGCCGGGACTAGAAACAAACACAGCCATATAGAAGAAACAGGCTATACTAGAAACTATTCTTGTATTTTTGTATTTAAAATTTTTCACTACCATCGTTTTCTCCGAGGAAAAATGGAATTTTCTATCCTTCGAGCTCCAGCGCCTTCAAAACACCATGAAGCACTCGAAGGATCGGAAAATTACCTTGTATCTTACCAAATTTCTTCGGCGGGTATCCGTAGAATATTGCTTCCACATTTTCAGCGTTTCCCCAAAGGCGAGTGTGCGCTTCGATGAAATGCCTTAACATGTATCGATAGCGACCCGCATAGTAAGATCGCTTAAATAAATCAGTGTAAATTGCTACATAAATTCGGTCTTCTCGGGTGAATCCCTCGCCCTCGAAAACTTCATCTAATTGCCGAAAAGTGTTTTCACCCCCATAGGAGTTCCGTATTTTCTTGAGTTCACTCAAAAATTTTTGATCACCGCGAATGGTATCGACTTCCAATATTTCCCATTCAAACCTAGGGCCGCATACTTTCTCGACTGTCCGTACATAGTAGAGTAAAAAATTTTGGATGACCGACTTAGCATCGTAATTGGGGACTGCGTTGTTCCCAGAAATTTTTAAACAAGTTTTTAACTCAATAGATTTTCTCATACGTTGAAGCACCACATCGATTAAACGAACGTCGATAAGATGGAGTCCGATTTCGGGCTTAAAAACTGTCTTTAAAAATTTGTCGGGCTGATGACTAGCACTCTGTTTTTTCCAAAGCTCTATTGCACGGGAATACGAATCCATCTCTGAAATAAAATTTTCAAGTTCCTGCACTTTCTTATTTCGGTATTTTACGGTCGTTTTCGTCAGTTTCTCTTTTTGGATACTGAAGCGTATATCCGTCACCTCACGCTTATATCTGGCCTTCAAGCTGTCGAATAGTTTCTCGTATGCGTCTGGCAATACGGCAAACGCCTTCCTCAAAATGATGTAATCTGCGATATCCGCCGGTAAGTCATATTCTGGGAAAGGGACATCCTGAGAGACCAATACTTCCGGCGACAGTAACAGTATGACTATGGCCAGAGTGACAATCGGTCTCTTGAGCTAGCCTCTTTGGGATTTAGTGCACATAGGAGGCAAATCTTATTTAGATCGAAAAATGAGGAGTCGCACGCGTGGTTCGGCGCGGTGCGCATCCTTGAAGCCAACTCGTGTCAGCACTTCAGCAGCAAAATATGTGTTGTCGTCAAAGGAAAACGGAAAACCCAACTGACGGCACGGATGGCGATATCTTCAATCCGTCCCTGGCAAAGTCCATCACCGTGGTGGGCAGCACCATGCCATTCGAGATACCAATTCTTGCTGTTCTTCTTCCTGACGGGCCTGCCCGACATCGGATCCTTAACCCGAACGCATTTCGGAAACACAATTTTATTGGGACGCTCACATGTGCCGTCCTCCCTGCAGTCTATTTTTTGGACACTTTTCGATTCCGTATTGCTTGATTGGAAATATAAGGTACTTCCCACCCAAACGTACGAAGAGTCGTAGAAGAAAACCTTTGTTGAAATATCATAAAGGCTCACAGAATCTATGGCTGTGACAAATTTGTAGGATTGTTTATCCGCCTCCTTTCGTGAGTATATATGCAATTCCCACCGCAATCCGGCCTTTGATCCATCAGATGGTATTGCGTATTCGGGCAAATGGACCGCTATGGCAAGATACCGTCCGTCCCGCGAGAACTTAGGCTGTGTAAATCTACCCTCTGGATGTCGAACGACCAAATCTCGACATTCTTTATGGTCGTGGAAAATACAAACACGCGGGAATCCTTGTTCGTCGGAATAGCCAACCGCGATTACATTGCCGCTTCGGTCAAAACCTTGAATCGTATCGCAATGTCGTTTTTTGCGACAGAGAAATATCGGTTTTCTTCTTGCCGAGGAGTTTTTCTTTGATAACGAGTAAATACCAACTGCGTCTGCCCAGATTTGGTCATCAGGATCTGAGGCGTCATAGTCGACCGCACTACTTGGAATATTAGCATCCGACTGGACGGAAAGTTCCTCCGAACCGGCAGTGACAGACTTGATTCGAAATTTGCCCGGATTCTTGCTGTCCCTGCCAAGAATTGCGGGTCCGGGAAAATACCCTTGAACGGTAATAACATTTATAGCTTCGCTCGCAGCGAGCATTCCTCTCTTTTTCTGTTTGTCGGGGTCGAAATCCGGTACACTCGGAACCTGGAACGTCTTAGTATTGGAATTGGTCGCAATATTTAACGGCATACCGTACAAACGGATACTCGAGCCCTTGATTCCCGAAAACAACAATGCGTCTTGATTTACATACGGGAACCGAAAATCCGTCTCTCCATAATCTTCGAATGCGTATTCATATTTCTCGAAGACAAACCCGCCGGCAATGAACTCCAACACTTCTGCAGATACCCGCCCCGGTGTCAAAATCGCTGCAGTAACGAACAACGACGCCGAAAGCAGCATGAAATTTGATGCCATGTTGCCTCGCTGTATTATCGGAGACCTACGAACTGACCGTCAAAGGTCTCGATAAAATTAACCTGCTTCGACTCATAGTATATTCCGCCACGACTATCGGGCCGGAGCGGCTCTACCTGTTCAAGAATCACTTTCGTGCCTTCTTTGTGTGAGACCCAATCTTTTTTGAAGTCAATCTGCCAACCTGTGGCTTCTCCCCCCCAGTGCATCTCCAGTCTGACTATCGACAAAGCGGAGTGATCCTGGCTCTCTCCTTGCCTGTTCATGACAAGCAGTAACGTCAGACTGTCCACGCTAGTCAGGCTGTTGATCCGTCCGAAAATTCGAGCGGTAGTAATTTCGAGAGGATGATTGTTCAGGACGGTGCTTACGTCTTTGCCGTCGATGTTGCCCAGCGGTGCAATCAGTTCCCTAGTACCACGCCCGAAAACCTTCAATGCGTATTGTTTTCGAAGCTTTTCTCCTTCGCTTTCCAACTCTTTCGCAATCAAGGATACGAAAGCTAGGTTTTCTGCTCTCGGCCCACGCAACATAGCCCATGAGATGGTCTTCTCGGACTTCTGACCTTTGCCGAACCGCTGCAGTCTTACTGGTTTCTTTCGGAGGTCGTATGCCAGTGCCTGCAAGGAAGAAACATAATATAAGACGTCGCCTGCCATCCGCAGTAAAGGCCTGTCGGAAACATAGTGCCGAATACCCAATTCATAGTCGGAAAGACCTTCAGGCGCGGCACCCCCGATTGATACGATATCTAACGAGTGATCTTTCAGTGATTTGAGATGCAGTACACCGTTATCCGTCATAACCGCGAGAATTTCTCCTCGCGGCAGAAACCCGGTTTGCTTTTTTAAAACACCGATCGATATTGCGCGGATCGAATGTTTAAATTCAGGTATGTGTGGAAACTGCTTTGGATCCCCTACATTCTTAACGCCATGAAATACGAGGACATTTCGATCGGTATAGAGCACCGCAAATGCGGACCCATTCTCTGTTTCGACCGCTTTCTCGGTGTGGAACCAGACTTTGTCGGAGATTTTTTTCCTGGCTAACCGCGCAATCCGATGCTTTTTATCCCGTCCGTTCTCCTTGCAAAAGGCGGAAAATACTGTCCCACGGCGAAAATCCGTCTTAGGATGTGAGAGCATGTAGAAAACTGGGGAAGTCTTCGTTCGATTAATTAATACGTAAGACCTTGAATCGCTCGATATTGAGAATTCAGCATCATCGACAGGGATTAATTCACTGTGTTTGCGGTTCAACCGGAATTTTCTAAGCTCATTTCCTACGAATCTTACAAAGATTGGATCATTAGATCTTTTGCAATCAATGATGTTTTTAGGCGAAGATATTTCCTCATGCGCCGGAGGTCGGGCGAGAAGCCCTTTCTGGTCGCCGGTTTTGATCGGTGCCGTTGCCGATTGAGCCATTCCAGCCGATGGGCATCCTAGCAGAATCACTATTGCAACCAACAACCGCTTGTCGTTAAAGCCAACTGTTTTTGAACAAAGTATCTGTTTCAGCATTTCTCTTTGATCGTCGACCTGCTCGGCATTTTGCCGGTCCTCAGCACGGAAACAGTAGGCGACGGTTACCTCCCCTAATTCTAAACACGCTGCTGCAAACATACCTAGAGTATAGTTACATCCAAAATGGTCAACCAAGTTGCCATGCCTAACATATCTTTACCCGCTACTCGGGAGCGTGTTGACTATGCGGCGGGCAACAGCATCCACCAAGGACAGGTTTGCTTCGTGATCCAGCGAATTGCTAGTTGCGTCGGCGATGTTGAGCGATGCCGAAATCGGACTGAGCGGCAGTCCGCCGACCGATTGGGCGTCCGAATGTGCCGCCCACCAAACACGGCGACCGTCGGCATCGCGCACCAGCTCGGTCACGATCGCAATCTCCCGACGCGACCAGAAGAGCAGATTCGTGCTTTCCGCTCGCTTGACGTTGACGACGAGGTGGAAGCCACACTGCCCGCTCCACGGCATGGCCGTCCGACGGCTGTCTTTGCCGACAGCCGTGTCGCGGACCTCGAAGTTCCGCTCGCGGAGATGCCGTCCGAATGCCGCGCGGACGGCCGCATCGCCTCCGGGACTCTCCTCGAGACCCGCGACCTTACCGAGCGCAATGCATTTTGCCGGCCGACGCCAGTACGAAGGATCTATTTCGTAGTTTACGAGACGGCCCGGCCGCGCGCTCTCAACCTCGCTCGGGCGACCTTCGACATAGCGCGTACCGCCACAGCCGTAAAGAATACCGGCAATCATAAGGCAGGTTACAGAGCCGCGGAGCGCGATTCCTTTTCCGTTCCTTCTGGTCATAGCATGACTTTCCTCTCTGCTCTATGGATTGCCAGCGCATTCGGAGCGAAAGGCGCCGAGCGAAATCGTTCCGGCGGCGCGATTGCCGTCAATTGAGATGAGATCGACGAGGAGTTGCCGGCCTTCGAGTCGATAGGCGACCTCGATCGACCGTGCCTTATCTAGGTTGGGGACGAGCCGGTCTAGACCTCCGAACAAGGCGGCGTCGAGGCTGCGCGGGAGAATCCTGTATATGGAGCCGTCGACGCTGTGGTGTTTGCGGATTGCATCAACCTCCCGGCGTTCCCCTTCCGAGGCAGTACGGGAGACCAGTCGTCCAACGCTACTGTAGCGGACCGTATCGAAGCGCATAGGCACACCCCGGGCACCACCTGCAGCATAGAACTTTGCGTGACCGGCCCGCAGTATCGTCTTCATCCCAAAACATCGCGAGAGCACATCTTGCAACCGGCCGCTGTTTGTCGGCGATGACGGCCAAAGAACGTCGACTTCCGGCCCTCTGCCTTTTTCGGCCTGACGAAGCAGCGACCTGCCTGTTCTCCGGATATCAGGTGTTGCGGAGATTGCAGTCTTTTTATCGTCTGCCCCGCGCCTTCTGGAGCGAATTGCCTGCATAGCTCCTTGGTGTTCATAGAGACGGCGCGGTGCTTGCTTTATGGTATCCGGCTCCGATGGCTTCGCCCTGTCGGGCATTAGCGGGCGTTCAACCCCTAACTTCTCGGACTCCGGTCGGGGGACTTCCGGTTCTGCACGTTTCCCGACCGACGGATGAACCGCCCGCAACTCCTTGCGCAGCGCAGGCATCAGTGGTGGCGCGGGAAGGACGAATGCTATCGGCGGCGGTGTATCCGGCAGAGCCAATGTAGCCGGCGGCGCAACCTCGTTCTCTTTGGATGTTTCCCGACGCTCTTCGAACTCTGGACGGGTCGGTGCGTTCTTGATAGCGAGCGCAAAGATAGTGCCGATTGCCAGTGTCGCCCAGAAAGCTAGTGCTGATTTGCGCTCAGAGATCACGGGCTAGTTCCTGATAAAGGAGTTGCGATAGCCTGTCGCTGCACGCTCCGCTATCGCGGCGAGACGACGCGCCATCTTACGATGGAAGGCCGCCTGTGCTACGGCACTGTCATCCGCTATATTGACAGCCGGTGGATTGAGAATTTCCTCGCGCCGCTGACGGAGATGGGGCTCCATTTCGGCAAGATCGCGCCGACTATCGGTTTTGATCGGTGTTTTGTCGGATGCCGAGCCCAGCCGAGATATTGTATCGGGCGCCCTGACAGGAAATTTCTTAGCGCCCAACGGCGGGACCTCCTGTCGCCCTTTCGGACCGGACTTCGGCGACGCGGCGCGCGCTTGCGGTTCGGCGGCCTTCAAAGTCATCTCATGCGCTGCGTCGGACACTTTTGTTACGGTTTCGGACCAAAGACCCCGAACGCCTTCCTTGACCCGATCGACAATCGGGTCCTCGTTGACCATGATAAGCACGAGACAGCCAGCCACGGTGATTGTTGCGAGAAATTTGAACATGAACTTTCTCCTTCAGTTAGCGAATCCGGACTGCCCCGTCGGTAGTACCATTTCAGGAAACAGCTGGCGGATCAGGGTTTTCAACGCGAGACTGGTTGGGATTGCATAGGCCGTCGTGAACAGGCCCCAAGAGAAGTCCCGGGAGTAGCTGCTCATCATCTCGGCCAACGCAGCGCGCTCGAAGCTGAAGGCCTGCATCGCGAGGTAGGCCTCGGCAACGCCGATGATGGTGGACACCATACCGGCCGCGAAGATGTACGCGGAGCAATCCACTGCCAGCAGATAGGCTCTGCCGGTCTCGTCGGTTCCCATTAGACGCCGATTGATGGCGACTAAGGCCATCAGAACAAGCGCGGAGATCAATCCAAGAAAGGGCCCACCGAGCCGGTTAGCAAGCAATTCCATCACGCCAGCGACAGCGAGTCCCGTCACGAGTTCGGTCGCAGCGAGTAGAACGATTGCTCCGCTTGCGAACCACTTTAAGGCTCGCAGGACAGGTATGGCCGTCCGGTTTGCGGCGGCCAGCATCAGCGCCTCCCGAGCCGGCCGGAATCGATCGCCCGATCCGTAATGCCGATCACATTCTCAAGCCAATACTCAGTGACCGACTTTTCCGCCTTCTGGGCAGCATGAACGATGAAGTATCGTTCCGGATCCTTCAGCATCCGCAGCAGCTTCGGATCCTGGCTGCGGTCGCCGTGATCGGCAGTTAGGACTTCCCGCTCGAGCGACTTGAGCGTAGATACCGTACCGCGCATCTTTTCCGCCCGTTCGTCAATAGTCAGCTCGGCATCGATCATCGCCGCCCGGAAGTCGGCGCCGATGCTATGCAAAGCCTTGACTGTGTCGGCAGCGGCCGGCGCCATGAGCATGGGTGCTAGGGAGGCGCTGAATAGCGCCGTCTTGACGGTCTGCCGGAAAAATTTGTTCATATCGAATCTCCTTTTTAGATCGGAATTTTGTTCACCGTTTTATGATGAGAGAATTGACGATATTAGCGACAGACAATTTCCTCTCGGTGTCCTGGGCGTCGCCAGCGCTGTCGATTTCATCAAGCTGATTTCTCAGGCGCTCGCTCGAGAGTTGGATCACACGAAGCGACAGCTGACGCATCTCTTCCTGCTGTTCAACGATCCGTTCTTCGAGGGCTAGATCAGCAAAAATCCGATTCAACCATTCCTGCCGACTCTCAGGCATGTCGGAGTAAAGCGCCTGGCGCTCTATTTCGAGACCGCGAACCCTCTCGCGGAGCGCAACCAGTGTGTTCTGGTTGCTCCGAAGTTCATCGGTATGGCGACCGGTTTGAACCTCGAGCGCCTCATCGATTACCGAGGTGTCGATCGTAACGGCCGACTCATACCAGAACTTCGCGCTCCGCTGGGCCTCGAAGAGTTGCTTATCCGCAGCAGTCAGGTCTTGGAACCGACGCCTTTCTTTCAGTTGGAGCGCGTTCCAAAACGCCCGCGATGAACGGATCTTCCGCCGCCTCAGGTTAAGCAATTCGACCATCACACCTTCATTACCAAACAGGTCCTCGCGCGCCTCTTCATACTCGACCTCGAACAGAACTTTTTCTCGTTCGCTCGCTGTTTTTTCAACCCGTTCCTGTTTTTCAACGACGGCAGTACTCCGATTCCGGAAGTCGACTTCGGCATCCACGATTGCGGCTGCAAGGCTCGACTTCTGGTAGGATTTGTTGATCTCCCTTTCCATCTTCTGAATCGGCAACTGGGTAAGTCGCTCGGTAATTACCGGATGTTTCCAAGTGGCCTCCCCCGCGGCCGGCATAGCCCAGCCCGCCGTCAGGATGGTGCCCACAATCAAGCATCTGATTATACTATTGCGCATTGTTCCTTCCTTTCAGTTCCTGAATTGAATGCCTGGGCTAGCGATTGCGCTTATTGCGCTCGACTCTTCGGAACTCCATCAGGCTAATGGAGTCCAGGTTCATCAATCCGGGATCGGACCCAGCGCCGGTAATGTACGCCATCTTGTCAACCAGACTGATCTCGTTTGGCCCCACGTAGATCTCGCAGTTCGGGCACAGCTCCCGTGCCGCTCCAAAATCCACAGCCCCGGCCCTGACATCGCCACCGAGCACCTGGTGGCGCGCGGCCCTTAGAAGGTTTCGAAACCTGCGGTCCTGGGCGATTGCTGGGTTGACCCGATCGATTTCGCCTTCGCAATGCTCGTAGAGTGCCGCGACCCGGCGATGTTTCGTCGCCGCTAACGGCCCGTTCGCGACCGACGCCAGGACCTTGGCGTCCTTCGTGCAAGACTCGTAGGATTCAAACTGGGCCCGACGGACCTGTTCAGCTTGGGCAAGGCCTATGCCCGGGCTTTCAGGAAAGCTGAATGTCTGACAGCCGGCCGTGAGGGCCAGCATGGACAGGGAGATCGCGAGAACACTGCCTCCCCGCGTCACGTCTTGGAAATTCAAGCTCGTCATAGCGACCTCACTTCGCTTGGTTGTTGACCTCACAAATTCGTAGGAAAGCGATCCCCGCTTTTTTCAGCCGTGAGCCAAAAGTCACGAATTATTCTCGGAATTGTCAGATACGTGCGGTCGCGGGAGGACTGCCAACCGTTCCTGACATTCATCGTCGACAATCCGGCGCGCCTCCGACGCAGCGGTGACAAGTACGACGACTATCGGCGCCTCACCTTCGTCGGGATGTGCCAGCAGTCGAACGCAAAAGCGTAATGGATTAGCCATCCTCGCGATTCGAGCAGTTCCGATTGGCGGAACGTGCGGTCGCGGCAATCCTCGAATACCGGCAAAGACGATCCGTTGAGTTGGATCCCGAGAATCGTCTCTTCACTAAAATTGGGGTCGCTCACCCCTCGTCGACAAGAACGAGATCGAAGGTTTTCGTTCTTCGCAACAGTGCCGCCATCGTCTACGGCGCTGCCAGAACGATCAGTTGAACCGTGAGCAAAGCATCACTACTTTTACGGAAGAACCGTGGCAGTCGACAATTGCCGGATCGGTTCGCTGCTTTACCCCGAAGAATGGCGAGACGTGGATTGCGGCATCACAACGCGTTCAATCTGTGTGCATGACGACCGGCCAGTTCATGACGCATGTAATTCTGCTGTGCATGTAATTTACGCCGGTATCCCGCGCAGGTCCGCCACATCTCGCTCCGCTCGAAATAGAACGCCTCAGGCTCTTGCGTCCTCAATCCCAACAAGATTCTCTCCAGATAAGCCTTCCGAAACGAAGCATGAAGTTTTCTCGGCTCAACGCCGCCCGCATGGAGATCGTCCACAATTGGATCCAAGGTCGACGCATGGACAGTAGATTGCACCGGCCAGTATCGCAACCAATCTGGCAGCTCGCAGACGGTTTCGGAAAGATCGCGGATACGCGGTCCGAGCCTGTCGAGTGTCGTCGCCGCGATCGAGCAAACTTGGAAAAAATTCGGAAGGACGACTTCAATCTCGACCGCAGTCGCCCGCAACGCCGTCTCCAGTCGGTGAGCCGCCTCGACGCCCGCTGCGGCATAAGCCTCGGCTTTCTTTCACGACTGCGTGAACAAAGCCGGCGATCATACAAGTGAAAAGACGCGTAGCCTGTCTTTCACAATAGTGCCAAATCAGCGTTGATTCAGCTTCGGCACCCGTGGTTGTTAAAGGTTGAGACAAATAGAAACCATTCCTATCGTCAATTTTGTCGAATTAACCGTCATCTCATAGGGCCCTATATTCGAAGAGGTGTAATGAAGTCCACTACACGGATTGGCATCGAAGCCCTCGATGCATACCAGCCGCACTTTGCCCTTTAGAGCATAACGGGCGCTCATCCGAAATAAGTCGCCATAGGTTTCCTCAGCATACTGTATGGAACGCACTTTAGACGCTAGCACCGGCCGGCAGATCCGCACCTGGGATCTCATAGCCTGTTTGATATCTATTATATCATCACTGGATACAACACGGTTTGCACGCCCGATAACCCTCGCCGCGTAAGCATCATCGTTGATTTCCGCTTCCAGGACATGGAAGGTTTTAAAGTGATTGTAGGCACATCTAATTGCCATATGAACAGCTGTATGAAGGCGCCGTCGACGATCACGATGCATCGCGTCAACTTCGACGCCAATTTGGTTGATAGTCTCAAGTTTTGAAATGTCTTCATCAGTTATAATCCACGTCAATCCGTCCTTTTTCTCGACATCAAGAATCCTTGAATTGTGAGAACCTTCAATTTTTATACAGCCAACGTCTCGCGGCTCACCGCCTCCAGCAGCCCGTACAATGTTCTGTTCTGCTGCTATTGCCACCCCTAACTCATGGATTCGTACGTCGATAACGGAGGAAGAAACCGAGGTCAGGTCAGGGCAGTCATAGAATAAGTTTTTCTGCTGCGTCATAGAGTCGTCTCCAAGCTCAATCGCGACGGAGGCAAGCTCCGCCGCGATAGGTTTGTGCCTATCCAGTGTTCACGTGCCGGCGATCTCAACGATTGGGTCGATCGAAAAGATCGGCCCCGGCTCGCCAGTCACCTCACGAAGGAAATCCAGCGATTGAATGCTATAAGCCCGTAGCACCAACCGCTCACCCTTGCCTATCGCGCCGCGCTTATGCACCCCGCGCGAATTGTTGAATGCGAGGAAGCACCCTTGATCGATTGGCACTTCAAATACGTTTAACTCAAGTGAAGCCCTGAACACAGCAATAGCTGCATGAGCAATGAAATCATCGTCACGGACAGGCTTAACGGCAAAACTCGGAAAACGCGTCTCGGCATTGCCATCGTCATTGACTTTAATCACCGAACATGGTCCCGACCATAACTCCTCCTCAAAGTTGAAACTGGTCGGGAACCGGAACCTAAAACGCCTTTCCTTCAACACGTCAACGAGGGCATTAACAAAAGACGTGCTAGCCCTCAAATCTCTGAGGGCATCGATCGTAGGTGCGAAACCGGTTAACGTGTTGGGCGGATTTACAATTCCGTAGAGGCAAATGAACTCAGTCCGTGCAGCGTCTGGAACCGCCGCATCATCAGTGTGGAGGGCGAAATCATCACGTGTCGAGTTTGTATTGCCAACAGAACCTTCAATCGGGCGAAGTTCCATCACCAATTCTCCGCCGTTCTGACAGGAATAATTAAACGGCTCACCCAAAATTTGGGTCATCGCAAGCAAAACGATCCGGGCGCAATTTAGGTCAACCGGAAGACCCGTTATATAGACCGCGTCGTATTTGCCTTGCTTCGCTTTCTGTAGGGCTTGAGAAATACGCGGCACGGCCCTTTTAATGTGCTCAACAAATGCCTTCCCGATCTGCGCCTGACTCGCCGCATCGCTTGGCCAGGTGTTCGCCATCAGGAACTGATCGAGCTCTTCAGTAAGCTGCTCCTTCTCGGCCGCCTCTATTTGACCGAAATAGACGCGCTCATCAAGAAAGACTGGTGTCCCGTTCCCCTCGCGGGCTCCAGCCGTCGGGTTGCCGACAGGACTCGCATTTTCTGGATCGGCGAGATGCGCAACGGTGTCCGAGGCCCAAGGGCCCGAGTCGTTCGGCCGTGCGGCCCGCGAGCGGGCATTGAACGGCAAAGCTCGCCCGGTATTGGGACGGTCGATATAACGATCTATACGATTCCTAGTCTGTCGGTCGATCGACATGCGTCGGTTCTCCTTCTATGGCAGATCGCGGACCAACAATTGGCACCGCGGCTATACCTGCCGTAGGGAAGAGGCCCGCGAAAAAATTACTGACAGTGACTAGTTTTTTTGCTTCTCGCCGGGACTTACGATAAATTTTCGTTGGAATGTAAGTATTTGGACATTGTGACTCTCTGCAATATCGTAGACATCGTCTGAATCCAGATCTTTTTTTGAAATTTTTACTTCGAGAAATCTGGCAGTTTCTCCGACTCTCTTTTTTCCGTGCACCAAATAAAATTTATAGGTGCCATTGACAGAACAAAAGTCACGGATCGTGCAGCGTGTTGCTATGTCGACTATATAAACATCATTGGTGGAATGAAATTTTTCCAGCCTAGTTTCTTCGATTTTTTCAGTATTGTTCCAGACGAGATAAGCGTCGTACATCGAGTTTATCTCTATTTTCGGTCTTGGAAATTCAATTCTTATATTACAGAGAGACCACAAGTTCGCGATCCCAACATTTAGGCTCGGCCACCATCTACCCGTCTTCAAATCACTATCAATGTCAATTTGAGATGGGCAAAGATCCATATAAGAAGCATAATAATCCGTCCCAGCAACCTCTAATTCCGGGAGCGGATCAAAAATATTTAGAACATAACTAGCAATTATAGTTCCTATTATCGCTACAAATATCGCAGTCAATATGTATATTACATGTTTTCCGAATACATTTATTCTATTTCTTCTCCCTTCCGGTTTCCCGTCTCCAGCGGTGTCACCAATGGCATCGCCAAGACCGGCCTCCTTTTCATTTCTATTGGCCTCGCCACGATAATTCAGCGAAACCCACCGATCCAGCTCGCGAGCGTCCGCAACGAATGCTGGATCAGAGAAAAGCGATTGCTCCTCGTCAGTCAATCCGAATTCTTCCAGTTTTTTTCGAAACCAACCCGTGTCGAACGGCTCCGCGCCGCCCTCTTCGCTATCGGGGTCTCCCTTGTTTTCCTTCGGCAGAATGACGACGACTTTGATGCCGCGACGTGCGCATGCGACAAATACATCCTTGCTTTTCGTAATTTTCGTTCGCGCATGCGAAATCCCACGCACCCGGTACTCATTTGAATTTGTACCCTGTTCGATTTTTCCGGTCGCCCAGATCACCCGGTGCAGTGACTGGTCGATCTCCGTATGGTCTACGCCTGCCAAGTGACACTCGCCCTGCCGCGCAATGCCCAAGGCGACAAACATGCCCAGCTGGTAGCTATCGCCAAACATGATGTCGCCTGAAAGAGACAAACGGCCGGCGAAAGAGCCGCCGAGCAAATCGACACACAATGTCTGGATAAAATCGTTTATCCTCCCGCCGAGACCGACCCTCTGATTTCCGCGGACAAGCACCTCTACCTTGGTCAACGGATCTGCATGTCGGTCCTCGTAATTGAGAATTCCGACTGGCCCTTGGGTCGTCGCGATGAATACGCCTGTCTTTTCAGGTTCGGTCATGCTTAGCGTTCAAGAATCTGCCTGTTGGTTCACTTTCCGTTCGACGGTCCGCTTCGTTGTACCCGACTGAACATGAGCAGGAAATCATGGTCGCAAAGCGCGGCAACGGCTGGTTGGTCCCTAGGGAAATATTCTTCAAAGACACCGTCCCCAGGGTCCGGGAACTCCAAGCAGAAAAAATTCGCACCATACACAGCGACCAGCATCCACGTAACATCGACGGCATGGGCATACGAGACGCCCGGCCCCGGGTGCACCCGAACCAGAACTTCCGAGGCGTCGACCGCGCTAAGGCGCCATTCGACGGTCCCGCCACCTTCAAAACTGCGGCTTCCCTGTCGGCGTAGTTCCTCCATAGGCACATCGTCGGCTGCAGCGACTGGACGGGCGATCGCCGCGGAGGCGCTACTACCGCTCAAGATGCCCTCCCACCCTAAATCGCGGAAATCGCGGGAGAACCTCGACGCTTCGGCAAGACTGATTTCGATGCCGAACCTCCGCAGCTTAGCCCAAATGTCACGGGCTGAAGGGCGTGGCGTGTGATCGGAAAGTTCGAACTGCTCGTCCTCGACCAAAAGGCCGACCGCAAGGCTCTCCTCGAACGAAGGTCCGCCCGTAGATGGTGGAGGTTTCGCGGTCATGACGTTTCTCCTTCGTCGTGTCTGACAAGATATCGGGCACAAAATTCTACGACGAAAGTTTCCCGGTCTTTCGAGAACAAATTGGTCAACCCGCTATCCGACCCCTCTCCATCGCTCGCCGCGTGCGAACCGAGAGCACGTATCCGTTCCCCGAATCCTCTCATGCTGGTATAGGCCTTTCCAATTTGCGATGCCGCCATTCGGTGTCCCAAGAGGTCATCCTCATTGCGGGCGCGGAATCCTATCCGCGTTGGCATTTTTAGCTTCTCCCCGAGACAAATCGCGACGCTTAACGGAGACCCTTTCTCTCCCGCAGTATCCCGGACGCGCTTTAAGCCGCGATCGTATCGACCGTAAAGCCAAAGCAGGAGTTCAGAAGCGATTTCGTCCAGCTCCTTGTTCGATTCGTCGACATTCAACGCAATTTCCGCGCCGGCCGGATCACCCGAAATACTTTCGTCCGCCAGAAATTGAAGGAGCAATGGTACGATCGGCAAATCGTCGACCTCTACACCGGAAGTAGCCAGTTGTTTTTCGACCAAAGATTCTTCGCCGAGTGCCTCGAAGTATTTACGTATGTCCTGAAGCAACACGCCCACGTCTCTATCGTGCGGAATTAGGTCGCGGCTGTCGGCTGTCTTGTGCTCCATGGTGAGTTCAATCACGAGGCGACCGACCGGGACACCAAACGGTTCAGAACTGGCCGTCACCAGAAACTCCGAAGCGAGGCCACGCTGCAGGATGACGAGATTCAAATGTAATGACGTGCGCAGTTCCTCGGTCACCGCATCCCAACCAGCCAATAACTCGCCATAATCCGCGACGTCAAACGTCTTCCTTCGAATCGCGTCCTCGCCCGAGCGATTGCCGATCGAACCGCTTATTAAATTTTGCGCCGTACCGAAAGCTAACGCGCGCAGTTCCGTCAGCGGCAACTGTTCCGCAAGTGGGAGCAGCTCCACGAACCGTTTCACCAATTTCAGGCTCGCGTCGTTCCGGAACCACTTCACTTCGGCGGCAGGCCCGGAAAACAGGAAATCGAAGGGGCGGCGATATTGGCCGAGGACTGCATCGATAGCGCGGTTTACCGGATTTTTGGCATCGGCAGCGTCGTCTTCGCCTGTATTGAGCGCCGAGATCGCTTGTTGGCTTTGAATGCGAAAGCCTTCGAGATCGATGACGTTGTATATTCGGCACCGGTTGACAATTCTCACCAATTTCTCGAAACCGCCGGGGATCAGACTATTGCGATCGGTTGGGCCGTCTTTAGCGGTGCCAAGTCGGTGCGGGGAGGGAAACGCCACGACGTTGGTCGCTGTATCATCGGTATTCTTGGCCGCAGATCGCCAGAACTCAAGAATATCCTGGTCATCGAAATCGAACCTTGCCTGGACCGAATCCGCCCTGCCACGCTTTGCCAGGAAGCCTGTAAACTTCTGGACTTGTCGGAGAAAATGAAGCGGCGGCGTGAAGTCTCTATAAGCACGGTAGAGGCTTTGTTCGATGTTGCGCCCGCATTCGGTGACGGCGTCCCGTGTCGGAGGATCGTCCAGAAGTTTCCGAATAATCGCCGGAAATCCCTTGTATTCCGACTCAGCCTCGAGTTCGGGAAGAAACTCGACGAGGAATTCATGAAGCAGGTACAGATGCACCAAGCGTCCGGGGAGGAACCCCCATTCGGCATCGTCAAGAGCGAGCACAATTTTCCCAGTCTCGGGTTCGAACGTCACCCCCTCGGGCATTTCTCTTTTTGCATGAAGCGTATTCAGCCTTTCCGCCACGGTATGCCGATTGATATGGTCAGTCGTCAGGTCGTTGAAGAACATCCACACACAATAATCGTCGAAGCGATGGCAAAGTCGACCCATAAGGATCAGGAAATAGCCCATCTCCAGTGGCAACGAAGCGGTCGCCCCAGTGTCCGGATCTTTAAATGTGAATATCCGGGACCGAACACGCGCCCGCAATGCGGTGACATAGTGTTCGCTCAATTCGGGACGGTAACGCATGGCGTCAACGATCTCGAGTGGCGGTCGAAACGGTGATATCGGACCTTCCTCTAACACTCAACTCCCCCTTGCGCAGTAAGCGGCGGTAGTGCGCCCGCAACCGCAAAACATCTCGTACATAAGACCGTGTAGCCGGAATGACACCGTAGCGGGCCCTCGACCCACCGTTGTAGTGGCTCAATGTAAGTCTCACATTGTAATTATATTTTGCCAGAAGACGACCCAGGAAATGAACACCGATGCGGATGCCGATCAATGGTCGGCGCAGTTCCCTGTCGATGATGCCGTACTCACCCCATGCCGTACCTGGACGGACCTGCATCGCGCCAATCTCATCGACGGGTCCTTTCGCATAAACGTCGAAGCCCGACTCTTGGTGTGCGACCGCGAGCGCGAGGTCCGCCGGTACCTGGTACCGGCGTGCCTCGGCGACGACGATTCTCTTGACCCGTTCCCGATCATAGCGCACGACTTTCTTCGACGCGGCTTCGCTATCGTGCGCGAGAAAGATCGGTGCCAAGAACGCGGCGTAGACAGCCAGCCAACCAATTCGCTTAAAGATCGACTCCCTAGTTCGCATGACGCATCCCCGCCTTCAGCCGCGTCAGCCAGGCGTCATCGAGCGGGACGACGACGACGTTAGCGTTTTCGATTCGCAAGCGAATCCGAAGCACGCTCCCATGTGGCAAGGCGGGATCGACCGCGAGGACGACGCGCGGCGCCTCGGTAAGTGACACGACCGACACGGGGCGCATCTCCCGATCGACGAAGATACCGGAATAATGCACGACGAACGCATCGTTTTCTTTGATGGACACAGCCGCCGAAGCCACTTTCTGGTTCGAAGAGAGGACCGTAGCCGGGAGCTTGCTGTCGAAGCACTTCGCCAGCTCCAGCGGCTTGGGCGTCAGGTTGAGCAACATGATGACGAAACCGATCGTCACGAAGCCGAGCATGGCGGCCAAAACTTCGATGAGCGGGTTTCCCACCCCATAGTCGTCGACCATCGCGATCCTCCTTCAGAGCATTAGGGCACTGCGGTCGATCGCCGTGCACCCTGTCGTAGGGAAGGAACCGGACAAGAATTTCCGGTAACGGCACTGTCAAAGAAAACAGGGTTGGTATGGATAACGCCGGATCAAGAGACTTTCCCGAGCTTACCTCCAGAGTCCTCAATTTCAGAGCCTGGAAAAATGCGTAACGGTGTACCTCTATTTGAGTAGCCCCCAGATTCATAGACGCCTTCTTCCCTAAATTTGAGGCAAGGAGGCCATGATGGGCAAAGGTAATTTCAGCGACGATTTCAAACGGGACGCGGTGGCCCAGATCACCGAGCGGGGCTATCCGGTCGCGGAGGTTTCGCAGCGTCTGGGTGTCAGCCAGCACTCGCTCTATGCATGGAAGAAGAAGTTCTCGCAGCCGGCCGGAGGCGATGCCAAGGACGCCGAGATCCGGCAATTGAAGCGAGAGCTGTCCAGGGCGACCGAGGAGCGCGATATTCTAAACTGCCGCAGCGAACGCCATGTGTTCGAGAGAGTGTAGGCAGGCCACCGCGTATTTCGCCAAGGATGCAAAGTGAACTACGCGTTTGTCGCCAAGCATCGCTCGCTGTTTTCGGTGCGTGCGATGTGTCGTTGCCTGCGCATCCAACCGAGCGGCTTCTACGCCTGGTTCAAGAATCCGCTTAGCAACCGGGCCCGGGAAGACACCCGCCAGACCAAGCTCATTCGCAAGGCCTAGGAGGAGAGTGGCAAGGTGTATGGCTATCGCAAGCTTCATGATGACCTGCTGGATCAGGGCGAGACGTGCTGTGCGAACCGCGTTGCACGTTTGGCCAGGCTGGCGGGCATCAAGGCCCGGATCGGCTATAAGCGTCGACCGGGCAGCTATGGCGGCAAGCCGTCAGTGATTGTCGACAACACGCTGGACAGGCAGTTCAACGTAAACGCTCCTGACAGAGTCTGGGTCACCGACATCACCTACATCAGAACGCTGGAAGGCTTCGCCTATCTGGCCGTCGTGATCGATCTCTATTCTCGCCGTGTTGTCGGCTGGTCCATGCAGAGCCGTCAGACGACGGATGTTGTTCTGCAGGCGTTGCTCATGGCCGTGCGGTGCAGGAAGCCGAAGACCACGGTTCTGATCCACTCGGATCAGGGCTCCCAGTTCACCAGCGTGGACTGGGCGTCATTCCTCAGGGCTCACAATCTGGAGCACTCGATGAGCCGACGCGGGAACTGTCACGACAACGCTGTCGTCGAGAGCTTCTTCAATCTGCTCAAGCGAGAGCGAATACGGCGCCGGACCTACAAAACTCGCGCCGAGGCACGCCACGATGTGTTCGACTACATCGAAATGTTCTACAATCAGAAGCGCAAGCATGTGAGAAACGGGATGCTGTCGCCCGTCGAGTTCTAACGGCAGCAGAAAATGAGAACCGAGGGCGTCTAGAAAACTCGGGGCTATTCACTTGACCTCATTTTACTTCGCCTTCGGAATCTAGCGTTGGAAGGCAAGAATGTCCGAGCGATTGAGGAACTACACAGATTGTTAAAAATCTATCAGCCTGAAATCGACCTTGAAAATGTTGGCTACCTCGTTGCGCCGGCAGAAATGACGCCGGAAGAATGGGCCGAGGAACAGGAGAGGAAAAACCTGACAAGGAAGCCGCCACCGGGGATTGAAGACAAACTGGACGAATAACCGGTCTGAAAGACTGGACTTCGGTGCCACCGCAAGCATGAATGGGGACGCATAAAGGCGCGCCACCGATTCCGGGTCGGCCCGCCGCCCCGGTAGGAATCCTGGGCCGGGCATTGGGCAGTGGAAGCGCCACGACGATCGCGGTGCATCACACGGAGAAACCCAATGGCCCGACTTACCGATACACAGCTCGTTATTCTTTCTGCCGCCGCCAAACATACTGATGGTGCGGTGCTACCCTTGCCGAAATCTCTGAAGCGCAACAAGGGCGCTTCGGCAAACACCATAAGAAGCCTGATAAAACGCGGTCTGATTGGCGAACGGAACGCGGCTCCCGATGACGTGGTGTGGCGGGAAGAAGGCGATAATCGCCTGTCACTCATGATCACCGAAGCAGGGCTTGCCGCAATCGGCATTGATCAACCGGAAACGCCTTCCAGCGCAAAGCCCGATCGAAAAGGCACCAAACAGAATGTGATGATCGATCTACTACGCCGGGACGGTGGCGCCAGCATCGACGAGCTAAGCCAAGCCCTGGGCTGGCAAGCCCATTCGGTGCGCGGCGCCATCAGCGGCGCGCTGAAGAAGAAGCTCGGTTTGACGGTGATGTCTGAAAAACATGCCGAGCGCGGCCGCGTGTATCACATCGCGGCGGAGGGCTGAACCATGTGCCGCAGCGAACCCATCGCCAATTATGACCCGAATGTGAGCGCCTATCTGCAACGCCCCTTGCGCACCTATGAAGAAGCGCTGCGCGATCTGCAGCGCGCCGCGCGCAATCGAATGGGCATAGCGAAACCGACGGCCCAGGATCAATGTTCTCACCCCGCCCGCGATACCGATACTCATGACGATAAGGAATAGTAACATAGAGCGGGAGATCGGCTTGCTGGCCGATCTCCCACGTTCGGCGCTGACGGCGCGATGGCTAACGATATATTGCAGCGAACCACCAAAGGGAATCAGCCGACATCTTCTCATCCGCGCCATCGCATATGAAATACAGGCGAAGCGGTACGGTGGCCTTAAGCCTGCTACGGGTCGTCGGCTCAAGGGCATCGTCAACGGTACAAACAGCGAGCGTAAGACGCCGCCCAGGCTTCAACCGGGCGCAAGACTGGTCCGGGAGTGGCATGGCGTCAGCCACGTGGTCGAGGTGACTACAGATGGGTTCATTTGGAATGGCGACCGGCATCGCTCACTATCCGCCATCGCGCGCGCGATCACCGGCGCGCGTTGGTCCGGGCCACGGTTCTTCGGCCTGACTTCGGTGGATGCGGCATGAGCCGTCGATTGCGCTGCGCGATCTACACCCGTAAATCCACTGACGAAGGACTCGACCAGGCCTTCAACAGTCTGGATGCCCAACGTGAGGCCTGCGAAGCCTATATCGCAAGTCAGGCGGGCGAAGGCTGGCGTCTGATCAGGACACGGTACGACGATGGCGCCTATTCCGGCGGGACGATGGACCGTCCAGCCCTCCAAAATCTGCTTGCGGATATTGGTACCGGGAAGGTCGACACCATCGTCGTCTACAAGGTCGACCGCCTCACCCGGTCGCTCGCCGACTTCGCCAGGATCGTTGAGCTATTCGATACGAACAACGTGTCCTTCGTCTCGATCACCCAGCAGTTCAACACCACGACCTCGATGGGCCGACTGACGCTTAACATGCTGCTGTCCTTCGCGCAGTTCGAACGCGAAGTCACCGGCGAACGCATCCGCGATAAGATTGCCGCCTCCAAGCGGAAAGGCATGTGGATGGGAGGCGTCGTGCCCTTGGGCTATGACGTTGTCGATCGCAAGCTTATCGTCAACGCGGCCGAAGCGGAAACGGTCCGCGCGCTGTTCCGGCTCTACCTGCAGCACGGCAGTGTCAGGCTGGTGAAGAACGAGGCCGACCGGCGAGGTTTAAGAACGAAGCGTCGCCGCCCCCAAAATGGCGCGAGGAGAGGTGGCGAACCTTTTACACCAGGGCATATCTACAAACTGCTGGCGAACCCGATCTATATCGGCAAGATCGTCCACAAGGGCGAGCGTCACGATGGCGAACATAGCGCCATTATCGATCGTGAAACCTGGGACTCCGTACAGGAACAGCTCAACGGACTCCGTACAGGAACAGCTCAACCGCAATGCCGTCATCCGACACCGCAACACCAACGCCAAATCCCCAAGCCTATTGGCCGGGATCCTCTTCGATGAATACGGCGACCGGATGGTTCCCTCACACGCCAACAAGGCGGGTCGACGATATCGTTACTACGTCTCGAAACCGGGAACAGAGAGCGAATCCGATACGGGGTGGCGTTTGCCTGCGCCAATGATCGAAGACGCGGTTCTCATTGAATTGCGTTCTTTCCTGGATGACAGGCTCCGCCTGACTAAAGCCCTTCACCTGACAGGCGCGAGCATGAAGGAGATATTGGCAGAGGCTCGCTGCTTGGGCGATCGGTTCCAAAAAGACGGACCCGCCGAACAGCGCGCCTTCCTTCTTGAGGTGGTTAAAAGTGTCGAGGTCCAACAAAATCGGGTTAGCATCATTCTACGCCCCCAGGTCTTGCATGCGATGCTGAGCCGTGGCCGTTTTGATCATGATAAAGTTAAGACAGTAGCGCATGACGAAGAGGAAATTCGATTAGAAATCCCGGTCAAGTTCAAGCGACGCGGCGTGGAGATGAAGCTCGTCATCACCGACAACCAGAAAAGACTGCCCAATCCCGACCATCATCTGATTGCAGCCGTCGCACAGGGCCGACATTGGTTCGCCCAAATCAAAGACGGTGATGTGAAATCGGTCCGCGAACTCGCCGCAGATCAAGGCGTCAACCAGGGCGATGTCAGCCGAATCCTTCCACTCGGGCTGCTCGCACCCGACATCGTCGAGGCGATCCTTAACGGTCGCCAGCCTACGGAGCTGACAGCCAGCCGTCTCAAACGGATACGCAATCTCCCAATATCATGGGCAGAACAGCGTCGTATTCTCGGGGTCGCCTAAACCCAATCGCCAAAAGTTATGGACTCCGAAAACGGCCTACAGAGACTCCTGACCCAAATGGCGTAGTTTTGGCAAATTAAGCGGTCTCCCGAACCAAAGACATGCGCAGATATCGCGCCAGAGGCCCGGAAACCGGGGACCTTACGGTGAGCAGGTTTATGGACCTCTGTTCGCCCGGAAAGTAGTGGTGGTGGAGCGAGGCGAGAGCGAACCCGTCTCCGCCGGATTTCCCTGTTAAACAGGGAAAATACAGGGAATTTAGTCAGATTCTGCGTTTCGACAGCGAGATTCGGTGTCCAAACTCCGAGGACTCTGCGGTTTATGAGTGAATTTCCCTATACAGCGAAACAGGGAATATCACCTCGCTTTCAGGGAATTTTGTAGGCCTAACAGGGAACTCTTAGATTATCGAGTAGGTTCGAATCAGGAGTGCGCAACACTCATCTCCTACGATCTAAATGGAATTCGCAGGCACCCGAAAAACGATATCAGCAAGACGTTTTCCAAGCTGCGATTTGATCATCCAACATGACCTTCCACATTCAGTCATTTCTGCCAAATGTGTCCTCGATGGTGGTGCAGATACGGGCGATGCTCCGGTCGGACTGAAAACCCTGACTTAGATCGATTGATATCGGTGTCGAGGAGAGTGTGTCCAGCCGACGTCAGAGCTGATGAAAACAATACGCTTCCATCGTCGTCGAATGAAACTAATCCACAATCAAAGGCTGCATCCCAGTGCACGGCCAGCAGGAGGCCGTTAAACGGGTCTAGACGTTCTTCATCCGATGCGCAGGCAGCCCAAGGCTTCATGTGGCTTGCACGAAGAAGCTCGGGCTGGTCGAGGCCGGTCACCGCGCACCGCCCTGCCCAGAAGTCCAGCAACGCCTCGCGAAAGATGTCCTGTCCGATCCGCTGAATGACGGTACGCTCCGCCTCCGTCGTCGTTGGAAGTGCGCGTATCTTTTGCCGGTACGTGTCCAGCGGCGCCGTTGGCAACGATTTGGAGAGCTGGAAAAGGCGTCGAACGAGCTTATGGGCTTGTTCCTGGTTCTCAGCTCCAAAAGCCTGAACCGCCTCATTGGGTAGTTTCACTTCAGCGATGGGCTGGTGGCCCTCACCGATCAGAGCTTGCGCAACGTGCTGTAAGGACGTGGCAGCAATTATGCGATCCTGATTCTCCAAGTCATATGCCAAAAAGCATCGGCCAGGCGCGAAGGTGGCATCCGCGGCGACCCAGCTTGGCTTCGTCTCGCACTCGACATGAAACCCGTTGGTGCGAAGAATATATTCGAGCGCATTTTTTTGAAGCGAACTGAGGGTCACTGCATCGACCTTCGGCGATCGTAACTGCCTAAGCGGCCTCTTGATTCATCATCAACAATTGATTTGGAAGCCATGATTTCTTGTGTGTAATCCGCAATTATTACGATGCCTCAAGCCCCCCAATAAACTCCCGTCGCAATAATCGGCCTTGAACAGTCGAACCGTCCAATGTCTCGACCAGGTAATCGCTGGCACGAATTTCATCAGGAGGCTCAGTCGTAGTAGTGACGATGTATTGGAATGGAGGCTCATCCCCAAGAGCCTCGAATTCTCGAAGTAGTCGAAACAGCCGATGGTACAAGGACAGCCCAAGATCCGCTTCCCGAGGGCTGTCGTGAACAAGAAACGCCGGCAGCGCAGATCGCCCCTCAATACTCATCAAAAGCGCGGTGAGATCGAACAAGACCGCTTTCAACGACGTCATCGCCAGACCGCCGATCTGCACATTCGCCAGAATGCGATCCTGCCCAGATAGCTTTAGATTTGCTGTCGTGCCAGCTCCAAGAAAACCTTTGGACACATAGTTAAAATGCTCATTGAGACGGGTCATCGTCTCTCTATGTTGCTCGCGAAGTTTCTCAATCTGACTTTTGAGCGTCAGATCATCCTTACCGCGCTTGTCCAATTGTTTTTGAAATTCAGCCCTCTTCTGCAGTAGCGTGCTAAGGGCGCTACTCCGGTCGACAAGCTGTTGAGCCGCAAATCTCAGTTGGAGGAAGGCTTCCCTGGCAGATCGATCTTTCTGTCTAATGCCGTTTATTTGTGTACGCAGGCTTTCTTGCTGCGCTGAAAGCATGGACTGTATGCGCTCTGTCTCGCTCTCTTGTTGCCGATAAGTGCCGAGCGCTGAGCTGCATTGATCGATCTGGACTTGATTGTCGCCCTTTTCACTGGAAAGCTGGTCTGCGTCTGTTGGCCGACGCGATAGGGTGCACCCCTCAACTAGAGCTGTGTCGATAGGAACGCGGCAAACTGGGCAAAAATCACCAAGCTTGGCCTTGATACTTGCCGCATCCAAATTCGCTCTCTCTCCTCGCAAGGCTTTGAGTTGCTCTTGGTGCAGTTCGATTAATCCTTTGGTCTTAGCAAGCTGATCCGAGATAACCGCTGATTGTCCAATCGCATCGTCAAGCTGCTGCTGCAGGGCTCTCAGTTGCTCTGTTGACTCAGCCGGCAGGCCTTCCCTGTTAATCTTCGAGAGGTTCTGTTTTGCCGCGTTTTGAAGAGCTGCCGCGCCAAGAGGGTCGGTTGCCGGAACGGTCAAAGTGACGCTGAGCGCTTTAGTGAGCTCATCACCAAGCTGCTCTGTCCTTCGATGACTGTAAGAGATTTCTCGTTCAAGCTCTCCTTCATCTGGCAGTTCGTTCCGCTTCTCGCGAGCCTCCAATTCCTCGCCGGAAATCAGCCGCAGAAAGAGCCGAACCACAAGTAGCGTCTCTTCCTTGGTCAAGCTGCCAAGAGGGGATCGAGTGTTTGCATCCGCGTGGCGCCAATCGAGAAGATGATCAAACCGACATTCCTGGTCCCGACTTGCCCAACCGAGAGCGTAAAGCCACGCGCGCCATTCATGTGTACCGGGAAGAACCTGTTCAAGGTCGCTCGGAACTAACGATGAAGTTATGGCTTCAAGAAGCGGCTCGATGCCTGTTGCAGGATCGTTCCCCTCGACAATAGACTCCAAAGTGCGGTCTTTGATGCTCCAATGCTTTCGCGTTGTGCCAATTGGGCGAATGACGGCCCATAGCGTCCCGCTAATTGAAACCTCCGCGCCTACCAATCCTGATGGAAGCGTATCGGCGATGGAGCGGCGCAAGGCGTAATTTGCGAAGGTCTCTTCGCCCAGACAGTACCGCAGTAAGCGGCAGAACAGAGTCTTGCCAGCTCCGTGCCCGCCACCTGCACGCTGCCCAAGCTCAGCGGCGGGAGCGCCCGGATCAGGCGACCAGATGACGTTCAGCCCGCGTCGCAAACTGATATCCCTTATGGTCTTGCCAGGCTCTTCCCAAATGACGAGTCGACGCACCCACAGGAACGGTTCTGCCCGACTAGGATCTGGCTGAACGGCTTGTGTGGATTCAGGAAATAACTCGGCTTGCTGTTCCATCCTCCACGCTCCTGATAAAGGCGACAATATTCTGCTCCGCCTGTGCCATATCGACAAAGATTAGCAGCGATGCAATCATCGACATTCGCCCCATCATCCAATCCTGGCCGGAGCTTTCCGGGAAATTCGCGCCTATGGACCAATCCCCGGCGATGCTTTCTATGAGTGCGTCGACAGCCTTCAACTGCTGCACCACCGTTCCCCATTCATGATCGACGGCGTTTGGCTGGAATTGCGAGATTGGTACGACGTTTGCGCGCAAGGGCAGCGCGTCTTGTCCCACCAAACGGGACCATTCGCCGTTTTGGCGTTTATCCATAAAGGCTGCTGCGATAGCTGGCCTGCGTGCCAGAATCGTTGCTACGCGAATGGTCGTTGACGCCGCCGGCGTGTCAAGCTGACGCATAGCATCAATCAGAGCGAAAAGCGCAAGATTTTCTGCGGACACACCGGGCGGCGTCGCCCAGGCGCCATCAGGTAGGATTGCAGGATCGATGGGAACCGGTGGCTGCACTGACGCAACTATACGCGTATCCTCCCCGGCCTCCGGTCGTTTCAATCGGTCCCAGGCGGCGATTATTTCGTCTCGTGTTTCAAACCGTCTATCGAAGTTTCTGGTGTCCGCTCGTTTGAGTGCGCCGAACGTCTCAAACCCACAATCCGCGCCCAGAATGTCCGATGGCTCCATCAGGTAGCGCAATTGTTCGACGGTAAGACCGCATAAATCGCGCGCCACGAGTATGTCCAATTCTGAGCGAACCCGCCGCCGTTCGCTCGGCTCCTCAACCGGCGCATCTCGACTGGGATCAAGCCCCAGCAACGGAGCAGTTTGGCTCCAAAAATTGAACATCTCCGGACCAGTCGAGCTCAACAGCAACGCACGAGATGCAATGGCCCGTTCGATTTTCGAATCCTGATAGGTGCGAGGCAATGGTAGACTATCCATAAGCGTAAATGACATTGTCAGTGACACTTTCTTTCGCACCAAAAAATCCATGCAGAAGGAATTGGCGACGCCTAACCAAAAACACGTTAATCGTGCATCTTCCGGGGAAAAGGTAATTGTTGGCACTTTGTGACCACAGACTGCGCCGCCAGGTATAATCGCCGCCACTAAAGACCTTTGGTTCGTAGGGCTCGCTACATCACAAAACCCAATCCGTGGTTTCATCCATCGATCTCGAATTTTGCCCGGAATCTCTTCGACTAAAATTCTCCATTGCGGTGCTATGCATTTCTCTGGCCCGAATCTTAGTTCATCCCAGACCGCCGCACGCCCTCTGCCTGATTTATATGCTTTGGCCCGGTGATCAAATGCCTCCACCATGCGACCTTCATAAATCGGTATGCCCGAAGGATCTTCAGTGAAAAGGCCACGGTCGTTACCCATGTCAATCTCGCGCTGGTATTCGCGAGATGCTGGGCTGGCATCATCTGCTCCAAACTTCAGAAATATCGAATAGAGTTTTTTTACAATCTCTATGTCAAATGGGTGTGTGATTTCGGATATCGCAAGCGCCTCTGGGCTGAATTCTTCCACCAGTGAAACAGGTACCTGCAACAGGCACTCACGCTCGAGAGCCTGTAGTTTTCCGATCGAGTTAACGCCAAACGCCGCATCGAACTCTGTTGTTTGGCCCCCAGCAATCGCTACGTAGAGGCAGAACTTGGCTCTGCTATCGATATCGAACCAAATTTTCTTCGTATTCTCGAACGCAACAATCGTCTGGAGCCGCATATTCGTGAACAGATGTTTCCGAATGGCGGCGGCATTCGCTCCATTATAAAGGTTCTCAGGTACGAACTGCGCTGCTCGGGCACCCGGGCGAATTGCGGTGAGAGCTAGTTCGACGAACAATCTGTATACATTGAAATCACCTTTTCCGAGATTTCCTTCTGCAAACATTTTGTACCGCCCGCTTCGACGCATGAATTCAGCGGCGCGATAAAGCCGGTCACAATAAGCGTCCCATTCTGCCTGCACGCCGGGAAGCGCCTTCAGCTCGTCAAAGCGATATTTCTGTTCTTCAGGAGACAGGAATCGTACCTGCGGATCATAGGGAGAAAAGAACTCTTTTGCGTCCGGGCTCATGGTTTCCCAAGGCGGATTGCCGAGCACGAGGTCGAAGCCGCCATTTGCGAACACCTGCGGGAACTCCAATGGCCAGTGAAACGCGCCTGCGGCCCTGGCTGCGACAACGGCATTACCGATGAGCAGTCTATGTGGCTCCTTCCCCGCTAACATCTCCCATACATCGCGTGTAGTCGGGACGTAGGCTCCGCGGTCGCCGGATAGGCGTGCCGGCGGGTCGACTTTCGGCAATAGGAAAGCGGCAATATAGATATCACAGGCGGTTTCCAGCCGATGGCGGTCTTCTCCGGCGAGGAATGTCTGAAAGGCCTTGGCCTTCGCCTCGACCGCCGAAGAGGTCGTCTTCCTCCTGCGCTTCCAGTTTGCGCGCTGCTTCCATCAAAGCGCGCGGCGGACCAATCAGCCCTAGCTCGCCCTGAGCGCGTGCCTCTCGCTCCGCTTTGTTGCGCTTCCTCCATTCGGACGCCGCCGCTTTCACATCTCCAGTCAGCGGCTTGTAGGCTCCGTCGGAAATGCCCTTTTGAAGCGCATCCAAACCGTAGACGCCGAGAAGGCTGTCGCCGCAGCGGATGTGGGCGTCAAGGAAGGAGAGCGGTTTGCCGGGTTCCACCGTTTCGATCCAAAGCGCCACCTTCGCGAGTTCCACGGCAAGCGGATTCTTGTCGACTCCAAAAAGGCAGCGCCGCGCCGCTTCCCTGAGCCAGTGGCGATAGTCCGATGCACTTGGCGCGCCAGGACTCGCCAATTGCGCACAGCGCGCCGCGACTCGACGGCCGGCTGCAAGCAGGAAATGACCTGAACCGCAGGCGGGGTCGATGATCTTGAGGCTGAGCAACGCCTCAATCGCGGCTCGCCCCTCTTTGCCGTCGACCGTCGCGTCAATCAGAGGGTCGAGCGCCTCATCGAGCAACGCCTGAACCAGACTGTCGGGCGTGTAGTAGCTGGCGGTCGTCTTGCGAGAATTGCCAGCGGCGCCAATGAAGCTGAAGCCTTCCGGACCGCCAAGTTTCGGCGCGAGCTCCAGGAGGCTCTCATAAACGGAGCCGAGTTCCTCAGTCTCCATGTCGCGCCAGTTGACGCGTTCAAGTCCCGCTTCCGTGCGCAGCCACGCCAGGCGGAATATCGCTTCGTAGAGTCGGGCATTCGAAAGCGAGCAATCCTCAAATGATCTCGGCTCGCCATCATTCGCAAACAGTCCCCCAAGCGCAGGCAGCGCCAATACCGGCTCACCGCGCCACAAAGCGCCGAAGAGGATGACCACGCCTTCCCACCCATCGCCATGCCGGTCGCGGACATGGCGCTTCACCGACCGGTCGCGCAACCTCGCTAACGAGTAGCCTCTGGCGTAGATCGCTTTCGCACGCGCATGAGCGCGTGCGGCGTCTGGCTCTTCCGGGGTTGGAAGATGCAAGAGATCACGATCCTCCGCCGTGAAGACGAAGAGGAACCGGTAAATCAGGCGAAGAAGTGCTTCAAGATAGCTTTGAGGAGACAGGCGCCCTTCGTGAAGGTCCGCTCGCAGCGCTTCGTTCGCTGGGTGTTCAATAAAGCCTTCACCAAGTTCGAGCAGCGCCTTTTCGACACCCTCACGTAACCGTTCGCGAGCAGTCGCGCCCTGCTTGCCTCCGGCTTCGCGCCAGTGCTCAAGCGCACAGTCGGTCACGGGCGCGTCGGCAGATCCGAACCGCGAGGCGTGGACGATCATCCAAAGCGCAGAGAAATCCGCCATCAAAGGCGTGTCGGCATCAAAAATGCGCTCGAGGTCTGCTTCAAGGTATGCAGGGCGCGTCAGAGCGGCGTTGTCGCGGTAAAGGCGAAGACGAACCCCATCGCAAACTAAACCCCACAAGGCGCGGTCTTCGACATTTAGTAATTCCTGAAGCATTTGCGACGGCGACCGCGCTCGCCCGCCATCACTAAATGCCTTTGACGAGGCATCGATCTTGTCGTGCGGCGCGAACACAATTGGAACACAGCCCCCAAGAGCCTGGTGCCCAATCGGAAAAAAGCGCCCAGTGCTCTCGATTGGCCCAGTTTGCCCCAAGTCGGTGAACTCAAAAACCTGAGCGAACAAATTTTGAAGGAAGCGCTTCAACGCCTGCGGGCCGCGATCGGAGCCCACGAAACGCGCAAAAAGCGACTGCGCCAAAGGGAACTTGGTCTGAACAACGTCGCGAAGCTTTTCTTTTGGATCGAGGCCGTAGGCGATTTCTTCCTGTTCGCCGGCTTCTCTCGCCGCGATGCGCGCAATCATCTCTGGCTGAAGGATGGCGCCTTCGATGCTGAGCGCGTCGAAGGTAATCAACGGATCAATGCGCCGGGCGCGGGATGTCGCACGCCGAGCCATCAATCGATTACTGGGATCAAAACGTACAGGCCAATGATATCGACAGGCGTTACCGGCTCAACGCGAATGCGGGCGAGGCCGGTTCTCCTTTCGCGCATAGTGGCGGCCCGAACGCGCTCGTGATCGTCGGCAAGTGCTTCCGCACGCACTTTTGCAAAAGCTTCGAGATCAGAATTGAGCCGACCAAGCTGTTCAAGCATGGCAGCGATGCGATGCTGTCGCACACCTTCGGCAAGATCGTTATCAGCCCCGGCATCCAGCAATTGCAGCGCCGCGTCGCCTCGCAAAGCGAGCTTCATGGCCTTGCCTCCTTCCCAGGCCAATGCGCTTGCTTCCTCCGCCAGCATTGCGGGTTGATCGGCCTGAGGGATAAGACGGTGACGCAGGCGTAAGAGCGCCACTACTGTTCGTTTGCTTACGCTGCGCGATAGCCAAGCACCGCAACGCCCAAGAACAGCGATGTCCTTTGGATCGGCATCGCCGTCGAGCGTCCGTTCAAACAGTGTTTCGGCAGTGGCTGCGACCAGCGGGTGGGTTCGGTGGACATGTTCACGATCGGCTCCGGGTCCGAAACTGATTTTCAACCTCTCGGGAACGCCAGATTCAGCCAATCGGTCCTTGAGTCCTTGATGGTCAAACGGATCGGGAAGGCGAAAACGCCATCCCGATTTATCCTTTTCCAAAGGCGTACCGAAGCGAGCAAGAGCTTCGTCGAGGAAGGTCTGTACTGCATCTTCGTTACCCCCGAGGGCCGAACGTGCTTTCTCCCATTCTGGAATTACCGCCTCGGGCTTCAGCGCACGTTGCGCGAAGATCGTCTGAGTCTGCTTTTCCCGCTCACTCGCGTCAGTCCAAGCCCTTTCGATTTTCCGCGCTTCGGGCAACTCGTCAAACAACGCTAATTGGCTATCTGGTTTGATGTTTCCCCGGCGCAGCAGCACGGCTTGCATAAGCGCTTCGGTCATGGCGCGTTCGTCATCTGGTAGCGGCACCGGCACGCCGGTTTCCTTTCGGATCTTTTCCGCTTTTCGAAGGATGACCTGGAGCACGGCGCCATCTACGGGATTGTTCTCACCGTAAAGCAACAGAGACCGCACGCGCCCGCTCTTCTGACCATATCGATTGACCCGACCTTCTCGCTGCTGATGACGTGTCGGGTTCCAACTCAAGTCATAGTGCACGACGGCATCAAAATAGGACTGGAGATTGACGCCCTCAGAAAGGCAATCCGTGGCCACGAGAATGCGGCTTTCCGCCTCACCGAGTTGCTCAACTCGATCACGCCTCGCGTCACTGGCGAGTAGTCCCGTAACCACATCGACGGCAACGCCAGAAAGCGCCGACTCCAGAGCCGCACCGACGCCCTGTGCGGTCGCGATGAATCGACAGAAGATGACCGGGTTGAAGCCTTCCGCAATGAGCAATCTCACCTCAGCGATAAGCTTCTTGAGCTTTTCGTCACGTTTGGGATCACGCGCTAATCCCTCCGCCTGCAGCATGAGATTTGCGAGGCCAGGGTCGTCGATGGCAATCGGTTCGAAATCATCCGTAGAGAGATCATCTTCGGTGCCATCAAAAGCCCGCGTCTCGATGAGCTTTGCTTCTTCATCACCTATTTCATCAAGCCTTAGGGCCCGCGATCGCAGAGCTTGTAGGGCTGCTACCGGGCTCGACGCTACGCATCGCATGATGGCGAGAGTGCCCCAGAAGGCGAGGCGTCGCCGTCGCTGATCTGCGCCCGCGCGGTCGGTCACTTCCGCAGCGTAGTCAAGAACAGCCTCGTAAAACGAAGCTGCGTCCGGGTGAAGTCTATAGGTCACCTCTTTGGTTTCAGGAATTGGGAAAAGACCCGGCTCCTTCCAGGCATCGATGTCCGCCCGTCGGCGTTGTACAAACTGATCGCCAAGTCGCCGGCGCAGCTCGGCGCGGCGCTCACCTGTGGACTCGTCAATCGATAGAAAATCCGGATGCAGAAGGCCCGTGAGCCGGGCGAAGGCGTCTGTGTCGCCCGAGTGCGGCGTTGCCGTAAGAAGCAAGAGATGGCGCTCTGGTCGTTTCAGAAGTTCGCTGAGAAGCGCGTAACGCTGCTGGCGGCGGCCACCTCCCGCACCCACGCACGCATGGGCTTCATCGACGACCACGAAATTTGGACAGGCATTGACGAATTCGCTACGCCGCCTATCCGACTTCACAAAATCAAGGCTAACGACGGTAAATGGATATGCCTCCATGAGGCTTACGCCGATCGGCAGTCCTCGCTCCAGCTTTGGCGCCGTCGCCGCAGTGACCGCCGTCGCTTCGATACCGAATTTGGAAGAAAGTTCATCAACCCATTGTTCAACGAGATGCGGCGGACACATGACGGTGACGCGGCGAACTTCACCTCGGTCAAGCAGTTCTCTCGCAATAAGCCCAGCTTCGATTGTTTTGCCGATACCGACATCATCGGCAATGAGAAGGCGGATTGGATCCAGCTTCAACGCCATGAGAAGCGGCGCAAGCTGGTATGCGCGAGGTTCAAATGCCAGTCGGCCAAAGCTTCGAAACGGACCGGCACCGCGGCGAAGTGAAAGCGCCAAAGCTTCCTTCAATAGCCGAGCATCAGCACTTGGACCAGTTTGTTCGAGATTTGGTGGAGAGAACGACGCCGCTTGCAGTCCTCTCTCCAGTTTCGGCCATACGACTTGAACATCCGCGTCAATGCCGCCAATCGGCCGAAGAGACAGAGCGTCATCGGTCGCACGCTCGAGGACAACCCACTCGCGTCCGCGCATTCGGACAATAACTCCCGGCCCGACTTGCGGCTCGCTCATGACGCTTTCCCACCTAGTATCTTGCCGAGCCTGCTGAGTGCATCAGCCCATTCATCTTCATCCGACGGAACATCCACAACAGTATAGTCCAAGTCCTCAAGCGTCTGTCGATCCGCCGCGGTCATGCCGAACAGCGCGACCAGCAAGTTCGCTTGCCAAGTGAGTTGCCACCCGGATCCGGACCGCTTGATCTTGGCGGCAGGCAATCCGATCTCTTCGATAAGCGCTGACAGGCGGTCGATCGGTGCCTTTCCCCCGTTCTGCGCGGAAGCGGGCGATCCCAAGCCAGCAAGCAATCTAGTGGACCCCTCCGCGATCGCACAGAGCAACTCAAGCGCATCAGCATCACTTCGATCAATCAGTTCGTGCTCCGGTTGGTTGAAATAAGAAAGGAGGCAGCGGTAACACGCCAATACACAAGTCTCAGCACCTGCGTCTTTCAGATTACCCGCACTCCAGCGATCACCTTCTTTTTCGAAGTGCATCATCATGAGCGCCCGTCTCGCTGCACGGGCAAGTCCGTCCGACTCACGAACGATCCGTCCGAGAACTCCGGCGCCACCTTCAGTCGCCTCGTATATGAGAATTGCCCTTCTGTCTTCGCGGTCAGGCATAGGCTCGGCGAGTACTTCTCCTTCTTCAAGTTGATACTCCGTTACGATTCCGCGCAGCAGAGCGTACTGCACGACTGCCGCCGTCACCGGCGATTTAAAACCGTGCGTCGGCCGAAACAACACAGCATTTTTCCGATCTTCGACCATGGGAACGATACGTTGAGGTCGCGTCCGAGAAGGATCTGTCTCCGCCTCTTCCACCGCATCATCGGATTGATCTCGGTTTAACCAGAGGCCCGTACCCGGCTCTATCATAAAACCTAGCTCGTTGCGTTCCTTTCTTCGTCTGAGGCCTAGGTTCAGACGCTGAAGGGTTGCAGCTCCCGCATAGTCGGCGATCGCTACTTGTGTGCCGTCACTGGCCAAGATTTCGGCGCGGCCCACATCCCAATGGTCGCCTTTTCGCGCCCAGGCGAACGTCGTGACAATTTCGAAGCCCTGGCGTTGGCGTTCTTCATCATTTGCCGTGATTTGCTCGGCGGGCCGCGTAGCAAGGTTTTCGATGCGTCGAACATCTCTGATCGGTCGCCAGCCTTCGGTTGTTCGACACGCGTGACACCGTTCTGGTTGTTCGGAATGCCGAGCGCCGCAAGCCTTGCAAAGCCATACGATCTCCGTCAATAACCGTCCGCCACCTTGGTCGTGCTCGGACGCCGGCAGTTGCGCCCGGACAACGCGATAAGCCCTTCCTTCATGATAAATGCGGCTATGCGGCCCAAACTCGGAGATCCCAACGAAACGTGGGCGCTGAACAAATGCCTGGCGGCGATCTCCGACTTGGCCAGGAATGAACGCCATAAGCGGCAAACGGGGAAAATTGTAACCAGGAAGGAAACCTTCCGTCGCCAAGTATCGGTATGTGTAAAAATCACTTCCCGCCGTCTCGCCACCCGAAAGCAGCGTGTCGATCTGACGTTGCGCCATTTGCTGGAGGCGGTCCGCCGCTTGACGCTCACGCCGGTCGGTAATGCCGAAATTGTCGAGGACGCGCCTCGCTTCATTGCGCTGCGCCTCGGCGGAAGAAAGAAGGCCCCGCCATCGATCGAACGTATGAGTGAAACGGCTAGCTGCATCTTGTGCAATCCGCGTTGCCGCCTCTTGTGGCTTGCCAAACCAAGCCGGGCGTTGAGTCCCATGGTCGATTTCAAGTCGTTCGAAAACGCGCGCCATGCGCGATTGCGCTTTGGCTACAAGGTCTGGACTGGAAATCGCGTCAGTAATCTCCGAACGTAGCGGCCGATCTTCCGGGCCAGTATCAAGCACCTCGGCGATTCGCCCACTTAAAGGTTCGCCCATTTCCGCGAGCCAAATTGCGTGTAAGTGACTTTCGACTAACTCTTCATTAGCGAGGTCGATTGCCGGCGGTTGTACTACACCTTGAATCATGTCCGGCCGATGCGCGAAGAAATACTGATCGTGAGGACTTTGTGACGAACAGTAAGTCAACACAAGTGCAGCCGAACCACCACGGCCGGCCCGGCCACTTCTTTGAGCATAATTGGCAGGAGTGGGGGGGACATTCCGGAGAAAGACAGCGTCAAGCTCGGAAATGTCTACGCCCAGTTCCATTGTTGGTGAACAGAAGAGAACTGGGAGGAAACGCGCCACTTCACCGTGATCGCGCAGAACTGCCCGGTCTTCGTTGAGCAACTCTTGCTCTTTCTCTCCCCACCGAAAGCGGCTCTCTCTGATCTTCCTGCGTTCCGTATCTACTTGAGCGGTATGTTCGCGAGCCTCATCGCCGAATAGTGTGCTACCACCTCGCTCAAGCTCGTTCGCCATAGTCATGTAGAGCACGCGAAAGAAGGCATTGCCCGTCTCGTCGGTCGGGAGACCTCGCGTAAAGCGGATACCCTCCACTGCGAGGCGGAAACCGCACGCATCACCTCCAACCGGTATTTCCGCAAACAGACCAGCACGTTGGAGAGCGCGAGCCATCGTGCGCAGCAAGGCATTGTGCCGGTCCATTTTGAGTCTTTGCCCGTGGACGTTACGCAGTGCCTTGCCAACTGCGCTTTGCACACCCGTTCGGACGAAACGTTCCGATTCGCGAAAGGTCCGGACGGTAGGCGGGCGGCCTACGACTAGCGTACTTGCCTCGCGGATCGTTTCATCCTCCGAAAACCCCCATGGAGGTGAAAGTCGCTGCCGACGCCGTTGCAGTTCTTCGAGACGTTCACGCGACAAAGCATCCGTTCTGACAGCTAATCCTGTCCGAGCCGCGTCAAGCAGTACGCGAAATGCCTTCTCTCGCATTTCGACCCCAAGGCCCCTTAACGGAGCAAGATCGTCAACGAAACGGTTATCGTCGGCACACAACTCAAGCAATCCCGAATAGTGAACCGCAACCAGTCCCATTTGTTCAAGATTAGGAAACGTGTATCGCCAGCCCCGCCTTTGGTCGTACCAAAATCGGTGCGCGAGTATGGCTGCCAGATCGCTTTGCGCGTCGTTCAGCGCTTGCCCTTCCAGATCGGGATCGGCAAGCCATTCACCCGCTCTTTCTGGACGCGCGACATCAAAGCCCAAAATTGCGGCAACCGACCGTCCGACCACCGAATCGGTCAGACCAGCCTCGCCAGCTGCTTCAAGGGCCGCAAGAACTGATCCGCGGAGCAGAGATATGAATATGAAATCGTTAAAATGGCCCGCTTGAAGAGCGGCGTCCTGACGATTGTCAGTGAAACCCAAGACTTTACGACGGAGAATTTCGCGCTGATGTTCCGGGTCTTTCATCCACCGGAGAATAGAGCTGACTAAAACAGTTGTCGCTGAACTGCGACCTTCGGCCGACAGACCCGCCAAGCGATTGATATCGCGACCGTAAGAACGAACATCACCACACGCGGCGCAGAACCGAAACTTGCCCGGTTGGAACCAAGCCGGAAAGCCTCCTGCTCCAACCGAACCGTCGAGGCAAACAAGATGCCGACGAAGGGCAGAAGCACGATACGCTCTCTTTAGTCGTAGCTCTCCAGATCGCGTTTCTTCGATCCAATCATCCGGATACTGACCAACTTCTCCTGTAAAGGACGCCATTTCGTCGTTCGTGACTGGCGTAAGAAAGCCGGCAACATCGGCGTCCTCCTCCACTTCGCCATCGTCGTTGGTTACAGGGGTGTCATCGATGTTTCGGGCAAAAAACGACGGTACGCCGTCTTCGACAACGAAACGAACGGGATGATGTTCCTGTCCACAATTTCGGCAGAAATACGTCGGAAACAGCCGCGCTCGTGTTTCTCTACCCGGGAGGAACACTTGGCCGTCAAAAGTGATATCCCGAATAGTTGGCGCTTCAATTGTGGCGAACAGCCTACCTGCTCCCGAAATGAAGCGATGAAGGCGCACTGGGAAAAACGCTGGACCCTCTCCTCCACCACGCTCAATCTCAGGTTTTCCTGCGGCTTCGAGCGCGATCTCAAGTTTTTTCCAACAAACCTCTACAGGAAGTCCGGCCTCCTCGGCGAGCTTCGAAGCTGCAGTCTCAAGATCGAGGGGAACCGCACGGCGAAGCAGAGCCCCGCTCTCGTCTTCATTTAGACCCAACGTCATTTCGATCCAGACCATGAACGGGTCGGTTTTGAGTTTGGCGTTTGACGCGCCCTCCGGGCCAAATCGCTTGACGGCCGCTTTCAGCTCTTCCCGTGCAAAGTCTGTTTTTGAGCGCGTCGGATCGGTTGACCGTTCCAGTGTCTCTGTCACGACGGAATCGGGCGAAATCTGGACTGCGAAAAGCGTGCTGGCGACTCTCGCCACCTTCTGGCGTCGCGTCGCCTCATCCCCCTCGCTATCGCTTGCCATTGTTGCGGACGTGCCAATGCACAAGAGCGGATGATCCGGACTTTCGAGTCGTTCCCGGACGCGGCGTACCAACATCGCAACGTCCGCGCCTTGGCGACCACGGTAAGTATGGAGTTCATCCAAGACTAGAAATTCGAGGTTCTCGCAATTCGCGATAACATCCTTATCCCGGTCACTTTGTCGGGTCAGGAGAAGTTCGAGCATCATGAAGTTCGTGAGCAATATGTCTGGCGCGTGCCGACGAACGCCCTCCCGCTTTTCTTCACTTTCTTGACCCGTAAAGAGTTTGAAAGTTACTTTCTGTTCGAAGCCTGATCCTCTTACTCTTTTGTCAAGTTCCTCAAGTTGACTGTTGGCAAGCGCGTTCATTGGATAGACCACGATCGCCCTAGTCCTAGGAGGACTGCCTGCTGCTTTAGCTTTCAGGATGTGATCAATAATTGGCAGAAAATAACAAAGAGACTTCCCAGAACCTGTGCCGGTCGTAACAACGAAACTTTCGCGTTGATTTGCAAGTGTAACCGCATCGAGCTGATGTTTGTGGAGCGTAAGCGAACGATCCTCTACCCCGGTAGGGGATGAGTCATCTCGAAAAATTTCAGCACACCCTGGATGCAGTTCGTTTTCATTTACCAGCTGTTTAACTGATTCTCCTGACCGGAACCGTGGATTAATTTGGACCATTGGTTCAGGCCAGAATTGACCACCCGCATATGCCTGGTCGAGTTTTGTACGCAGATCATCCGCACGAATATCCGTAAAGGACCGAGCAAATGTCATGTAGTCTTCGACAACATAACGATCCAAATCAAAGACTGTCATTTATCACCTTCATCTAAGACGTTCTGTGTCTATGATTTTTTAAATTATCAAGTTTCTAGATAAAGTCTCAGAAACAACCCCTCAAACACTAAAACGGGAAACGTAGGAGCATCGGCCCCCTCGGCGTAGCCGACACCAGCAGTCCTTCGGATCTCACATTATTCAATACATGGCGAACACAGCGTTGTCACGTTAAGCGCTCTGACCTCGATCTTTCTGCCGTGCAGCAACCAGGATCCCGATAATCTCCTTGACACGTTATCGCTTTCCACCGGCACTGTCAGAGGAACGTGGGCGTGCCAGAAAATTCGGGTCGCCTGTGGTTTCAAGCGGCAATTTGACGCCATTCAGCGAGGGCGGCCGATCGGCTGAGTTTGAAGTTTTGGCGGCTGTGAAGATGACGTTCCTGGTTAAAATGGTTGTGGACCGAAGCGTGGATTGAGGCGATTTTCTGGAGAGATTTCGCACTCCTGAACTTTGCCATCGCGCGCTCTCGTCGCCGGAACGGCTGGTGTGAATTTTCGGCTCGATTGTTCAGCCAGCGACCGGTCTCCTGGCGCTTGGCGTTTCCGATGATTTTCATTGCCGCCGGGTAGGACCGAAGCAGATCTGTCACGATCACTTCCGGGCGACCGTATCGTTTCATCGCTTTGCGCAAAAACTTCAAAGCAGCCTTGCAATCCCGCCGTTTGGTGACGAATGACTCCAGCACTTCGCCTTTGTGATCGACGGCTCGCCAGAGGTAGTGCGTTTCGCCATTGATCCGCACGAAAACCTCGTCCAAATGCCAGCGCCAAGATGAAAACATTCGATGATGATAGCGCCGTTTTCGAATCTCCGCCGCAAATATCGGGCCGAACCGGTTCCACCAGGCGCGAACCGTTTCATGGCTAATATCGATGCCGCGTTCGTGCAGCAAATCTTCGACCTGCCGCGGCGAAAGCGGATACCGGACATACATCATCACAGCCAAGCGAATGATCTCGGGGGACGTCTTGAAATATCGGAAGGGGTTTCTCATCCCAAAACGTAGCGAAACCGCGACCTTTAGCTCAAGCCCGTTTCCTCTGACAGCCCCAGCGTTAGTGCTCACTGGCACCTTGACGAGATGGTCATCAAGATCCGAGGCCGAAAACATTGGCTGTGGCGGGCGGTTGATGACGAAGACAAGGTGCTCGACTTCCTGGTTCAGCCACGGTGCTGCGCTCGATCGGCGAGGCGATTGTTGCGAAAGCTGTTAAAGAAGCATGGCTTAGTACCGAAACGCATCACCACCGACAAATTCAAATCCTATGCCGTCACCATTCGCAAAGAGCGGCCGTTAACGTGTCAATGCAATGTCAGGTGTTCTGGTCGTCCAGTCATCCGTCCCGCAAAAGGAAGATGCGGTCAAAGCAGTCGAATGTCTCGCTGGTATCGTGATCGGTAGTGAGGGTAGGATTTAAATCTACGACCTTCAGGTCATCGGTTCGATAGTTTGGAAAGTTCACTACGTCATATCAATATGTTAACCCTGAACGACGTACGAAAGTCGCAAATAAATTGCATCGAGATGCGCACGGAATTCTTGGAATTGAGCGGCATTTGCGGGAATGGGTGATAAACGGCCGACAATTCTCGTGATACCAAGCAATCCATTCGCTTTGGCCACCTGGTTCGCTCATCAAACCTGACGAACTCGGCTCGCCGTCAAGTTTTGATTAGGGACGGAGAAAACAAAGTGGGCATTCTAAGCGACAAACAAGTAAGGTTTCCCAAGGTTCGGTCGATATTTGTTTTGGATCGTTCATAGGCCAGACTGAATGAATGTCAAAGACCTGCAAACGTTCGTAACCGTCGTTCAGTCGGGAACCGTAACAGCCGCTGCAACTAAGTTGTTTCTGACCCAGCCTGCGGTCAGCAAAATCATTAGCGGCTTGGAAAATGAGCTGGAATTTGCGCTATTCGAGCGTCGTAAGCGCCGCCTCGAATTAACACAGGAAGGCGTCGCCTTTCTGGCCGAAGTCGAAAGTATGTTGAGCCGGTTCGACGAGCTCACCGATACGGCAGCTAACATCCGCCAAGGCCGGTTTTCGCGAGTCCGGATCGTCGCCATGCCGACGCTCGCCTACGGTCTTCTCCCAACGGCGTTGAAAGCCTTTAGAGACAGGCACGACGACGCCTTGATCTCGGTCGAAGTCAGCAACCGCTCGGAGGTCGCCAGATGGGTCGCAACCCGTCAGTTCGACATCGGACTTGTCGCCTTGCCCGTTGCAAATCCGGCCGTTCTGTCCGAGCCTTTCATCAAGACGAAAACACTCGCCGCCCTGCCCGCGGGGCACCGGTTGGCGAGCAGAAAATCGATAGAGCTCGACGATTTGGCCGGCGAGTCACTGGTCGGTCTGAGCTCTGACTCCGTCATGCAACGGCGCATCAACCGGCAGATCTCAGACAGTGCGAATAAAGCCACCCTGATGATAGACACAACGTCTCTTTTTGCGGTTTGTAACTTCGTCGCTTGCGGACATGGCTGCGGTGTCGTCGATCCGTTCACGGCCTTTGCAGCGAGATCGGACCGGATAGCGTTTGTGCCCCTTGACGCGGAAATCACCCTGGAATACGGCCTCGTCAAACAGAAGGGCCGGGCGCCCGCACCAATGGTCGAGGAGCTTTCGGCAACCATCCAGGAACATGCTTTCGCAGTGGTTCAAAAAGACCTATTGGCGTGACCATCAGGATGAAGACTCGGTAATTTCCAGCATTCGAAACCCGCCGGTCGCACGATCGGATTTCCGATAACCGGTCTTAAGGCCAACCTGATTTGTGATATCCGCCATATAGCGGGTCATCTTCTCGCCTTCGGAGCTCGCGACGTCAACGGGGACAGGCTGGTTTTTTTCGTTGATCATACATGGGATCAAATACCGGTTCGTGCATGAGGCTTCATTGAATACACAAACCGCGATCGCCGTCATTCTGGCGTCCGGATGGAACGGCAGAAGCGGATACCCCGCTCTGGGATAAATCGCATAGTCACCGGACTTCTTCAGCGTCTCGATACGCTGTGGACCGAGGGCTTGCTCCAAACCGGCCATATCGAAGGCAAAATGGCTGAGACCATAGAAAATGGGTTTGCCTTTATAAACCTCGACGGCCCGCAACAGATGATGGTGATGACCAAGGATAATATCGGCGCCAAAATCGATAGCCGCGCGCCCATAACTGAACTCGTAATCCATCAGTTCCGCAGGACGGATGGATTTCCCCCAATGAAAACTGACCGCAAGTGTGTCGCACTCCGCACCTGCAGATGTAATAAGTCCCTCCAGCGCGGCAAGATCTTCACGAAACGGGAAGGTATGAACGCTGGGGTCCGCACCTGGCTCAACCCGCCCGAAGGCTTCCGGGTGAATGAAATAGTGAGTGTGCGCCCGCATGGCGGCAATGCCAGGCACAGTTGCTCGGGCCTCGTAGCCCGCCGGAAATACCGATGCAAATGCGAGGAAACCGACCTTTCGCCCCGCTGCATGTATGAAAGCGGGTTTTCGCGCCGCCGCTATATTCTCTCCGGCGCCGACGGTCGAAATGTCCATGTCTGCGAGTGTACGAACGGTTTCCGTCAAACCATCATGCGATGCGTCAACGGCGTGGTTGTTGGCTAGAGACATCACATTGAAACCTGCCGTCCGAAGCAGACTCGCCCGATCCGGAGTAGCGATCAGACTGAACCCGCTGGCGGTTGGCGTCGTACCTAATCTGGAGGCATACGCACCCTCACAGTTTCCGAAAACGATGTCCGATGCGTCGAAAATTGGCTGAACGAATTCGAATGCGTCAACGTTGTTCTCGTGATTGAGGAACACGTCACCGACGGCCGCGAGTGTCCATGAATCACCCATTGGCTTGCTCCCGTCCGGCGAAGTGGCACGCGGCGTAACGCTTGTTTCCCACTTTCCTTAGCGCGGGAACTTCGGTACTGCATCTTGCCGTCGCGTGCGGACACCGGGGATGGAAATGACAACCCGACGGTGGATCGAGCGGCGACGGCCGCTCTCCCGCAACGATCTCAACGTCCCGGCTCCCGATCCCAATTTTCGGAACCGCCTGCAATAGCGCGACGGTATAGGGGTGTTCAGGCGCCTCGAATATTTCGCGCCGATCCGCCATCTCGACGATACGTCCCAAATACATGACCGCGACCCTGTCGCTCAACCTCTCGACGACACCGAGGTCATGACTGATGAACAGATACGCAATACGCATCTCTTCGCGGAGATCAGCGAAGAGATTCAAAATTTGGGCCTGTATGGAAACGTCCAACGCGGAGACGACCTCATCACAGATCAGAACCCTCGGCGACACCGCTAGAGCACGGGCAATACCGACCCGCTGACATTGCCCTCCTGACAATTGATGCGGCAGACGGTCACCGAATTCAGGCGTCAGCCCAACCATTTCCAAAAGCTCGTTGGTCCGGGACTCAAGATCGCCGTCCGGCACCATTTGATGAACATGCAACGGCTCCGTTATACATTGCCGTACCGTCCGGCGAGCATTTAACGAAGCGTAGGGGTTTTGAAAAATCATCTGCACGTTACGGGCCCAGTCACGTTTCTGGGCTCGGTCAAACGATGTCGGGTGGTCCCCGCCGAGCAGAATGTCGCCGGAAGTGGAAGGGATCAATCCTGCCAGGATTCGCCCGAGTGTCGATTTCCCGCAACCCGACTCCCCGACCAGCCCAAGCACTTCGTTCTCTCCGAGATCGAACGTCACATCTTGTACGGCGTGGACGGTTTGCTCGGGCCTTCTCATCGCCTTGGATATGAAGTCGCTTCCCGAGCTAAATTCCTTGCTGACGCCGCGCGCGCCCAAAACCGCCGTCGACATCACCGCATATCCTCCGCCGGATCGCCGGTTTCGTCTAACGGAAAAAAGCATCGGGCAAGGCGTCCCGATACGGCTCCCTGAAGACCCGGACGTTCCTGGCATTTTGGCTGTGCGTATTTACAGCGTGGACCAAACTTACAGCCTGCAATTCGATCGACGGGCGTAGGAGCGAATCCGGGAATTTGAGGTAACCGCACCAGATCGCGATTATGTGCCGGAACCGATTGCAGCAAGCCATGGGTATAGGGATGTTTCGGTGCAGAGAGAACCTCGGCAGCCGTTCCTTCCTCGACGATCTGGCCCGAATACATCACCACCAGACGGTCCGCCAATTCCGAAACGACGGCGAGATCGTGCGTAATCCAAATAAAGGCGGCCCCGGTCCTTTCACGTAACAACTTTATCTCTTGGAGTATCTGCGCCTGGGTCGTCACATCGAGTGCGGTCGTCGGCTCGTCGGCGATAATCAAATCGGGTTCATTGAGCATCGCCATAGCGATACACACACGCTGCCGCATGCCGCCGGAAAGCTCATGCGGATAGGCATTCAGACGCTCCTCGGGGGATGAGATACCAAGTTTTCCCAGTGCATCGCGACACCGGACACGAGCATCTCGCCTTGCAATCCTGTGATGGGCTGCAATGACATTTTGCATTTGCTTTCCGATCCGCATGGTTGGAGACAGGGTTGTTAAGGGGTCCTGGAAGATCATGGAAATCCGGTTTCCACGAATTTGCCGAATTTCATTGTCCGGCATTCGAGTCAAATCCCGACCCTCAAAAAATACACTGCCGTGGATGATTTCGCCCGGGGGCTCGACCAGTCCGAGTATCGAAAGCCCGGCCACGGTTTTCCCAGATCCGGATTCGCCGACAAGTCCCAGTATCTCTCCTCTCTCTACCTCGAAATCCACATCATCGACGGCGCGCACCATCGCAAAGCCAAGATCGAAATGCGTTGACAGGGACTGCACACGTAGCACGCGCGACGCTGTGTTCGACTTCGAATGTGCGGTCATATTGCGTCTTACTTTTCGGATCTCGGGTTAATCAATTCACGCATGCGGTCGCCGATGATGTTGACGGCAACCATGAGCGCTATGAGCACCAACCCAGGATAAATCGATAACCAATAGTTTCCGCTCAACATGAATGGGTAACCGTTGGCAATCAGAAGGCCCAACGACGGCTGGGTAATCGGGAGCCCGACCCCCAAAAACGAAAGGGTTGCTTCGATCGAAATGGCGGATGCGATTTCGACCGTCGCCAGGATACTGAGTGGCGCCATGCAATTTGGAAGTATATGGACGAACATTATCCGCGAGCGGCTGAACGCCAGGCATTCCACCGCCTCGATATATTCTCGCTCACGCTCGACTAGCGCCGATCCGCGCACAGTTCGTGCGTAACGCGCCCACTGGACGGCAATTATGGCAATGATCACCTTGTCGATACCCGTTCCGACCAAGGCCACCAACATGAGGGCGATCAGAACCGCCGGGAAGGATAGTTGCATGTCAACGATCCGCATCAAAAATGCGTCGACCCGGCCGCCCAGGTAAGCCGATATCAGCCCGATCGCCGTGCCCAGTAAGAACGCAATGGCGGTGGATAGAAATGCTACGCCGAGACTGATGCGCAGGCCGTAGAGGATCGCGCTGAAAACATCGCGGCCCTGGTCGTCGGTTCCCAAAAGGAATAGGAATCCATCGGAATTCCGGCTCATTGGTGGCAGCCGAGAATCGAGGATAAACAGTTGCGCCAGGTCATAGGGGTCTTGCGGAGCGATCCACGGTGCGAGTAGTGCAAAGACGATCGCCGACGACAAAACAGCGAGCGAGACGCCCGCGTAGATGGATCGGGTAAATTCTTTTAGCAATCCAAAACTCTATGAGGTGCCGCTGAGACGAATGCGGGGATCGAGTGCCGCATTGATCACATCGACGATTAAATTAATGACAAGAAACATGACGACAACGAACAAGAGGTAGGCAATTATCACGGGACGGTCGGATACCTTGATTGAGTCGATGAGTAATTTGCCAATTCCCGGCCAAGCAAAAACGGTTTCCGTCACGACGGCGAAGGCGATTAGAGTCCCGAAAATCAAACCGATCATTGTGACAATCGGAATGAGGACGTTTCTGAGGACGTAGGCGAAAAGAAGCTTCGCCGGCCGTATTCCCATGGCCCGAGCGAAACGGACATAATCCATCTGACTGTGCTCTCTCACACCTGCCCGCGTCAGCCGAATGATCAATGCGAGAGGAAATAGCGACAGCGCCATCGCCGGCAATACGAGGTGCGATAATCCATCCAAGGTGAGAAGCGACGTCTCTACTCCAAACAACGCTACCGTCTCGCCCCGTCCACCCGTAGGGAGCCATTTCAATTCCAGCGAAAAGACGATGATCATCAATAAGCCCAACCAGAAAATGGGCACACTGATTCCCAAGATCGAGACGGAAGATAATGTCCGGCCGACCCAGTTATTCTTCCCGTAGCCAGCAATCAAACCAAGCGGCAAACCAAGCGCGACAGCGATCACCAAACTCGCCAGAACGAGTTCGAAAGTGGCGGTGAACCGACTGGCGATCAGCGCCAGAGAAGGTTGCGCGTGGGTGTAGGATGTACCGAGATCGCCGCTTAACGCGTTCGTGACGAAAATCCCGTACTGCTCATAGATGGGGCGATCCAACCCCAACCGCCTGATCGTCTGCTCGACCACATCTGCCGGAGCACTGGGATCAACTAGAACGTAAACGGGATTCCCCAACGCGAACACGCCAAGGAAGATGATGATGGACACGACTGCCAGCGTCACAAATGCCTGCAGGGTTCTATACAGTAGAAACGTGCCCATCATCTATTCTCGGTTCGATCGGGCACTAATTCGCGGGCACCGCGGCATCAGCGATCGTGCTTTGATCGGCATAGATCGTGTAACTCAGACCCTTCCGGGAAGCTACAATCACATTGTTGTAGAAGAGCGGAATGACCGCCATGTCGGCGATTGCCAGGGAAATGGCCTTGGACTGGAGCTTCGCGCGGTCATTCGCCCTGAGGGTGGTCACCGCCTTTTCGATAACAGCGTCGACATTCGCGTTGGAATAACGCCCAACGTTCCATGTTCCGAACCCACGTCCCTTATCAAAGGTGTGGATGGTATGGGTCAAGGTGCCGCCGGCATCTCCACTCGTACCGCTACCGAACGACAGCAGCATTAGGCTGGTGCGGTCGCCCTTCGGATCGCGGATGCGCGGGAACATGACGGCCTTCGGTAGCGCCTCGACTTTCATTTTCAGGCCAAGACGCGCCAACATCTGGCCCAATGCCTGGCAGATGCGCGCATCATTTACGTAGCGGTCGTTTGTGCAGTGAATCGTGAGACCAAACCCGTTCGGGTAGCCAGCCTCAGCTAAAAGCTTTTTAGCCGCACTGACGTCGTACTTGATTCCCGGCAACGCCGCCGCGTGGCCCAAAACATCGGGCGCGACATTCTGGTTGGCGGGTGTTCCCGCACCGTCCATGATCCGGGCAACCAGTGACTTGCGGTCGATGGCCATGGCCATGGCTTTGCGGACACGAACGTCCTGCAGCGGATTTTTGTTCATGGACTCGCCGTCCTTGTCTGTCACGAATGGCGACACGTTTCGACCGACGTCTGGGATCAGAAACATGGTTCGATCGGAGGTGCTGCGAAAAACCTTGATGCCGCTCTCCCGTTTCAGGCGCGCTACATCCGAAGGCGGCACATAGTCGATCAGATCCACGTCGCCACCGAGTAACGCCGCGACACGCGCCGCATCGTCGGAGATGACCCGGAACACCACCTTGTCCCATTTCGCCTTCGGGCCGAAATAGGCCTCGTTGCGCTCAAGTACCAGTCGGTCGCCCGCTTTGAACCGGACGAACTTGTAGGGACCGGCACCGATAGCGGCCTTGCCTGAAATAAAGTCGCCTTGGTTGGCCGAGACGGCAATGTTGGCCGGAATGATCGAAATTTGTGCGACCTGGTGCAGTAATGCGGGGTTTGCCTTTTTTGTCTTGACCCGAACCGTGTCCGTATCGATTGCCGTTACGCTCGCTACACCCCGCAACGCCCCTTTATAAGATGCTGCCGCATTCTCCAGCGTCGAGGCGCGTTTGAACGAGGCTTCCACATCCTTCGCTGTCACCTTCGACCCATTGTGGAACCTGGCGGCGGGGTCGATTTTGAAATCCCAAGTGGTTTCGTCGACAAGTATCCATTTGCTGGCAATCATTGGCTGCGTACGCATGGCGTTATTCAGCCTGACCAACGAACCATAGAGATGAACATTGTAAGCCCGGTTCGGCGTCGACCAGAAAAAATGCGGATCCATGGTCATTTCGGATCGTGTGCCGATCGTTAAAGTGTCCGCCGCCGCGTCTGCGCTCATAACACACGAGACCAGCATTACCGCGGCACTCAGGCCGCGCGTAGCCTTTCTCAATTTTGATAAGGGCATCACGTACAACTCCCTTGTTTGCGAGGTCGTCAAAGGCCTCGAAATTAATTGCGTCCCGATTTCGAAAGCGCGAGCCCGGCGAATGGACGCTTTTCGCCGAGGACGCAGATTTAGGTAGTTCTTGAAAACCTCACGGGTGAGAAGGGTCGAATATCGAGCGGCAACGGAGCATCGCTAAGCAGTGCTGCAATGATCTTCCCGGTGATGGCTGCCTGACCGACCCCTTGATGACCGTGGCCGAACGCAAACAACAGCCGCGATCCGGAGCGCGGCGGGCCGATCACCGGCATTGAATCGGGTAACGATGGACGGTGACCCATCCAATAATCCGCCCCCGCGATCTTTAAATTCGGAATCAGATCTACTGCCCGGTGCAACATCCGGTCGGCCTTGCGAAAATCGGGCGGCGCATCCAATCCCGCGAACTCCACAAGACCGCTTATACGTACACCGCCCTGCATGGGCGTCACGGCAAGCCCAAATTCCGAAAATATCATCGGACGCGGGATTATGACGCCTGGGTTCGGCAGCATGACGTGATAGCCCCGTTCCGATTCCAGCGGGACCCCTGCGCCTTCCTTGCCAAGCAATTGACGCGACCAGGCACCTGCCGCGATGACGACCGAGCCATAACCTCGGCGTTCCTCCGCCGAAACGACATCAACGACTGTCTGTCTTTCACGCACCATTTGAACGGCAACCCGTTTGACGCGCCCTCCCGAACCGGAGAAGTCTTGAGTTAGTTTTTGCGCGAGCCGGCTCGGGTTCAGCGCGTGGCGGGCCTCGCCGAACAGGACCCCGTTATAGAATCCGGCAGCCAAATCAGGTGCCAGTTCGTAAAGCCGTTCGCGATCCACCACCTCAAATTGAACCCCCCGAGCCGTGCGGATCTGACGCGCCCGAGCCGACCCTTCAAATGCGGTTTTGGATGAGAACGGAAACAGCAAGCCCTTGGATGCGATTTGAGAATCGAATGCCGAAGTTTCGACAATTTCGTCATAAGCAGCATGCGCAGCGGATTGTAAGCGATATAGCGCTTTCGAAGTCGCCTCGACGCGCGCGGGCTTTGCCGAACGCACAAAGTGGCTTAACCAGGGCAGAAGCTTCGGCGCATATGACCAACGAATAGAAAGAGGTTCGTTCGCCGCCAACAGCATCTTTGGAAGTTTTTTGAAAACACCGGGGAGCGCCATCGGCACGCATCCACCGGACGACATGATTCCCGCGTTTCCGAATGATGCGCCGCCACCGATATCGCCACGCTCGAATAGGTCGACATCGTGGCCGGCGCGTCGAGCAAACACCGCGCAACAGACGCCGACCAGTCCGCCTCCTATGACCGCGACTCTAGACATCGATTATGTCCCCGCGTCTGAAAAGAGGGAGCGGCGGCTCATCCGACCACCTGCGAGTAGACGCGATGGAAGTTGCGCCAGAATACGTTTTCGATCTGCGCCGCCCCGTAACCATGGTTTGCCATGTGTGCCGCGACATCCCGGACAATCTCCGGCGCAGCAAACTCTTCAAAACAGACCTGCTTCCCATCGTTAAGCGGCCATTTTTCCGTCTCTTTGGCGACTCTCTCGGCAAACACGTCAGTCCGCTCGATGAAGTCCAACGCCAGCCCGACATGCTGGTCGCCGACTAAACTCACTAGATAGTCGACGTGGCTAAAAATCTGCTGAGCGCTGGCGCGGCCGTGTTCGTTCAAGAACGCACCGACCCCATTGACGCCGATCACGCCGCCCGATGCCGCACAAGCCGTGATCTGATCGTCGCGGAGGTTTCGATAATGCGGAAAGACGCCGTGCGCGTTGGAATGGGAGAAGATGAATGGAGCCGTGCCAAGCTCCATTGCCTCCATCGTCGTCCGATACCCGGCATGGCTGCCGTCGACGATGACGCCGGAACCGTTCATCGCACGAATCAATTCCCGGCCGAACGGCGACAGACCTTCGCCAGGGAAGCTCGCACATCCATCGCCAACGCGATTCGGCTCGTTATAAGCGAGAAGCGCGTGATCAAGAGCCAGTTTCGCAAACCTCTCGACATTCCGGACGTCACCGGCAAACGGATTGGTCCCCTGAAAGTTAAAGCTGATCGCTAATTGTTTGTTCTCCAAGGCTTTCGACACGTCGGCGGATGAGCGGGCAACTCTGAATCTGGCCGGATCTTCAGCAGCGATGCCTTGGACCGTTCTAATGAAAGCCTCGGCGATATCCGGGTCATGGCATGTATCATTGGCAGCCGTCACTGATACAAACCGGTATCCCAGGTCGTGGAAACGCTTCAGCGTACCGGCGTCATTGAGGCCACTAAACATCCCGGGCAGGGTCATGTCCCAGATGGTCTCGGCGCCGATCACACGATTTTTGGCAAGCAGTGCTGATGAATCTGAAGGGGATACCTGTGTATCATTCATAGTTCCCGTCCGCCTTCAGAAGTGGATGACCTTGACGCCATGTAGAAATCGCGTGCGTGACTAGCGCCTTCCGACGACGCGCACGCGGCAACCAAAATCCGTTTCGTGCGGCGGAAAGATTGGTTAGGGTACTCATGCTGAAGCCGTCTCTTCTGAGACCCGCATTGCGACCGCATCGAGCATTTCCAACGCTTCTGAAATATGAGTGGGCTCAACAATGAGAGGCGGCATCAACCGCAAGACGTTGTCTCCGGCGACATGGGTAAGGAGCCCCATCTCGCGAGCCGCCGCGACACATTGGTTGTTGGGAATGCAGCACTTCAGACCGACCAGCAAACCGACGCCACGGACTTCGCTGAATACATGACCGTACTTCTTGACAAGATTGGCGAGGCCGGCCCGGAGCAGCGTGGACATGTCGCGGACATGCGCCAAAAAGGATGGTTCGATCATTATGTCGAGCACGGCGTTTGCGATAGCCGTTGCGAAGGGATTGCCGCCAAAGGTGCTGCCATGGGTACCCGGCACCATGCAGGCGCTTATTTCCTTCGTTGCGAGTATGGCGCCGATCACAAAACCGCCACCAAGACCTTTCGCCAGCATCATGATGTCTGGCGCGATATTCGACCACTCATATGCGAACAAGCGCCCACTGCGGCCCATGCCGCACTGAACCTCATCGAAAATCAGCAAGGTTCCTGTCCTATCGCACAGAGCGCGGACCGCGCGCAGATAATCCAAGGGCGTTCGACGGATGCCCCCTTCCCCCTGGATCGGTTCCAACATGACCGCGGCGGTATCGGCGCCCAACGCGGCCTCGAGCGCTTTCAGATCATTGAACGGTACTTGCGAGAACCCCGGAGTACGCGGTCCGAACCCTTCAAGGTATTGGGCGTTATTGGTCGCGGCCAAACCCGCAAGAGACCTGCCGTGGAACGCCCCTTGAACGGTGATGATGTTGACCTTATCCGGACTTCCCGCCGTATATTGGGCGCGGCGCGCCATCTTGATCGCGCCTTCGGCCGCTTCAAGACCGGTACTGCAAAAATAGACGTTGTCCGCGAACGAGTGGGCGGCAAGCCGCTCGGCCAACCGCTCTTGTTCGGGGATGCGGAAGTTATTCGATATGTGCCAAACCCGATCCGCATACCTACAAGCCGTGGCGACCAGATGGGGATGCGCATGGCCGAGCCCGGTGACTGCGATGCCGGAGAAAAAATCCAGATATTTTTGTCCGTCCGATCCGAACAAATAGGCCCCTTCGCCTCGTTCGAACGACAGGTCGACGCGTTTGTGGGTCGGAAACAGCGCGGACGGCATTTCAGCTCCCATGTCCGAGGCTCCCCTCAAACGTGGAAGCACTTGAGCTTGTTAGGCCGGATAAATCGGCGCGCGCACGGAATATGTACAGTGGACTCGACCAAGCCCGATGCCCGTCTTCTTGGGTGGTGCAGACATAGGGACGTGTGTTGCCACGTTCGCAAACGTCGATTTTTTTGCTGAATCCAAAATGCGTACAGTCGTTCTTGTCGGGAAGACGAAACAGCCACACTCTCTTCTCGATGCCACCGTCGCCGAACACTGTGTCGGGCATGCCGATATCGGAAATGTCTATGTCAAAACCGACCGTGGTGGTCGAGAACTTCAGGGCGGCTGCCGAATTGGCGGGACCGTACTCAGGATTCGTACCGTAGATGACGGCTTGTTCACCGAAGGCTGCGGAGACGGACAGCCAAATTTGTGCGCCGGTCGTCGCGTAGTAGTGCCGTTTCTTGAAGCTGTCGAACAAGGCGCCTTTACTAGCGTCGGCGGAGATATATCCTGCAGCAGCCAGATCGGTCGTTTGCAATATCGTCTGATCATTCGCCGAACGAAAGGCGGTCAACAACATCCCAAGATCGTCGATCCCGTAAAGGTCGCATTGATATGTCAAGACAAAGCACTGGCTGCTCCCAGCAACAAAATCACCCTCTTGGGAAAGGGGGCTTGTGCCAATTAGGTCTGGATTCGCGGAGATGCCCATGGATCACGCAGTGTGAATTGCAGTAACCCAGTGAGCGTATCGATACCAATAACAAAATTATAATTCATAATAATTGTATGTTGATAACTTATTTTCATTGATTTCCTCGCTGGAGCCTTGCCTCATTTTCCCCCGCCAAAACCTTGGAGCTCAATAAATTCATAGGTTAGCATTATTGTGCGATAGCCTATCGAAGCCGTCGGAATTCACCTTTCAGATGTTCGACCTCATCCGAGGGCAATGACACGTTAAGTCGGTGGCCGGAGTGGGCAGGGGCCGGTACCGTCGGCGTATGACCCCAATTTCTTTCAAGCGACACCGTTTTCCGCCGGAGATCATCCAGCACGCGGTCTGGCTCTACGCCCGGTTCACGCTGTCGTTTCGTGATGTCGAAGACGTCCTGGCCGAGCGTAGCATCGAAGTTTCGAACGATACAGTTCGGCGTTGGTTCCTGAAGTTCAGGCGGCTGATTGCAGGCAATCTGCGGCGCAGCCGTCCGCACGCCGGCGTGCGTTGGCATCTTGACGAGATGGTCGTAGAGATCCGTGGACGTAATCACTGGCTGTGGCGGGCTGTCGACGACGAAGGTGAAGTTCTGGACTTCCTGGTCCAGCTACGACGCTGCGCCCGATCGGCGCAGAGGTTGCTGCGAAAGCTTCTGAAGAAGCAGGGCTTCGCGCCGAAGCGCAATACCACGGACAAGCTGAAATCCTACGCTGTCGCCATCCGCAAAGAACGACTTACCGCTGTTCACGTACAGGGATTACGAGCGAACAATCGAGCCGAGAATTCACACCAGCCGGTTCGTCGACGCGAACGAAAACAACAGCGCTTCAAGTCGCCGGGATCGGCCCAACGGTTTCTGTCGATCCACGCTGCCGTCTACAACGCCTTCTACGTCCAACGCCATCTTCTTTCCTGACGTATATTCAAGGCGTTTCGAGCCGAGACGTTCGCTGTCTGGAACCAATGTTGGCTTGCCGCCTGATGCGGATCACGATCGAATTCTGGCGACCGCGCCAGTTAACGTGTCAATGCCCTCAGCCCCCCCCTCAATAAGGCAACGCAACATCATCTGAAGCTGCAAGTGCTGCCGTGCCGAAGCTCTCCTGGGGGACGATCTCGCTTGTAGCCCACATCTGAATCACCTTTTCGGCAAACCCGATCGGAAGTAACTCATGGACTGCTCGCTCCGCCTTTTGCGTGATCTTTATCTCTGCCGAACGACGACGCCCATTTTCGACGAACCATGTGTAAAGAGGCAGGTGTGCTTCGATCTCAGGAAGTTTCTCGACCCGACGGGCCAGATTCACGTGGTGAAGAATCTGTAAGCCGGTCGGGTCGAGATCACCCAAATAAAAGGCCCGTTCTGCACATACGGCGGTCATCACCGGGTCCAGACTCAAATGGCTGCGACTAAAACCACGTCCTGCGCCCCAGCATATCGCTCCGTAAACGGTTCCAGCGGATCGAGAACGATTCCAGCGTCGGAAACTTTCATAGCTCGCCTGATTCTCGAGCACTAGGACGGGACCCTTCCCGAAACGCTCATGAACGAGCGTTGGCGTGATTTCATAGGCCCGTATCAACGAGATCGGCACGCGCCCGCCAAAGACGTGTCCCTGACGCAGATCACCATCGAACCGCTTCTCATTGTCGAAAATCTCCAACGCCCGTTCCGGCAGCGGCACATCCGGCACGTCACGGTCGCGCATGGCCTTTAACCAGGCATTTAGTCTTTTCAGATCATCAAGCATCGATCCGCGCGGCAGCGAAGCCGCGAAGGCCAGCTCCTCGATCCAGGCTTCCGGTGGCGCCGCTGCTTTTGGCTGAAGGATGTGTACCAATCGAGCGCTCCGCGGCAGGGGAGGCTGACCTGAGCGGTCGTATCTCGTGCGGGTCAATTCGATGGCGCCCTCATGCTGCAGGGCCTCCAAGGCACTCAGCAGCCTGGTTCGGAAATCCGGTGCTTCGGCATGCTCCGGATGAGCGAGGCGGAATGCGTTCACGAGCGCCTGGAGAGGCAACCGGCTGCGGCCCTCCACGCGGAGATGATCAAGAAAATCATTCACTCTGCTGCGGCCTTGGGCGGCGGGTCCTCAGCCGTTTTCTCGAAAGCGGGACCAGGTTCCTTGATCCAATGCCTCGAGACGCGCACAAGTGCGCGGCCGCGGCGCAATTCCCGTTCCTCCTTAGCCATTTTCACGACATGCGGAAACTCGCCGACGGAATCGAGGTCCTTGACGTTGGTCGTAAACACGAGTTGGACGTCCATGGCGCGAGCGAGTTCGCGCTGAGTCCTGAGGAACAATGAGTGCGTGACCTTGCCGAACGGGTTATCGACCAGGAGTACACCCCCCATCGCAGTGCGCGTGTCGGCCAATCCTTCGGCCCGCAGGCGACTCAATACGAGGTAGAGGAGCAACGCGGCCGTCAGCCCCTCGCCCCCTGACGAAGCGAGGCGGTCGATTGGACAGTACTGAATGTCACCGACATCGTTCGGCTTGAGGATCTCAATTCCGAGGCGATCGCGGTTCATCACCTGCCGCATCTCGTCGATCAGATCGGCGGCGATTGCATGTCCGCTCTCGGGAATGCGGTCCGTTTTAATCAAGCGCTCGATATACTGACGGATCACGTGTCTGCGGGTTTCGACCGCCACTGCGTTGAAGCGGACGGGCATCCGCAGCACCGAATGGCCGCCGAGCCGCTCGACGCGGTCCGGGACGACTCCACGCTCGCAGGCCAGTCGCAGCTTCAGTTGGGCGTCGCGAAGAAGGTCCTCGAGACGCTCGGTCTGATAGTCAAAATCGCTCTGCACACTCGCCTGGTCGTTCTCAACTGCAGCGAGCGTCTGCGCGACTGTTGTAGCGTGGGAATCGGCGTGAGCGATCGCGTCCTCAAGTGGCTTCACGCGGATCAGATTGGAGAGCCGAGCATCTGCTTCCTGGAAGAGATCGGATTGCGCAAACGCTCGGATCTTCTCGAATTCCCGTTCCGCTGTATCGCGGGTTTCCCTCAATGCCTGTTGCGCATCCGAAAGGGCCTTGCGTGACCGTCCGACCTGCCGCTCAAGCTGTTTTTCCTCGACCTCGAGCTCGAGGTCGCCCAGCGGCGCTGTCAGATCTTCCTGAAACGCATTGGCGTGAGTGCGGCTGAGCTTTGCATATTGAATCTGTTGGTCGCGACGCTTTGCCACCGCTTCGCGCTCCTGCTCCAGCTGGGGCAGTTCCGTTTCCAGCACGGTGAACTCCGCGCCGAACCGCTCCAAGGCCATCTCTAGATCGGATCGTGTCCGAGTGAGAAGCGGCCCTAGCAGCGGATTGAGGCGGCCGGCGAGGCCGGTGCGGAAGTGTTTCGCCCTCTGTTCTGCGTCCTTCGCCTCGTTTCTTGCAGCGCCAGCATCGCCAGCTGCCTGTTCCCACTGTTGGGTAGAACGACGCAAGCGGCCCTCCAAATCGGGAAGAGCCGCCCGACGAGACACCTCGACTTGTTCCACATCGGGGTGAAGCCGACGATATCTGGCGAGATTCTCCCCCCGCGTCTTTGCGACTTCGTCCCGTTGCGCTTGCAGCACTTCCACCTTGTCCGCGAGCAGTGCCCGATAATTGTCTCTGAGTTGCCGGTAGCGAACGCGTTGCTCTTCGAGACGCTCGGGATCGGATTTCAGCTCATCTCCCGACCGTAACTCGATGGTCGCCAGCTCTTTCTCAAACTCTTCGATAGTGCGCTCGAGAGATCGAAGGTCCTCGCGACGATCTTCAATCTCTCTATCGATCGCCTCGATCCGGCTTGCAATGTTGCTCTGGGCCGCCCGCGCTTCTTCGATTTCATGTTCAACTTGTTGAAGCTGCGCCCGTTTTTCGGGCTCCTGATTTTCGAATTCATTAACGAAAATCTCCAAATGCTCGATTCGGACCGCAAGTCTACCCCGTTCGTCCTTGACTTGGTCGACCTCGTCCCGGCGGGATCGAATTTCTCCATGAATACCTTCGATTTCGACCTGATGCTCAGTGAGTTGCTCGGCAAGGCGCGCTAGCTGACCATGCAGCTCTGCGCAGTTTGCAGCCAGGCGTGCCAGCCTACCAGCGCCCCAGTCGGTGACCCACGCGCTTACTACCTGTCTTGCTTCGCGCGCTTTTTGGTCATCCTCATCCGCGTTCGCAATTTCCTCCTCGAGACCTTGTATCTGCTTCTGCAAGGTATCCAGGAGTAGGCGTGCTTGCGCTCGGTCATAGGCCTCCGGTCTATCCACCGTTACGACGATCGCGTCGGCCGCAGCCTCTGCCGGCTCGATGGTCGCGCGCGAGATCACAATCGTGCGGGTCAGGCCAAGATTCGAGAAATCGAGTGCCTGGGCCCTCTCATATGCGTCTTTCCCTTGCACGGCTACGCCGGCAAATCGGGCCGGAAAGTGACCCGCGAAGTCACGAATGGCCTCGGGATCGATATCCTGGCCGGCAAGCCAGGATGCAAAGGGCATTGCGCCTCTCACCCCGTGGGAATCAAGAAAGTTGGCGAGTCGCGAGGTATTCTCGTCGACCGCGGCGAGCCCAGTCCGCTGAATGGACTCGGCATCGGCCTCTTTGACCTCTCGCTCCCGCTGCGCACGGCGCGCGGCAGTGCGAGACCTTTCGACGCATTCGGTAAGCGCGGCATCGACCGACGGCGACTCCGGATCGATTGGGGCAGCTGCACACAATTCGGTCAGATAAGGGTCGTTGGCCAGCACGTCTCGCCTATCCTGAGCCTTTGCCAGCCGACTCTGTTCCGATTCGAGTTGGGCCTCTGTAGCTCCTTCTTTGCGTTGCAGACGCTCCTTTTCGTCGCTCAAGGCCGATAGTCGGGATTCAAGCTCCCGCACCGCGCCTTCCGCTCGTGCGATCTGGACGTCGAGACGGCGGTCGTGTTCCAGCGCATCATAGACCGACATACGCGCCGGGGTCCCTTCGGCCAAATAGCCTTTGGCGATCAGCAACGCTTTAGTCTTCTCCGCATGCTCCAACCAAGCACAGATTTCTGCCGCCTGTTTTTGCACGCCTTCCACCTCGCCATTGAGTATTCGAGTGGTTTCTTGTGCTTTCAGGCGCTCCTGCCCGAGCTGCTCGATCGCACGGCGCGTTGCATCAAATTCGTTCCGTCTGTCTGCAATAAATCTTTGAAGCGAGGAATAAAGCGCATCTCCTGCAGCTTCTGCTTCCCTTTTGGGTATGGTGATGGAAATTGTCTCTTGTGCGATCGCACGATCGAGCTCTTCCAGGCGGGCGCTCGCTCCCGCGATGGGTGCCCATTCGCGGGCGGCTTCGTAGAGTTCCTGTTCCAGTCGCAGCTTGTCACGGTGCCGCTCGCTGTTTTCGCAAGTGCGCCGCGCCTCACGCGCCTTCTGCTCTTCCAAGGCGGCCTCGTATACGGCCTGTTGGTCAGCCGTTTCTCTTTTCTGCTTTGATTTCTCGGCGATTCTATCCGCCACTTCATGGACCTGCTCATCCAGCGCGTTGGCATCTGCTTCGAGTTTCCTTGCTTGAGTCAGCAGGGCTCGTTTCAGCGCGCCGGCAACGGCTTCCGCTTTCGCCAACGCCGCCTTCACGCGCCGCGCCGCATCGGCCGTCGGGCAGAAACGGTCGTAGTATTCTACGAGCGACTGAAGCTGCCGAGCTCTCTCGGCGAGCTTGTCCAGGCCGGCGAGCTTATGAAGACCTTCGGAGAGGTCCGCGCGAACATCCTTTGCGCGCCGGTCATCCATAACGACATCGAGAAAGCGGCGAACGAAGTGGGCTTCGTTGTCAAACCGCAAGAAGGCATCGATCCCGCCTTCGTCCTTATTGAGGTCAACCTGCTGGGCGAGGAGCTCGACATCAATCTTTTCCGCTTCCAGGCGAGCTTGCCAGTCTCTCTGGTTGTCCGTTCGAAAAAACCCATGACTGGCGCCACGCAAATGCGCGCATTGCTGCAGCCAGCGGACGACCTCATCGCGGGTGCCCAAGCGAGACTTCTCGTTCTGACCGATTCTTCTCGACGGCAGGTCGTCGAAGCCGAAAATCGTGTCAGGCCGGAAGCTGAAAAAAAAGCGATCAAGATTAACACCCTGCTCGCGCGTGTGCGGAACCACAATCTGGCCCGTAACCAGGCGCGAACCGCCTTCTCGCAACCACTCAACGGCGATAAGTGCGGGTCTCGCGTTGAAGCAGTCCTCGAACCGCTCGTGTCGTTTGGAAAGGGTCCGCAGGAACCGTGAGACGCGAGTGTCAAAACAAGAGAAGAAAAGCGCCAAGGCAGTGGTCTTGCCGCTGCCGTTCATCGCATGCAGGACAGTATCCGCAGGCTCGTCGGTTTCCGGGTGCGTGAAGGGAATGGTAACGCCATCGAAGAAAGCGCCGGGATGACCGACGTTGTCCATGTGGAGACGGAGGAGCTTGTGCATGAATGGTTTATCTTTCAGGCGACGATCTGATCCGCTTCGAGAGCTCGCACCAACCGGTCGTACAGCGTGTCGTCGGCCATCGCGCTTCGCAATTGCAGACGAAAGCGTTCGGTCGGATAGTAGCTTTCCATTTCCCCCGCAACATTCGGCCGCAGCAGATCGTGATCGACCAGTCGGCTGACTACAAGCTTGACCATGCCGTAACGCGAGGACGTGTTGGCGCGTTCCTGTCTTTCGTGATGTTGTTCAGCGTTGGCGGTGACGGAGCGCTCCATACGACGTGGCTTCGCGATAAGGCGCCGCCACGCTTCTTGCAGTACGTCGCTGCGCCGCTCCGGGTCGCCGTCGGTCTCTACCTTGAGCTGCTCGCAAAGCTCGTCGAGGATGCCCTCGATCTGACCGATCGTGAGTTCCTGGATCGTATCCCGCAGTCCGGAAAGATCGTTTCCCGAACGGAAGAAGGCTGCTCCGATCGCGATTAACACCAAGGCAAGAATGCCACGGTCTACCTCCGGCATGTTTCGACGAAAATCCGACAGGCGCGCAGTAAACGCACTGGCTTCCGAACTCGGGCGGAGAATCAGCTTTTGCCTCGTCGTCCCGATGACTTCCAGTTCGAGCAACCGCGCATACGCCCTTACGGTCTCGCGCCATTCCGGTGACGCGTCCCAATGCAGTAACAGCTCGGCATATTCGCGATCCTGTGCCGCGGAAGCCTTCGGTCGCAGCGCTTTGTATACAAGACGCACTGCCTTCTCGGAGCCGTTGAGGTGTGCGGTTTCAGTTGTCATCCCTTTTATCCCTTCAAGCTGCCTCCCTCCAACGGAACATCACATCGTCGCCGATAAAACCGCGATTTCGGTATGCACCACTTAGCTCGACGATGAGGTCGTATGGGTCATCGCTGGCAGCCATGGAGCGGATGGCTACAAGCACAAGACATCGTAGGTCGCTCTCGCTCAGACCCTGGTCAACAGCCAAGCTGAGAAGCTGCGACAATTGCGCCTTCCCCAGTTGAGCCACCTGTAGCGCAAACCATTGCGCGATCCGCTCAAACTGCTCAGGCGGATGTCGCGGCCGAAGCGGCTCAAGCGGTACGATCAGGTCTTCTTCCTCTTCGACCGGATCCTCAGGGCGGTCCGAAGTGGCGATCTCGAACAGCAAACCGATGTCGAGAAGCCTTGGCATGGTGGGAGCTGACAAGGACGCCCAAACGTCCTCGGAAAGAGCAACCGAAACGGCAAGCGGCGCTTTGAGGAGCGGCAGGAGCACCTCCCCTTCTGGGTCGTGGCAGGGCATCGCCGAACGTTCTTCGAACGCGTCGGTGGAGAGTTCGACGAAGCGCTCATTGGCGCGCGAGACTTCACGGTAGAGAGCGCTATGGATGCTTTGGCTCTCCTCGATGGTCTCCTTCAGCCCAAGGCTCGCGCGAAGAGCATCCGCATCGTCTTTGATTACCACCATCTTTTCCGAAAGGCGGCGTAGGAGTTCGTTCTCCTCGGTAAGCCGGCGGTTCAAGTGCTCCCGGGCACCATCGAGTTCGGGGATCACATCGGCGCACCAATCAACCGTGCCGACGGCCCGGCGCGCCCGATAGAGCTTGTCCTGGATGAACAACTTGAAGTTTATGGACCGCACCCGCGCGCGCGCCGCAGCCCCTTGAGCGTCCTCGAACCGTCCGCGCTCGATCGCCTTGCGCATCATGATAAGCTCGGCCTCCTCGAGTAGCTCGTCGGCGACCTCGAGCATTCCCAAAAAAACCATCTGCCCGGCATCGCCTAGCTTGATCCATACCTTGTCCCCGTCCTCTGGATCGGGAATCAAGTTCAGGTAGTGAAACTCATGGAAAGACCAGTTGCTCTTGAGCGCATCAAAATATTCGACGGAGATGGCGCTATAGCGCTTTGCAGCATTACGCAGATGATCGTAAACCTTTCTGGCGAGCTTGAGCGCTGTCTGTTCATCAACCTCTGGGATCATCCGTTCGATCTGGGACCGTCCCGCCGCGACAATTTCTGTTGCATCCGCGCCAGGATTGAAGGCGCTTGCCTCCATAACATGGTCCAGCATCGAGAGCGCGATGTATCGTAGGTCCACCCTGTCCGGCTCGACTCCCAGGTTGCCGAGAACGCGCGATTTAACTCGCTGGTCCGCTTCGAGACGTGCGATGGGTTCGATCAGCAGCAGTTTCTTCTGCTGACCCGCGAGATCACCGTGCCGTGTGGCCGCTAGCTCACTCACCTCGGATCTGCTCCCTAGACGCGCTAATTAAACAACCTTGGTCTATGGTTCGATTTTATTAAGCACAAAACACGAACATTTTAGACCACATGATTTGTTCATGCCAATATGCTTGTAAGTTTTTAGTTGTGAAAAATAAATATAATTATATCTTTGCATGTAACCATCAAGCCCTCAAATTCAATCCAGCTTGTGCATGGAAGCCCCGTCTTTTCAGGCCCAGCCTCGATAACCGTTGGTATCTTGATGAGACATTTGCGGCGATCCGTGACAAGCGGGTGTATCCCTGGCGCGAGCTCTATGCTGAGGTCAAGATCCTGGATTTTGTTATCCGGCGTAGGCGTGATGTGAACGCCGCTAAGAAGCCGATGCGGAAGCTGCTCAAGAGGCAGGACGTTTCGCCGAAAGCGACCGTCGCCGACAAGCCTCCATCCTATGGAGCGGTCCTGCGAGGGTTTAGTCTATCAGGTCGGCGCGAAACAAAAGGGCGGGGCAAAAGAACAATCGGGCAAAGAATTCACGTCAGCCCATTCAGTTAACGCGACAAAACGGACAAAACAGTCGAGAGGAGATCAAGCTTATAGGGCCAACCGCCTTTGAAACTCTCGATGGTTTCCGCGTCACGATCACCGGTGTGATTGATCGTGACCTTTGTGCCGCCTGCCACGGGTTCTATCCGAAACTCTACGAACGTTTCGCCAGCGTCCTGCCGACCGGCGAGAAGCCATGACCACAGCATACGGTTCGGTGGATCGTATTCCAGCAACACACAATGATAGGTGTCGGTGCCGCCCGCACCGTCTTCACACCACATTCTAAAATTCCGGCCGACCTTTGGTTCGAAATCGGTCTCCATCAACCATTCGCCCAGGGCGGTTGGATCGATGAGTGCGCGCCAAACCTTTTCAGGCGGATGCAGATAGACCCGCTCGAAGCTGATATCAAACTTCATCGCTTCGATCGAGATACTCGCCAAGCCGGTCGAGGCGCGTCTCCCAGAATTGACGGTATTGCTCCGTCCACTCGTAAACCTCCTTCAGGGCTTGCGGGCTTGCCCTGTAAAATCGAAACTGCCCCTGCCGCCGTCGCGCCACAAGTCCGCTCGCCAGAAGTATCTGAAGGTGCTGCGACACCGCTCCGATCGTGACATCGAAATGGGGCATTAGCTCCTGCACTGACCGTTCCTGTCCGGATAACAGCTCAAGCAGCCTGCGTCGGCTCCCGTCGGCAATCGCATGATAAACGTCCAAACCCTTGCTCCGCTCGCCTAATTCTAATATTATAGTAATTACTATAATATATAATCTGGGCATACCGATGCAAGCGCTTGCATCTCTAGAGCATAGGAGAGAGCGAAAAATGACGGAATCCCGCCAAGTCGTCTCACACGAAGACTGGGTCGAAGCTCGCAAGCAACTCCTCGAAAAAGAAAAGGCGTTTACGCGGGCTCGTGATGCCCTCAGCCACGAGCGCCGATCACTACCCTGGGAGCGGATTGAGAAGCGCTACGTGTTTGACGGACCGGAGGGAAAAGTCTCGCTTGCCGATCTGTTCGACGGACGCAGTCAGCTTATCGTGTATCACTTTATGTATGGTCCTGATTGGGACGCCGGATGCAAAAGCTGCTCGTTCACCGCCGATCATTTTAACCCGGCCATTGTCCACCTCAATCAAAGGGACGTCTCCATGGCCGCGGTGTCGAAGGCGCCGCTGGCTGTACTGGAAAAATTCAAGACTCGAATGGGTTGGACTTTTAGGTGGGTCTCTTCAAACGAAAATGATTTTAACGAGGATTATCACGTCTCCTTCACCCAGGAAGAGGTCGATAAAGGCGACGCCTATTACAATTACAAGAAACAAGGCTTTCCAAGCACGGAGGCGCCCGGCGCCAGCGTTTTCTTCAAAGAAGCCGACGACACGATTTTCCACACCTATTCCGTTTATGAACGTGGGCTCGACATGTTCATAACCGCCTACCACTACCTCGACCTGGTACCAAAAGGACGAGATGAAGACGGCTTGTCATCCACTATGGAATGGCTCCGCCTTCACGACGAATACAACAGCTAGACCAACACGAGAGTGAGGGAAAACGCCATGTCGCTAACGATTGTAAATGACTATTTTTTCAAGCCCGACGGAAACGTTGATGAGGGTGAAGCCGCAGCGGCTGAGCTGGTTGAATATTTTTCCGCGGAAGTGCCGGAAGTTGAGTCATCGCTTTGGCTTGAAGCAAATGAAGACTTCTCAGCTGGTCCCAAAGGCGCTGACGTCAGACACGAAGGTCACGTCATGGTGGCCGCCGTCGGCCAGGAAGCCCAGAGGAAGTTCACGCCGAACACGTTCAAGCCACATCAATCAGCCCACGACTGGGACAGCGTCACCGGACACCTGGGCCGGCTGGCGGCGAAGTGCGGGAGGCCGTGGGGTCGCTCTTCGACCAGATGCGCTACCTCGGCTACAGCGGGACCGCCAGGATCGAGGACTAGGCCGGGGCACCGCGCTCCTGGATGAACCGGTCCAGCCGCGCGTGGAGGTCACCGTAAACGGCCTCGGCCTCGTCCAGGGTGGTGACGCTGACCGCGACCCCGCCGCGTCTGGCCGCCCGCGTCCGGGTAGCATCTCCACGAACTCGACGCCACCGCGGCTGCCAAGGTCGTGCCGGTACCGCGCTCTGAACGCGTGGCCCCCGTAGTCGAACACCACTTGGCGCGACCTGTTCGGACGCGGGTTGGCCCCGGGCAGTTTCTCGATTGCCTTCAGCAGGAAGCCGACCCACGTGGCCACGCGCCGGACGTGGCGGGTGCCTTGGTACCCGTCGAACAGGTAGTTCACCAGGTGGTCTGCCAGGCGTTCCGTAGACATGCGCTCACTCCTCGCGTTGGGATTTCCGGGCAGGGGATCACGTTCAGAAGGATCGCCGTGACATGTCCGGCCCGTCATCCTGACCGTCACGATCCTCCGCTTCGATTTCCTCTGCGAAGGCCATGAGTAGCAAAGCCGCCGCCCCTTCGTCCGCACCCGTCCTCTTGGCAGCCAAACAAACGTGCGTCTCTCTCAGATACCGTTAGATGCCACAGATGCAGAGATTGCCTGTTTTGCCAAGATGATGGCCGGTATGAGGTAAGCGTCCGGCTCAGCCGACCTACAGCATGACGAATGCCTAAGTATCACCGCCCTCGTAAATCCACATGGGAATCGTTGTGCCAGCTTTTTCGAAGCCGACGCGTTTATAGAACCCTACCGCGTCCGCAACCGCCGTCAGCATATGTTGATGAACATGTTTATATTTCTTGAGCATTCGGGTCATTAAGGCAAGTCCGACACCCTTTCCCTGAGTTTCTGGTTCGACGAGTAGATGGGGATAGTAGACAACAAGATGACCATCACTGATTGCATTTGCTAAGCCCACAAGACGATCACCTTCATAGGCCACAATGAGATGATCGGAATTACCAAGAGCAGCGGCCAATTGGATCGGTTTCTTAGCCGAACTCCAGCCGTTCGCGCTGTAAAGCGCGACAAGGGCTTCCTGATCGGGCACGATTCCTTCAACATATCTTATCGACATGATCTGTACCTCATTCGTACGCTCGGTCACGAGCATCCGGTGATCCTGCCCTACCGTCGTTCGTCGGTTCCCGTTACGCTCGCGTTTGAGCGTAACGCCAGGGCAGCAGTTCGTCGATGCGGTTGATCTTGTGATCGGCGATGCGAGCAAGTGTGTCGGTCAGCCATGCCTGCGGATCGATGTCGTTGAGCCTGGCGGTCTCGATGAGGGTATAGGTGATCGCGGCCGATCTGCCGCCGCGTTGTGACCCGGCGAACAGCCAGTTCTTGCGCCCGACCGCGACGCCTCGTATGGCGCGTTCGGCAGCGTTGTTGTCGATCTCCAAGGTGCCATTGTCGAGATAGGGCCTCAGCCGCTTGAGACGCGTGATGGCATAGCGGATCGCGGCGGCAAGCGGCGTCTTGCCGGATATTTTGCGAAGCCGGGCGGGGAGCCAGGCTTCGAGATCGTCGAAGATCGGTCTAGCTTTGGTCTGTCTGATGCACGCCCGTTCGTCCGGCGGCCGGCCACGCGCCTCTTTCTCGACGGCGTAGAGGTCTGCGATGCGCCTGATCGCCTCGTCGGCGATGGCGGAACCCTGGCTCTTGTGCACGTCGACGAACTTGCGTCGGATATGCGCCATGCAGGCGACTTCTCTCACGCGGCCCGAGCGGTACAATTCCTCGAAGCCGGCATAGCCATCGGCATGCATCCAGCCTTTGTAGTCCGCGAGGTGCTCCTTGGTCCGCTTGGCCTTTCGGTCGGTCGAGAACCGATACCAAGCCGCCGGCGGCGCTTCATCGTCCCAGGGCCCTTCATCCCGGGCATAGACCCACAGGCGGGCCGTTTTGGTTTTGCCTGCGCCAGGAGAGAGCAGTTTCACCGGCGTGTCGTCGGCGAAGATGGCCTGGCCCGCGAGGACATGCCGCCCGATGGCGTCGGCCAGCGGTTCCAGCAGCGCCGCGGATTGACCAACCCAGCCGGCCAGCGTCGAACGGTCCAGATCGATCCCTTCGCGCTCGAATATCCGAGATTGCCGGTAGAGAGGCAGATGATCGGCGTACTTGCTGACCAGTACATGAGCAAGCAACCCGGGGCCGGGACGCCCTCGTTCGATCGGACGCGACGGCAGCGCCGCCTGATGGAACCTCTCGCAGCACGCGCAGGCCGTGCGCGGGCGGACGATCCGGTTCACGACGAAGCGGCCCGGCACATATTCCAGTTCTTCGGTCACGTCATCGCCAAGCCGCTTCAGCGCACCGCCGCAGGAGACGCAGACCTCGCCGGCCGCCAGCACGGTCTCGTTGCGCGGCAGATGATCCGGTAGCGGACGCCGCTTCGGCCGGCGCTTCTCCCCGGCTGGCGATTCTGTATCCTTTCGAGCCGGCGCTTCCGCCGCCCGGGCGATCTCTTCCTCTTCCAGCATCAGTTCGAGCTGGTCGAGACTTTCCGACCGCGAACCGAATTGGTGGCGACGAAGCCCGGCAAGCTGATGCTTCAGCTTCTCGATCAGGATATCGCGGGACTTCAACTCCGACGCCAGAGAGGTCACAAGCCCCTTCAGCACGGCGGGGTCGTTCGGCAGGTCCTTGGCATCGTCGAGCATGACGGCAATCTACCAGATAGGGGTCGCACAGGAATCCCCGCTAATCGACAAGCCATTGCTGTGAAACGGCTTTCCTCATCCCACCGTCAGCGGCCGCCAGGTTCGCCTGGGTATGCGCCAGTCGATTCCTTCCAGCAGCATCGACAGTTGCGCCGGCGTCAGAGACAGCTTGCCGTCCTTCGCCGCAGGCCATACGAACTTGCCTTTCTCCAGACGCTTGCTGAACAGGCAGGCCCCCTGGCCGTCCCACCAGATCACCTTGATCAGGTCGCCGCGACGGCCGCGGAACACGAACAGGTGACCGCTGTACGGATCCTGCCGCAACACCCTCTCAGCCTGCGCGGCAAGCGTGACGAACCCCTTGCGCATGTCCGTCACGCCGCACGCGAGCCAGACCTTCGTGTTCGTCGGAACTGGGATCACTCGGACAGGCTCCGGATCAGACGCCCGAGCGCCTCTGGATCGTAAGGACCGCTGATACTCAGTCGATGACCGCAGACAAGCGCGATCTCGATCTTGCCATCGACAGCACCGCGCTGATCGGCTTCATGCCCTTCGGGCCTAACGATCTCCACCGGAAGGAAACGGTCCGCGCCCGCGCCCTCATCGCCAACTGCGAACCGAGGGTCTTTCAGCCAGTTGAAAACCTGGTTGGCGTTGACATTGTAACGACGTGCGACCTGCGCAACCGAAACGCCCGGAACACGCGTCTGCGCGCAAATCATCTGCTTCTCGTCAGAACTCCACCGCCGCCGCTTCCCGTCCTTCGCCACAAAACCCCGATCGTGTCCACTTAAATTAGGTGGACACTAAATGGCACTTAACCTCCATCACAGAGCGGGCAGACCGAACGCTTACGGTATGAGTGGCGGTTGGGGTAAAGGATACGCAATCATCGATGAGTTGCTCGCAGAGCTACAGGCGGGCAACACATGAGCAATGCGACGACCGGTCAGACCACTGGCCGTGTTCACTGGAGTTTCTGGGTAATCGGTGTGGTTGCGCTGCTCTGGAATGTTGGCGGCGTTGTAAATTTCATCTTGCAGATGATGAATGCCGATATGCTCGATTCTTATCAGGCATCGGAGCGCGCGATCATCGAAGGCCGACCAGTTTGGGCGACGGCCGGTTTTGCGATTGCCGTTTTCGGCGGCGCGCTCGGCGGCCTTCTGCTTCTGCTTAGGAAGTCGGCTTCGTTCTATGTGTTTATCGCATCGTTGCTTGGCGTCATTGTAACAATGATCCATGCTCTTGGTGTCGGTATCGACTTCGGGCCCGGCGAGATCATCGGGATTATTTTGATGCCGCTGTTACTTGCGGCATTTCTGATCTGGTATTCAAAATCGGCTGAACGCAAGGGTTGGTTCGGCTAGAAAACTGAACGGCAGTTGTGGGTCAATTTCGGCCTTTGAACTGACGGGATTTCGACACCGTCGAACTTCTGGATGTGGCTATTAGCGCCGGTTTGGCGGCACGTGGTTCACGTCTCTTCAGCACCCTATTTCGGACATTCCGCGGATGATGCGGCGCAGCGGAATAATATAATACGCCTTGCAAATGACCGCCGAGGCCGCCTCGGTCGGCATAAAAAAACCGGGCCATGAATGACGCATCATCGCCTTCCGTGTCCTGGTGGAACACGGAACCACATCGGAATGAAACCGATACGCAAACCTGTATTACCATTCCGATTACAGACAAGGTAGAGAAGTCATATCTCCAAGCCCTGCCCAATGGGGTTTCGGGGAGAGTGAAATCTCCCTGAATGACGATTCAAAGGCCAGACGCTTTCGAGTGATTGAACGGCGATATGTTCATCTGGCACACAAAGGCTTGATGCCTGATGCGCGCCACGGCGAGAGGGATACAACGGGAGAGCGCAGCGGCTCCCTTGCCAGGATGCGTGTATTACAGCAGTGAGTTTATTTACCTCTGTTCACATTGTCCGATTTTGATCCGTCAGGGTTATCCCGTGCGTATTCACGTCCATTAATATTCGCAACATGAGCGCCGGGATGTTCACCTCGCTTTATCTCGGCGACTACATTTCGACGCGGTACGTTCTTTCGGCCACCGATATCATAATGCTCATTGCGGCCACCAGGACCATCGTTTCGTCCTTTGATGCGTGTCATTGTTGCTCTCCTTCATCTCCACGGATAGTTGGCAACACAGCTCAGCCAAGCTCGCTAGGCGGCGATCCCGCGCCCGAAAACCATCCTCCCTTAAGCCCCCAAACCGTCTTTAAAACCTCATTGAAAGCGTTATGCCTCCAATTGCTGCATGAGACCCATCAGGTCCAGGGAAAGCCATTCTTCTGCATTCTTCCCATCCTCAATGCGCATAATGTCTAGCCAGTGCAACTCTATATGCTTCCCTGTTGGAGGGATGCCTTGAAATTCTCCTTTGTGCACCATGGTGGTCTTGCCGCGAAACGCTACTTTGTCTCCTTCCGCCACGATATCGAGAATATGGTGCTTGGCGTCGAAGGACTTAAAGAAATCCCTGTCTACGCCAACGTGCTCATCACGTCCCATTGGCGGGCCAAGAGGCGAATTGAATCTATGTTCAGGAGACATCATTTCTCTAAAAGCATGCCAATCTTGCGCATCCATGGTGTTCAGAAACTTCTGTGCGAATTCCTTGTTTTCTTCGGTCATTTTCGACCTCATAGAGTTACTTTCTTCCTTCTCCAGCCCAAATTAGCAGGAATCCTGCTCCCGCCTTGAGCCTGTCTGAGGCATCTAGCTGAGTAACACAGCTTGCCCTCGGGCCGGACGGACTTATGCCGGCGTCGGGAGCGGCTTCACTCTCTTGTTCGCACGCGGGAGTACTTCTTTGGTAAGCAACTCCAGCGTATGGCGCATCCGCTCGGGCTGGTCGCCCCAGTCGGTCGGGCTCCACAGTAAGGTGCCGAAGCCGCCGACGGTCTCGTACATCTCGACGATCCTGTCGGTGACCGTTTCGACCGACCCGATGATCCAGCTCGTCCTCATGAAGTATTCCGGCGTCACCTCCTCATCCGACATCGACGGGTCGTGCTTCAAATGCTTGAGGAAGCCGAACGCCTTGCAGAACTGCCACAGATACTCGCGGCAAGCTCTGCCGAGCGGCCCCTCGAAGGCTAGACGCTCGGCCTCCGCATCGGTATCGGCAACCAGTATCTCGGTGTAAAGGCGCCACTTGTTGCGGTCGGCTTTGATTCCTGCGGCTTCCGCAGACTCCGCATAGCTCTCCCAGAGACCAAGTGTGTACGCATCGTTGAAATGAATGCTCAACGGCATGTACCCGCGCGCACCGGCGAGCTTGATCGCCTCCGACGCCGGCAACACCACCGGCATGCCGATCGGCGGATGCGGCTTGGTGAAGGTATGCATGTGATGACGATAGTTGCCCTCGATCATCTCCGGCGGGAGGTACACGTTCCAGTACTTGCCGCTGAACTTGAACTCGCCTTCCGCCGCCCAGATCCCCAGCATGATGTCGAGGGCCTCGCGCATCATGACGTGGTTCTCGCCGTGCTGGCCGTCGACGCCGAACGCCATGAAGTCGCCCAGGTGGTCACCGGCGGCGACGCCGAGCTGCAGGCGTCCCTGCGCCAAGTGATCGAGGAAGGCGACCCGATGAGCCAGCTCGACGGGATGGTGATACGGCAGCAGGTGAGCGCCGGGAGCGAGCTTGATGTGCTTGGTCTGAAGCAATGCCTGAGCAATCGTCAGATCAGGCGCAGGGTTGGGTTCCCAGGCGACAGTGAAATGCTCGCCGACCCAGGCTTCGCTGACGCCGAGTTCGTCGCCCCATCGAAGAGCCTGTAGGTCATACTGGTTCCAGTCGTACGGTTTTCTCTCCGGCGGATGTGACGGTATCATGAAATAGCCGAGGTCCATTGATTCTTCCTCATAGGCCAAGTTGTGTGACCTGGCCGGAGTAGAACGCCTAACCGGCGCGCTCGACGCCCGCTCGCCTATTTATGCCGAATTGCAGCAACAGAGCGTTGATAGAGATCAAGCCGGTTCGGCATCGCTGAATTGTAATTTCCGGTTATGGTTATTAGCGACGGTTCGGCATCACGTAGAAGCATGTCTGTTTGGCGAGACAGGTTCCGCGCTCTGAGCCCATGCGAACCCGGCAAATGCAACGCAGGCCGCGAGAACAAGCCCCCAGCAGAATGAAACGGTATTCTGAGTATTTTCCGGGCATGGCAATTTCTTTCTGTCAGGTGTTCTGATCATCCAGCCGTCCGTCCCGCAAATGGAAGATGCGGTCGAAGCGGTCGAATATTTTCTCGTCATGCGTGACGGCGAGGATCGCCGCCTCCTGTTCGACAGCGACCTTGCGCAACAGGTCCATCACGATCCCCGCACGCTCGGAGTCGAGCGCTGCCGTCGGCTCGTCAGCAAGAATGATCCGGGGGCGGTTGGCAAGCGCGCGGGCAATCGCCACCCGCTGTGCCTCACCTCCGGATAAATTGGCGGGCATCGCGTTCTTGCGGTGTCCAACTTCCAGATAGTCCAACAGTTCAATCGCCCGCCGTTTCGATTCATCCTTGCCGAAACCGGCCAGACTGAGAACCACGGCGACGTTATCGGTGCTGTCGAGGAAGGGGAGCAGGTTGTGGAACTGGAAAATGAAACCGACCTTTTCCAGCCGGAGTTTGCGCAGATCGGATCGCAGCCAGCGCCCGTCATAGACGACCTCGCCATCAAGGCTTAACCAGCCGGTGCTGGGCTCCAAGATGCACCCGATGACGTTCAGAAGTGTGGTTTTACCCGATCCGCTGGGCCCAAGCAGCGCCACCACCTCACCGGGGTGGACCTCCAGGCTGACATCGCGCAGAGCATCGACGCGGGTATCGCCGTCACCGAAATGCTTCGAGACATTCCGCACCTGCACAAGCGGGGTTTCGCTGTCGGGATTGCTCATTGTTATCCCCCCAACGCCGTTGCCGGATCGACCTTGAGTGCCAGCCGCACCCCGAGGGCGCTGGAGAGGACGCAAACAAGAATCACCGCCGCTGCCAGCGCGAGCCCATCTTCAGGCAGGAGCACGACACGGCGCGGGAAATAGTCTTTGATGCTCGTGATCAGCAATGCGCCGAAACCGAAGCCGATCGTTCCCATTGCCAGAGCTTGTTGTAAGATAAGCCCGACAATGGTCCGGTCCGGTGCGCCAATCAGTTTGAGGGTGGCGATCTCCCGCAGCTTGTCCATGGTCATCGTGTAGAGGATCAGCGCGATGATGACCGCCGAGACGATCAGAAGCAGGGCTGTGAACAGCCCAATTTGCTTGCGCGCGCGTTCGACGACGGAACGCGTCAGGATGCGTTCCTGCTCGGCCTGGCTCATGGCCGCAAGATGCTTCCAGCGCCGTGCCGCTTCAGCCACACTTTCGGGCGAAACATTCGGGGAAACGCGGGCGATAACCGCGTTGATCGTGTCCGTGTCGCCGGGGCTGCTGCCGCGCGCGATCTCCCGCCGCGCCGCCGGCGGGGCGAGTTCGAATTGAAGCTGTTGGGAATCCTTTAGCGTGATGTAGATGACCGGATCGCCGCCGGATGAGACCTGATCATCGGTCAGGCCGACGACGGTGAAGGTGTCGCGGCCCAGTTCCACACGACTGCCGGTTGAGAGCCCTGTCCGCTTGTCCGCTACCATTTCATAATGGCTCCGGCCAATCGGTCGCCCGCCGGCGATCCGGTCAGGTCCGCCGGGGCGTCCGGGTTCGTAACCGACGACATAAAGCCGGAGTTTTTCGCTGCCGTGGCGTGTCTCAGCGGACTGATAGGTCACACTGCCCGCCGCGCTGACGCCCTGAAGGCGGGCAATGGCCTCCCGCGTATCGCCGGGAATGCGCGAGGATTCGGCAAAAGGCCCGCGCGTACCCGATTCCACGACCCAGACATCGACGGCGGGCGTGCGAACGAGCGTCAGCGCATCTTCGACCAGCCCCCGGTAAATCCCGATCATGGACAGGACGACGCCCAGCAGCAAGCTTAGCCCGAAACAGGTGAGCAGAAAGCGCCCGAGATTGTGCCGGATATCCCGGTAAGCCAGATTCATGGCGAGGTATCCTCCAGCACCTTCGCCGCGCGTCCTTCTCGCAGCCCCGGACGCAAGGTACTGACGACGCGTGCGCCGTCCGGCAGGCCGCTAGTAATTTCAAGCCGGGAATCGAGCGTCCTGTGCCCAACCTTTACCTCACGGCGTTGCAGCGCGCCGTCCTCCACGGTCCAGACCGTGCCGTCGGTTCCGCTAAAATGCTCAACAGCCGTTTCCGGCACCAGAAGCGCCTTGTCGAGTACGCCGGTCGTGATGAAGACTTCGGCCTGTTCGCCGAGATGGAAGCTTTCGGGGCAGCGGTCGCAGGCGATATAGACGCGGCGCTCTTCACTCACCCGGTCGCTTTCAATGCCGATGCGGGTCACATGGCCCTCGAACATCTGCCGAGGCAGGGAGCGCAGACGGACTTCCGCGAGCTGGCCAACCCGCAGATCGCCAGCGCGCGCTTCATCCACATAGGCCAACGCCCAAATCGTTTCCGGCGCCACCAGCGTGAACAGCGCCTCGCCGGGGCTCAGGACCGAGCCCAGCTCCTTGTGACGCTGGACGACAATCGCGTCGTAGGGCGCTCTGAGCACGTGATGATCGAGAAGAACCTTCTCCAGCTCATACTGCGCTTTGGCATCTTCGAGAGAGGCTTTTGCAACCTCAACGTCGCTGATCGCCACGGCCAGCTCAGCGTCGGCGACCTCTTCTTCCATCTGCGCTTCCTCGCCAGCCTCTACCGAGACCGTCCGCCGGGCGACGAGCGTCTGTTTACGCTTGTTGGTCTGCTTCTTCTGAGCCAGAACCGCGCGCGCCTTACCGACGGCGGCCTCCGCCATCTTTACCGTCGCTTCTCCGTTGACCATTCCGGCCCCGGCCTTGGCGACGCGGGCTTCCTGTTCGGCGATGTGTAGGCGCGCCAGGACATCGCCTTCTTTCACCTGGTCGCCATGATCGGCATTCAACTCGACAAGCGCGGCACCGACCTCGAAGCCGATTTTCGAGAGGATGCGCGCCTCTACGGTGCCGAGGCCGAAGACCTGTATCGGCACATTCTCGGCGGGTCGTGCGACCTCCACCGGCAACGGGCGCATAAAGACGAACAGGAACACGGCGGCGCTGGCCGCGCCGATCCCCAGCAGGGGCAGAAGATACCGGAAAAGACGTTTTCTCATGATGCGCCCCTTTCTCCATCGGCGCCCGCCCTTCCAAAAGCGAGGCCCTTCAGTTGCAGTTCAAGAAGGCGGTTTCCTTCTTTTGTCAGGTCGAAGTTCCGGCCACTGATGGACCATCTCACGGCAAGGCCCTGAACAAGGCCAATGATAAGGTAAGCGGCATCGTCCGGGTCGAGATCGTCGCGCAGCTCACCCACAGCGCATGCTTGCGTTACCAGACCGGCGATCAGCCGGTGGAAGCGGCTCATGAGTCCGAAGAAGGCCGTGCGGAGGCCCTTGTTCTTGGTGTGCAGCTCTCGCGAAAAGAGGATGGCTGGAATCGCAGGCGTGGATTGAATCAATCGCAACTGAGCGCCAATGAGTGCACGAATCCTGTCCATCGCCAAGGCGTCGCTGTTGTGAGCCTTCTTCCACCGCGCTTCCATCATCGTCCCAACGCGCGCGGCGACTGCTTCCCACAGATCCTGTTTCTTCGGGAAGTGCCGGAATATTCCCGGTTGGGTCAGGCCCACAGCGTCCGCGATCGTCTCGGTCGTCACCCGGTCAGGACCAAGCTTGTCGGCCAGGCGAAGGGTGGCGTCTATGATTTCGGCCTTGCGGGTTTCGGCTGATTTGCGGATACGCATCGAACATGATCCTAATTAGTGATTAATAACTAACTAGTATCACCTCCGGTGTTTGTCAATTCCTCGACTTCAATTTTGGCCTTGGCCGCGCCCTAATGCAGGAACTGGACGGTTTCAAAACAGAAAATGTTGTATTTCTCCCCTATATGCAGGAAGCGCGGTAAGGCCCAGTCCTGTTAGCGTAGAACTTTGGACGTTCCCGTTTGAATTTGGGGAGAAAACGATGAACAAGCATTTGAAACATATCGCTATTAGTGGCGTTGTTGCTGGATTTTTAACAATCGCGTCCGGATCTTCCTATGCTCTTGTCATGGATTTTGGGACGCAGCCGACAACCTCAACCCCGTCACTTCCGTTTTCTCAAAATGGTTTGACGATGACACCGCTTAACACGGGTAGCGTTGCTGGCAATCACTACGACCATTTCGCAGACTCTTTCGGCAGCCCAGCGGACAATGCCGCCGGCATCCATACAGGCAATAACGCTGAAGAGGTATCTTTCGTATTTTCGGGCGGCGCATTCGATCTGCTGAGCGTTTTCTCGGAAGGGTTCTTGTTGGATCCGGACAACGCCGGGCTTGGTCTGACCGTGACCTTCGCCGCGTCTTCAGGCGCAACGCACACGGTAAGCGATCCCTTCGTTGGCCTTATCGATTTCAGCGTATTGACGGGATGGACAAATATAACGTCATTTAAAATTAGTGCGCCGCTGGGTGTCGGCGCCTGTGAAATCCAAGGGAATGATTGCAGTACCTTCGGCTTTGATGACGTCACGTTTCAGGCACATGTCTCTAACCGGATTCCCGAGCCTGGCACGTTGGCTCTCTTCGGCCTTGGCCTCGCAGGCCTCGGTTTTGCACGGCGTAAAAAGGCCGCCTAACACCAGCTCACACTTTGGCGGCGTTACGGAAGCGGCGGTCTCAATAGTCGGCACAACTCGGCGTGTAATGCAGCGCGACGCGGATGTCGCTTCAAAAAAAGTTCATAAGGTACGGTAGGGCTTGAACGCGGCGCTCACTTTCTATTTAGCGATTGCCGCCATTGAAACCGTGTTTGTAAAAGGCTTCGTCCCAGGACCAAAAGTAATCTGCTCCGCAATTTTCACATTCTGATTTAGGCATTTCTCAAATCTCCTTTGTTGTCGGTTTTCTCAATAGGCGGAGACAGATTTCGTATCATTGCCACCGGTACCCGCCCGAAATCATTCAACGCGCGGTTTGGCTCTGTTGCCGCTTCGCATCTCGGACGTGCGTGGGTTGCGTCCCGCTCCTGGCCAACCGGTCACAGCAGGGACGCTACTTCGTTCCAGTACGCCGCGTCGGCCTCCGTGTCCGCCGCCTCGGCGCGGGCTAGGCAGGTTTCGCGTGCATGGTCGCCGTGGGTCTTGCGAGTCAGCCTTGCGGCTTGCCCTGGCGTGGACATCGCCCGCCACGCGGACTCGCGGCCTTCCAGCACGGCCAGCACCCAGCCGCGCCATCGTAGACAGTCCACGCACGAGAACGTGGCGGCGTCTTGGGAGGTGGTGCCTGCATCTACCAACTCTCTGGCCTTGGCCAGGGCGGTACGGGCGGCCTGTTTCTCGGCTTCCGTCTTGGGAACCGGGTGATCAGGCATCACAGGATTCCGGCTGCACGGCGGCCAGGGCCACCGCTTCCCAAAACTCGGCTTCGGAACCTTCACCCTTCGCCCACGCCATGAGCGACCTCTCGATAGCCACGAGCATGGCTTCGTTACCGTGGGACTGGCGGAGCGATTTGGCTTCTTCGGCGATGGTGTCGGTGATCATGACCCTCACCATAGCGTGCAAGTCTTAACTCTTCGTTAATAAAATGAGAGTCATACGCTGTAGACGTAAAATCTACAAGCGGCCACAGGTCGGGTATGGATTATCGACAGGTGGTCGCTCACAACGTGCGCGCGTTCAGGCAGGAGCGCGTCTGGTCGCAGGAAGAGCTGGCGCACAGGGCGGGCGTGCACCGCACCTACATTTCGCAGGTCGAGCGCGCCGTCACGAACCCCACGGTCACGGTGATCGCCAAGATCGCACATGCGCTGGGTGTCGAGCCCGCCGCTCTGCTGGAATTGCCCAAGGGGCACTAGCCGCGTTCCGGATAAAGATTGTCGGAATCTGCGCAACGACGCATCAGCGCCAGGTCGAACTATTCAGAAAACGACATATCATGGATCAGCGCCTGCGGTGCGCCACCAGCTCTGCTGGCGCCACGCCGAGTGTCGTCGCCAGCTTTTCGAGGATCAGCAGCGTCGGGTTCCGGACACCGCGCTCGATGCCGCTCACATAGGTGCGATGCAGGCCTGATTCGAAAGCCATATCCTCCTGCGACCACCCCTTCTCCAGCCTGAGGCGTCTAAGGTTGATCCCCACCTGCTTGCGGATGTCCATGCATCGCAGGAGGCCGGATTGCAGATTTTTGGTCTACAGACTATGAGTCACAATTCAGTTGACTTCCGCCCCCGCGCAAGCGTTGCTGTGACTATGAACAGTCCCTTCAAAACGGCCCCCAGGATGACGGCGTTGACCACGAGCCAGATCGGCAAGGTCGGCGAGACCCTTGTCGCTTCCCAGCTCATGCTAGCCTCGGGCGGGCGGCTGTCGCCCTTCCTGCCGCTCGCGGACGATGACGGGGTCGACCTCGTTCTGCTCGACAAGGTGACGGCCGCGGCTTTGACAATCCAGATCAAAAGCCGGACCGATGTCGACAACAAGAAAGCCCAAACCGTGGAGTTCAATGTACGGCGCGCCACGTTCACGATCCAGGCCGACGCCTATATGCTCGGGATCCTCCTCGACGCGGCGGGTCAAGGGATCCGGTCTGCTTGGCTCGTACCCAACGCAGAACTCGAAGACGTCTCGAACCGCAGGCCCGACAAGCTGGTGCTGACGCCCAGCGCAAAGTCGACCTCGAACGACCGTTACACACCCTACCGCTGCCGCACCCTCGTGGAAGTCTGCGAACGGCTTCTGGCGGCGATAGACAGCCGGGCCTAATTTGTGGAAAAGGTGTAAAATCAGCGTAGCGTCCGTTGTATGAATGCGAAACCTGCTGCAATTCAGAAGCGATCGATCTAGGTCGAGGGCGTTTGCAGGAGAGGCGTTTACTAGCGGCGACCGACTTCGAACCCTGTTATGATGCGGGCAAATTTATGGACATCGCCATGCCTCGTAAAATCGATCCCCGCTGGGGCGAGATCGTGCCGCAAGAGCCGCCTATATTTATGATCGAAGACTCCGAAGCGAAAGCGCTTGCGGCGTTTCTGGACGTTTCCCGTGAAGAGGATATCGCCTCGCTCAAGGCCGCCGTGGAGGGTATTGGCCAGATATATTTCGCGCGCCGGGCACAGGACGAAGAAGGACCAACGCGCGCCGAACGCAATGAAGCGCTGAGGCGGCTAGCGAAAGCAGAGGATTTTGTCCAGGCACTTGATGCACTCAATCACCGAGCCGAAAGCGCGCTGATGGACGCGTTACAATTGTATTCGGACCGCTCCTGGATGAAAGGTTTGGGTGTGGAAAGTGCATTCCACCTCATTGAAGAGGTAAAGCGCGCCAGTGGCGATGTGGATATTGATATCGCCACTGGCTATATGCGCGCGGCCGTCGAGGAATATCTGCCTCATCTGCAAAGGCAGCGCGGCCCGGACTATGCAATCAATCTTTCGCTTGCCGTCGATGATGTGCTGGATCTCTATCACAAGATAACCGGTAAGGCTCCAACCCACTCGGTGGTTTCCCGTGCCGACAATACCGAAGCGCTCAACTCGAAAGCGGGACGGTTCGTGACGATGGTCTTCGGTCCGATCAACCGAACCCTGAAGAAAAACAATCAGCCAGAGATCTTACCGACACGGATCTTTACCGAAGTCCGCCGGGCGGTCGAGCGCTTTAAGAGCAGCTGAGCCGTTCTCGCTCGCCCCCGGTACAAACTTTCCCATACTCCCACACGAGTTGTCCGGCAATCCTACGATCGTCGGCCTCCGCCGATTGACGAGCGCTAAACCTGCCGATTCCAACGACTGGAAGAGACGCGTAGCGAAACTGCCGAGGACAACATTCATGAGCGATCTATTGCAAAGATTGGAAATAGCCGAGCACCGTATCGATGAACTGAAGCCATACCCGCGCAACGCACGGACACATTCGAAGAAGCAGATCAGGCAAATCGCGGCCAGCATTAAGGAATTCGGCTTCACCAACCCGATCCTGATCGACGGCGTGGGCCGCATCATCGCCGGGCACGGCCGGGTCGAGGCCGCCAAGCTCCTTGGGCGAACGTCTGTTCCGACGATCCGGCTGGAGCACTTAAGCCCGGAGCAGGTGCGCGCCTACATCATCGCCGACAACCGGCTTGCGGAGCTGGCCGGTTGGGACGATGCCATACTGGCGACCGAACTGCAGGTGCTGAGCACGCTGGATCTGGGTTTCGATCTGGACCTCACCGGCTTCGAGACCGCCGAGATCGATCTGTTGATCGGTAGTCTCGAGGAGGATGATACGCCAGATGAACCGGAACCGGCGTTCGAAGGTCCGGACCGAAGCAGGCCGGCAGTAAGCGTGCTTGGCGATCTGTGGCGGCTGGGCGACCACTTACTGCTCTGCGGCGACGCCTTGAAGCGGGAGAGCTATGCAGCGCTGATGGGAGATGAAAAAGCCCAGATGGTCTTCACGGATCCGCCATATAACGTGCCGATCGCGGGCCATGTGAGCGGGCTCGGCAAGATCAAGCACGATGATTTCGCCATGGCGTGCGGCGAGATGAGCGAAAGCGAATTCACCGGCTTCCTGCGCACCGCCTTTAGGCATATGGCCGACTTCAGCCTGGATGGCTCGCTGCATTACCTCTGCATGGATTGGCGCCATGCCTTTGAAATCCTGGGTGCTGGCCGGGCGATCTATCGGGAATTCAAGAACCTGTGCGTCTGGAACAAGAACAATGGCGGCATGGGCTCGTTCTATCGCTCCAAGCACGAGCTGGTGTTCGTGTTCAAGAACGGAACGGCAACGCATATCAACAATGTCGAGCTCGGCCGCTATGGGCGTTCGCGCACCAATGTCTGGGATTATCCCGGCGCCAGCAGTCTGGCGGGCGGACGCGGGCGGGATTTGGCGCTGCATCCCACGGTAAAGCCGGTCGCGCTGGTCGCCGATGCGATACACGATGCGTCGAAGCGCGGCGGCATCATATTGGATCCGTTCGCCGGCAGCGGCAGCACGATACTCGCCGCGGAGAAGACCGGGCGGCATGCCCGCGCCATCGAGTTGGATCCCCATTACGTGGATACGATCATCCGGCGCTTTCAAAAGGAAACCGGTATTGACGCCGTGGTCGCCGATAGTGGCTTGCCGTTCAACGCGCTGGCGTGACGGTGGCGTGAATCCCGGAGCCGGAGAGTCGGGAAAGCAAGTCAGTGATCAGAATGAGCGATGCGGATTGAAGATTAAGAAAGGAGGCATGGCAAATGGCAGGTGATAAAAAGGGCGATCGCCATAAAGATACGGTCAGCGATGAAGAATGGGCCCGTGCAATGGGTGAGGCCGAAGGCTCCAGCAACTATACGGTCGGCTATGGCAGGCCACCCAAAGAACATCAGTTCAAGCCGGGCCAATCGGGCAATCCCAAGGGAGCGCCGAAGAAGAAGAAAATCAGATATTTTTCTTCCGATCAGTTCGATGAGGATTTAATCGCGAGCCTGGAGCAGGAAGTCCCGGTATTTCGCGGTGGCAAACAAACCAAGGTGCCGATAATCCTCGCAATCTACGACCAATTGGCTCTCAAAGCCGCCAAAGGCGACTTCCGATCGGCTAAGCTTGCTATCGACCTTCTTAAGGTAGCTGTTGAAAAAAGAGAAAACAGTTTGGCTTCGCTGATCTCCGGAATTTTGGAGATTGATCGGGAATATATCGATGATGCCGCCGCCAACCCCGGTCGAGCGGAAGAAATTTTGAGGCAGCACGCCGAATTCAGGGGATCGGCCGAAGTCATGGAAGCCTTTCGCAGAGTAAATAGGGTAATGCCAAAGCGGGATAGACTAACCCCTGCTGAAGCCCATTTGGAAAATACGACCGACCTGCCGTGGAATCCTAATGAAGTGACGTCCGGTAGGTCGGGGAAGAAGAAAAGCTAGGCAGTCTTTTTTTTGTGAGAACCGCGCTCGCCAAGCATGTCTACGACAGGAGCGCATGAATAACGCTACCCCAGTGAGCCAATCGATAAGTTTCTGGACTTTGCGGTCCGGGCAAGCGTGTGTGGCCTGTCTTTATGGAATTGGGCCATGGATGCGGATCGGCGGGAACTCACGCAATTGCTTTTTGTCGAAGCAACGGCACGAATAGAGGCGGCGCTTGAATGCGCCATTGCAGGTCAGTCGGCCGAATTGGCCGCCGCTGACTATGTGAGCGTCGCGCGCCGGCTCCGGGCGGTAGCGCACAACCTTGCAGCCCTAGCCGACGCCGCACTGGTAATTGCTGGAAAGCCTGATGACGATCCACGGGGCGGGATCGAAGCATCTTCCTGAAGGACTGGACTTCCTTGGTATAGCAAGCATGAATGGGGGCAGGTAACGGCGCGCCGCCGGTTCAGGGTCGGCCCGCCACCCCGGTAAGACCCGCCATCCGGGCAATGGGCAGTGGGAGCGCCGCGACGATCGCGGTGCATCACACACGGAGAAACCCCCATGCCTAAACTTACCGACACCCAGCTTGTAATCCTATCCTCTGCCGCCGAACGCGCCGACGGTGCAGTTTTGCCCCTGCGCCAGTCCCTAAAAGCCAATAAGGGCGCTTCGGCGAATACGATAAAAAGCCTGATCAAGCGCGGTCTGATCTCCGAACGGCATGCCAAAGCAAAAGACCAAATCTGGCGCGAAGACGGCGATACCCGCCTGACGCTTGTCATTACCGATACGGGCCTCGCCGCGATCGGCATCGATCCAGTGGAAACGCCTGCCGACGCGAAGCCTAATCGAAAGCGCAGCAAACAAACGATGCTAATCGATTTACTAAAACAGGACAGTGGCGCCAGTATTGACGAATTGAGCCAGACTTTGGGCTGGCAAGCCCATTCTGTGCGCGGCGCGATCAGCGGCGCGCTGAAGAAGAAGCTCGGCTTGACGGTGATGTCCGAAAAGAGCGCCGAGCGCGGCCGCGTTTACCGCATCGCAGCGGAGGGCTGAACCATGTGCCGCAACGAACCGATCACCGATTACGACCCGAATGTGAGTCCCTATCTGCAGCGCCCCTTGCGCACTTATGAAAAGGCGCTGCGCGATCTACAGCGCACCGCACGTGTTCGGAAAGGTGTAGGAGAAACGCCGAGCAGGGATCAATGTCCCGGTCAGACCTGTGATGTCGACACTCATGACGATAAGGAATAGCAACGTAGAGCGGGAGATCGGTTTGCTAGCCGATCTCGCCCGCTCGGCGCTGATGGAGCGCTGGCAGGCTACTTATCGTGCCGAACCACCCAAGGGGATCAGCCGGCATCTTCTCATCCGCGCCATCGCATACGAAATACAGATGAAGCGATACGGTGGCCTAAAGCCTGCTACGGACCGCCGGCTCAAGGCCATCGTCAACGGCACGGACAACGGCGAGCACAAAGCGCCGCCTTCACTCCAACCGGGCGCGCGGCTGGTCCGCGAGTGGAATGGCGTCAGCCATATGGTCGAGGTGACTGAGGGCGGGTTCATCTGGAACGGCAACCGGCACCGGTCGTTATCCGCCATCGCGCGCGCAATTACCGGCGCGCGATGGTCCGGGCCACGGTTCTTCGGTCTCACTTCAGCTGATTCGCCATGAGCAGCCGCCTACGCTGTGCGATCTACACTCGCAAATCCACCGACGAAGGCCTCGATCAGGCTTTCAACAGTCTGGATGCCCAGCGCGAGGCCTGCGAAGCCTATATCGCAAGTCAGGCGGGCGAAGGATGGCGCCTGATCAAGACACGATACGACGATGGCGCCTATTCCGGCGGGACAATGGACCGGCCCGCCCTTCAACATCTGCTTGCGGACATCAATGCGGGTAAGGTCGACACTATCGTCGTCTACAAGGTAGACCGGCTCACCCGGTCGCTAGCCGACTTCGCCAGGATCGTTGAGCTGTTCGATGCGAACGACGTGTCCTTCGTCTCGATCACCCAGCAGTTCAACACCACGACCTCGATGGGACGGCTCACGCTCAATATGCTGCTGTCCTTCGCGCAGTTCGAACGCGAGGTTACCGGCGAGCGCATCCGCGACAAGATTGCCGCTTCCAAGCGGAAAGGCATGTGGATGGGCGGTGTCGTGCCCCTGGGCTACGATGTCGTCAACCGCAAGCTGATCGTCAACGACGTCGAAGCGGAAACGGTCCGCGCGCTGTTCCGGCTCTATCTAAAGCATGCAAGCGTCAGTCTCGTGAAGAACGAGGCCGACCGGCGCGGGTTAAGAACGAAGCTTCGCCGCCCGCAAAATGGCGCAAGGAAAGGCGGCGAACCCTTTACACCGGGGCATATCTACAAGCTGCTGGCGAACCCGGTCTATATCGGCAAGATCGTCCACAAGGGCCAACTTCACGATGGCGAACATAGCGCCATCATCGATCATGAAACCTGGGGCGCCGTGCAGGAACAGCTCAGCCGAAATGCCGTCGTCCGCCACCGCAACACCAACGCGAAGTCTCCGAGCCTGCTGGCCGGAATCCTCTTCGATGAATACGGCGACCGGATGGTTCCCTCGCATGCCAACAAGGCGGGTCGACGATATCGTTACTACGTCTCGAAACCAGTGCCAGAGAGCGCATCCGATACGGGGTGGCGTTTGCCTGCGCCAATGATCGAGGAAATCGTACTCACTGAATTGCGTTCATTCCTGCATGACAGGCTTCGCCTGACAAAAGCCTTCCACCTGACAGGCGCGAGCATACAGGAGATGTTGTCTGAGGCCCGCCGCTTGGGCGACCGGTTCCAAAAAAACGGGACAGCCAATCAGCGCAGCTTCCTTCTTGAGGTGGTTAAACGCGTCGAGGTTCAACAAAATCGGGTTAGCATCATTCAACGCTCACAGGTTTTGCATGCGATGTTGAGACACGGCCGTCTTGATGATGTAAAGGCTAAGACGGCGATGTTCAAAGAAGAGGAACTTCGGTTAGAAATTCCGGTCAAGTTCAAGCGGCGCGGCGTGGAGATGAAGCTCGTCATCACCGACGACCGGAAAAGACCCCTGGCTCCTGATCCGCATCTCATCGCGGCTGTCGCGCAGGGCCGACATTGGTTCGCTCAGATCAAGGACGGGGATGTGAAATCGGTCCGCGAACTCGCCGCAGATCAAGGCGTCAACCAGGGCGATGTCAGCCGAATCCTACCCCTCGGATTACTCGCACCCGACATCGTCGAGGCGATCCTTTACGGTCGCCAGCCCACAGAATTGACGGCCAGTCGGCTCAAACGGATCGGCGATCTGCCCATATCATGGGCGGAACAACGTTGCATTCTCGGATTCGTCTAAACCCAGTCGCCAAAAGTTATGGACTCCGAAAACAGCCAACGGAGACTCGTGGCCGAAATGGCGCAGGTTTGGGGAACTGAGGGGGTCTCCCGGATCAAAGACAGACGCTGACATCGCGCCAGGTCCCCAGAAACCAGGGCCTTTACGGCGAGCAGTTTTATGGATCCCGGTTCGCCGGGAAGCGGGTGGTGGAGCCGAGGGGAATCGAACCCCTGACCTCCGCATTGCGAACGCGGCGCTCTCCCATCTGAGCTACGGCCCCTCACCGGCGGGCTAACGGCCCGCACGAAGTGGCCGGAATATGTTAGTCTCACGGTACGGTGTCAAGTATTCGTCTTGCCGGAGATCTACGCATTGAGAGGGTTGCCTAGGTCTTGCTCCAGGCGGTAGTTTCTCCGCCGGCCCCCCTCCAACGACCGGGCGAAAAACACTATGCAATCACTTATTTGGCTGATCGACACCGTCATAAGCCTTTATATCTGGTGCCTGATCATTTCAGCCATACTGAGCTGGCTCGTCGCGTTTAACGTGGTCAATACGCAGAACCGGGTCGTCTATACGATTGGCGAGTTTCTGTATCGGATCACCGAACCGGCATTGCGGCCAATCCGGCGGTTCATGCCCAACCTTGGCGGCATCGATATTTCGCCCATCGTGTTGATCTTGCTCCTTCTTTTCGCTCGAAATCTGTTGCACGAATTTACCGGATTTTGACCGGCTCGCCGATCCGGTGCGTGGCGGACGGCGCCACCGCGGCGATCCGCCTGACGCCAAAGGCAAAGAAGAACCGGGTCACCGGCACTGTCTGCCAGGCAGACGGCTCGTCCGCACTCAAGGTCGAGGTGACAGCAGCGCCGGAGCGCGGCAAGGCCAACGCGGCGCTCATCGCTCTTCTCGCAAAAGCATGGCGCCTGCCAAAATCGGCCTTTACGCTGACAATGGGTACGACAAACCGGTGGAAAACGATCCATATTGCGGGCGATCCCGACACATTGAAGCAAACTCTCGACGAATGGGTGGCGGAACATGACGGATAGGAAAAACATCATCGACGGCAAGGCATTCGCCGAAGGGCTTCGCGCGCGAATCACCGAGGCCGTCGCGACGATCAAACTGGATCATGCCCTCGTACCGGGCCTCGCCGTCGTGCTGGTCGGCGAAGATCCCGCCAGTCAGGTCTATGTCCGCAACAAAGCGAAACAGACAGTCGCCTGCGGCATGCAGAGTTTCGAGCACCGGTTGCCGGTGGAGACGACGCAACAGGAACTGCTCGACCTCATCGACCGGCTGAACGCCGACGACGCAGTGCACGGCATTCTGGTCCAGCTGCCTCTGCCCGACCATATCGAGGAACAGGCGGTGATCGATGCGGTCGACCCGGACAAGGATGTCGACGGCTTCCATGTGATCAATACGGGCCGGCTCGCCACCGGCGCCGCCGCGATGGTTCCGTGCACGCCGCTTGGTTGCCTGATGATGCTGCAGGACCGGCTCGGCGACCTCTCGGGGCTGGAGGCGGTGATCGTCGGGCGCTCGAACATCGTCGGCAAGCCGATGGCAGCACTGCTGATCGGCGCGAACTGCACCGTCACTGTGGCCCATTCGCGCACGCGCAACCTGCCCGATGTCTGCCGCCGCGCCGATATCCTGGTCGCCGCCGTCGGCCGGCCGGAGATGATCCGCGGCGACTGGATCAAACCGGGCGCGACCGTAATCGATGTCGGCATCAATCGGGTGCCCGGCGCGGAAGAAGGCAAGACCCGGCTGGTCGGCGATGTCGCGTTTGCCGAAGCGGCGGCGGTGGCGGGCGCCATCACGCCGGTCCCCGGCGGCGTCGGCCCGATGACCATCGCCGTGCTGCTGCGCAACACCGTGGTCGCCGCCTGCCGACAAGCGGGCATTGCCGAGCCTACGATCTAGCCCAAATAGGCAGAGAGAGAACCGCGCCCAGTGCCATGGCCGCACCGCCAATCAAAAACACCGGCGTATAACTGCCAGTCGCGTTGAAGAGGGCGACCAGCGCGTAGCCGCTCACGGTTTGCGAAATACCGACCGACAGCACCATCCGCCGCCAGACATGCGGCATATCGCGCGCGCCGACGATCTGCCGCGCACGGCCGGCAATCACCGCGGACAGGCCCGGCTGCCCGCCGAAAATCAGCGATGACGCGACGAGCGCTGCACCTACGGGATAAATCACGGGAACCGCGATCCCTACGGCCAGCACGCCGAAGACCAGCACCAGCGCGGAGGCAAATCCGATCCGGTCGGCCAGCCAGCCACACAGATAGGTGCCGCCGACTGCGCCGACGCCGACCAGCACCCACTGAAACCCGCCCTGCCCCATGCCGAGATCGAGCCCGCGCGCGACGTAATCGACCCAATAAATCGAATGCGGCACGAGGCCGACCGCAAAAAGCCCCTGCGCTGCGACCAAGCGAGACGATGCCCAATCGATCGGCGGCGATATATCGCGTTCCGGTGCCGGCGCATCGCGTGCCGCCGCCAACCCCCACCAGCCGATCAGCACGCCGACCGTGCCGACGATTGCGAGCCCCGTCCAGGCCGCAGCCAACCCGAATTCAAGCAAGGTCGGCACAAGCGTGCCCGACATCAGGATCGCCACGCCGACGCCCGTAAAGACGACACCGGTCGCCTTGCCCAGCCGGTCCGACGGAACGGACGTCGTCACCAAGGCGAGGCTGTAGATCATCAGGACGGCCACCGTCACACCGACGAGGGTGCGCCACCAGACGAGCCACAGGAAGCCGAATGGGAAAATACTGGCGACAAGGCAGACCAGCGAAATCAGCAACGCCGCTTTAAGCACCGGCATTGTGCGGTAGCGCCGCCGCAGCACCGGCACGGCGAGCGCACCGAGCAGATAGCCGCCGAGATTGAACGCGCCGACATAACCGGCCTCCGCTGCGGTTAGCGCGCCGTCGAGAATGATAGCTGGAATCAGCGGCGTGTAGGAAAATCGGCCAATGCCCATGCCGACCAGCAGAGTGGCGCCACCGCCGATCGCCAAACGCAGCCAGACCGGCAAGATTACTCGCTTTCAGGCATGCGCAGGCGGACGACGCCCTTAAAATTATTCGGGTCGACCGGCTGTCCCTTGCGGATAATCTCGATACGGCGGGCACGTGCCAGATGCACCATCTGCTGCTTGACCGCATTCATGTAGCGCCGCCAGGCCTGCGGGCCGTCGCCCGGTTTAGCCCGCGCGGCGGCGTAGGCACGCGCCACATCCATCGGCGAGGCGGATTTCCCAGGCTCCAGATCCCGCAGCGTTGCGAGGATCGCGTCGACAATCGGATCGGTTTTCGGTTTCGACGTGGTATCTTCTTGTTCTGTCATAGCCGGGTTGTATCACGCGGAGATATACGAGAGCCATGCCCGTCGACAGTTTGGTAACCGATACTCTTTTCTGGACGCTGGAACCGATGCGGCTAATAATCGCGCCATGATCGGAACAATCGAAAGCCTTGTCCTCGCCGTGGCCGCTTTCGTGGGCGGGCATTTCATCTTGTCCAGCCTGCCGGTGCGACGTGGCCTTTTGGAAATCGTCAGCGAAAATGGGTTCCGCGGGATCTATTCGTTGTTCGCCATATCGACGTTTGTCTGGATGCTATACGCCTACGGTGCCGCGCCCTATGTGGAGCTGTGGCCCTTAACCGAAGGCCTGCGTTACGTCCCGATCGTCGTCTTGCCGTTCGCCTGTCTCTTCGCCGTCATCGGCGTGACGACGCGGACAGCGACCGGTGTGGGTGGCGAGAAACTGCTCGACGACCCGCATCCCGTCCGTGGCATCGCGACCATTACGAGGCATCCGTTTCTGTGGGGCGTCGCGCTGTGGGGGATCGCCCATATCGCAACGAATGGCGACGTGGCGAGCCTGTTGCTGTTCGGCGGGCTGGTCGTGCTCGCGCTGGGCGGCATGATGCATATCGATTACCGTCGCCGCGAAACCGTCGGTTCGGGCTGGGGCCCGGTGGCGTTGAGCACGTCCGCGATCCCCTTCGTCGCCGTCATCCAAGGACGGTCGAAAATCGACTGGGCCGGGATCGGCCTCACACGAGTCTTGGCGGGCCTGGCGGTATATGTCGTGTTTCTAGCGGCGCACGGCTCGCTGTTCGGCGTGCCCGCGCTGCCGTAGACCGGATCGGGGTTTGTCGGAATCGCCTTTGGCGATCCGAAAACCGCGTGAATCCGGTCTACCAACTTGATAATAGAGCAAATTCACAGGATTAGACGGAACCGGAAACGGTTCCGTCTAATCCTGATTTGCTCTGGGCGATACTCAGCCTTCCCGCCGCCGCCCCAGCCGCAGTCGCAGCGCATTCAGCTTGATGAACCCTTCCGCGTCGTGCTGATCGTAGACATCGTCGTCTTCGAAGGTCACATGCTCGAGCGAATACAGGCTGTCCGCCGATGCACGGCCGATGACGGAGACGCCGCCCTTATAGAGCTTGAGCCGCACCGTACCGTTGACCCTTTCCTGACTCTTGTCGATCAGCGCCTGCATCATCTCGCGCTCGGGCGAGAACCAAAAACCATTATAGATCAGCTTGGCGTAGCGCGGCATGATCTCGTCCTTGAGATGCATCGCCTCGCGGTCGAGCGTGATCGACTCGATGCCGCGGTGCGCCGCCAGTAGCGCCGTCCCGCCGGGGGTTTCGTAAACGCCGCGCGATTTCATGCCGACGAAGCGGTTTTCGACCAGATCCAACCGGCCGACGCCATTCGCACCCGCAACCTCGTTCAGCTTGGTCAGCAGTCCTGCGGGTGACAGCGTCTTGCCGTCGATGGCAACAGGGTCGCCCTTTTCAAAGGCGATCTCGATGACCGTCGGTTTATCGGGCGCGTCTTCCGGCGCGACCGTGCGGGAATAGACATATTCCGGCGCTTCTTCGTTGGGGTCTTCCAGTACTTTGCCTTCGGCCGAGATGTGCAGCAGGTTCGCATCGACCGAAAACGGTGCTTCCCCGCGCTTGTCCTTCGGCACCGGGATCTGATGCGATTCCGCATAGGCGATCAGGCTGGTGCGGCTGGCGAGGTCCCACTCGCGCCACGGCGAGATCACCTTGATATCCGGATTGAGCCCGTAATAGCCCAGCTCGAACCGCACCTGATCGTTGCCCTTGCCCGTCGCGCCATGCGCCACGGCATCCGCGCCCGTCTCTCGGGCGATCTCGATCTGGCGCTTCGCGATCAGCGGCCGCGCAATCGAGGTGCCGAGCAGATAGGTCCCCTCATACACCGTGTTGGCGCGGAACATCGGGAACACGTAGTCGCGCACAAAGGTCTCTCGCAGATCCTCGATGTAGATCTCCTTGACCCCCAGCATCTCGGCCTTCTTGCGCGTCGGCTCGATTTCCTCGCCCTGCCCCAGATCGGCGGTGAAGGTCACGACTTCGCACTGATAGGTATCCTGCAGCCAGCGCAGAATGACCGACGTATCCAGCCCGCCCGAATAAGCGAGCACGACCTTGTTCACGTTCTGTGGTGTCGGTTTCTCAGTCATGATTTGGTCCCACGGCAATTGCGGCGGCGCAGTATAGGCATTGCAAGAACACCCGCAAGCGCCGCTTGCGCTGACCGCGAAAACATCGGAATGTCGGGCAAAACCAATTTAGGGAGAACTAGACCGATGACCGACCAGCCCTTGAGCGAGGCCGAATTCGCCGCCCTTCGCGCCCTCGACACGCCGACCGTCTGCAACGCGCTTGAAATCGTCGCACCGGAGCGCCGTGCTATCGGCTTTACAACGACACCGCTGGTCTGTCCGCGGCCGGAACTGCCGCCGATCGTCGGCTATGCCCGCACCGCCGGCCTGCGGTCGATGCGGCCGGCCCAATCCGGGGTCGCCGACCGGGTCGCCTACTACGAATATGTCGCGGACGCACCGGGCCCAACGATCACGGTGATCGAGGATATCGACACGCAGCCCGGATATGGCGCCTTCTGGGGCGAAGTGAACACCAACATCCACAAGGCCATCGGCTGCCTTGGCGTCGTTACGAGCGGCAGCATCCGCGACCTGGACGACTGTGCGGAAGGCTTCCAACTGCTCGCCGGTAATGTCGGCCCTTCGCACGCCCATGTGCATATCGTCGATTTTGGCGAACCCGTGAACATTCACGGCATGGATGTCGAGTCGAACGATCTTATCCATGCCGATCAGCACGGCGCTGTCGTCATCCCGATGAGCGTCGCGCGCGACGTGCCGGCAGCGGCGCAGAAGATCATTGAGCGGGAAGCGATTGTACTGGGCGCATGCAAGGCCCCCGGCGCCGGGATCGAGAGCGTGAAGGCGGCACTGGCGAAAGCGGCGGAGTATCACTGAGACTCGGCCTAAATAACCACTCTACCTGTCATCCCGCACTTGATGCGGGATCCATGTCGATGCCATACGCGGCGTTTCCCTGGATCCCGGATCGGCGGCGCAATGCGCCTTGTCCGGGATGACGGTATTGGTGGTGGAGACGGCGTCGCGTTATCAGCGCGCCTAACCTAAAACGTCTCCGCCCACGGCCGCAGCTCGACTTCCCAGCTCCAGGCGCTACGGTGCTGGCGATGAACGTGCAGATACGTCTCGGCAATCGCATCCGGATCGAGCGTCCCGTCCGGCCCCGCCTTGACGGTACGCGCATCGTCCGGACTGACCATGATGCCGCCATCGATGCAGAAATGCGCGACATGCACGTTCTTCGGCTGGAGTTCCCGGGCCAGGCTCTGCGCGAGCCCGCGCAGTCCGAACTTGCCCATCGCGAAGGACGAGGAATTGGCATAACCCTTATAGCTCGCCGACGCGCCGGTGAGCTGGATCGATCCGCTACCGCGCGCCACCATCTGCTTTGCCGCCGCTTGCGCGACCAGGAACCCGCCATAGCAGGAAATCAGGATCGCCTGACGCACCGCGTCGGGATCCAGATCGGTAACCGGCCCCCGGCCGCCGCGGTTGCTGGCGTTATAGACGACGATATCCGGCTCGCCGATGGCGCCGGTGACATCGGCAAAGAGCGTGTCGACCGACGTCGGATCGGACGCGTCGCAGGCGTAAGCCGTGCCCCCAACTTCTTCGGCGAGGCCCGATAGCTTGTCCGTATTGCGCGCCGCTAGGGCGACGGTCATGCCTTCCTTCGCGAAAAGCCGGGCAAGCGATGCGCTGAGCCCCGGGCCGGTGCCGACAATCAATGCCTTTTCCTGATCCGCCATAATGTTCTCCCTTCCTGTCGATTATGCTTCGAGTCTATCCCGCCGCTGCCGCCGAGCGGCGCTGACGCACACTATCCGATTTAAGCTGCCCACAAGCCGCCATGATATCCTGGCCGCGCGGGCTGCGCACCGTCGCCACGCAGCCGGCATCGCGCAGAAGCTTGGCGAACCGGTCGATGGCGGAATTGCTGGAACATTCGAAGGTCGAGCCGGGCCACGGGTTGAACGGGATCAGATTGACCTTGGAGGGAATGTCCGACATCAGCCGGATCAGCTCGCGCGCATCGGCCAGGGAATCATTCACCCCCTTCAGCATGACATATTCAAAGGTAATCCGGCGTGCGTTCGACAGGGTGCTGTAGTCGCGGCAAGCATCCATGAGGTCCTTGATCGGCCATTTGCGGTTGATCGGCACCAGCATGTCGCGCACGTCATCGCGAACCGCATGCAGCGAGATCGCCAGCATGCAGCCGATCTCCCGCCCGCACCGCCGGATCTCCGGCACCAGGCCCGAAGTCGACAGGGTGACCCGCCGGCGCGACATGGCGAGGCCCTCGTCGTCGATGACGATGCTGAGCGCCTTCTTGACGTTCTCAAAATTGTAGAGCGGCTCGCCCATGCCCATCATCACGATGTTGGTCAGCGGCCGGTTCTCCGCCGCCGCCGGCCAGGCGTCGAGCGCATCGCGGGCCAGCATGATCTGACCGACGATCTCCGACGGCTCCAGATTGCGCACGAGCCGTTGCGTGCCGGTATGACAGAAGGCGCAGGTCAGGGTGCAGCCGATCTGGCTGGACACGCACAAGGTGCCGCGCGGCGCCTCGGGAATGAAAACCGTCTCGGCCTCGTTGCCGTCGGCAAATCCCAGCAGCCATTTGCGCGTGCCGTCGGTCGAAAGCTGCGCCGTCGCGACCTCGGGCCGGCCAATTCTATAGCCATCGTTGAGGCGGGCGCGGGTGGCCTTCGACAAATTCAGCATGTCGTCGAAATCCGTCACACCGCGCTGATAGATCCACTGATAGATCTGCCGGCTGCGGTAGGCGGGTTCGCCCAGCGCCTCGGTCACGGCTTCCAGGTCGGTACGGTCCATGCCCACCAGGTCGGTCCGGTCTTCCGCCACGCTCTCGATTGTGCTCTGCTCGGTCATGGCGATTAGATATAGCCCACGGCGCGGGGATCACAAGCCGCGATTGGCATAGATCATGTCCGGCAACGGCTTACATGCTTAGAATAGACGCAACGCCATCGCGAGAAAGGGACGAAAATGGGCCTAGAAGATTACGAAGCCGAATTATCCTTGCTGGTCGACGAAATGGAAGGCGACCAAGGCGACCTGCATGAAATATTCTTCCGTCTGCGTCAGACGCTAGACACGATGCGCGCGGAAGGCTTGCCGGTGCCCGACGATCTGGCCAAGATGGAGCAAGCGCTTGCTACCGAGTTCGAGGCGGAAGCGAAAGATCAATAACGGCAGTTTGCGTATATGAACGACAATAACCCCTTCGACGGGCTCGCCGCCCGCTACCAGGCCAACCGGCCGGATTACCCGGAGAGCCTGCTGGCAGCACTGTCCGCCCGCGCGCCCGATTCCCCCCTGACGGCGGCGGATATCGGCGCCGGCACCGGTATTTCGACCCGGGCGCTGCAACGCGGGTTGGGTGCGGCGTGGACCGTAACGGGGATCGAGCCCGGATCGGACATGCGCCGGCAGGCCATCGAGTCGACGCCGGAAGAAGACGGGATTGCCTACCTCGACGGCAGCGCCGAATCCCTGCCCTTCAGCGACGGGTCGCTGGGGATCGTCAATGTCGGCCAGGCCATCCAGTTTTTCGACCGCCCCGTCTTCTTCGAGGAGGTCCGGCGGGTTCTAGCACCAGGCGGCCTGCTATCGATTATCCAGAACAACCGAGTCTGGCAGCAAAGCCCCCTGCTCGACGCCCACGAATCGCTCATCGAAACCAACGACCCGACCTATTCGCGGAATTATCGCGACATCGATCTGCAGCACGAGTTGGATGCCCTGGAATGGTCGGCGGAGGTCGAACGCATCGACGAAAGCTGGGAGCGCATAATCGACGCGGACCGCTTCGTCGGCATGATGCTGTCGCGGAGCACCATGAAACCGACAGTCGCCAAACGCGGTGAGGCGGCCGTCGAAGAGTCCTTGCGATCCATGGCCACGGAATTCGGCAACGCGGACCGCACAGTCACGATTCCTTATGTCACCGAGTTGTTTTTGGCGACGAAAATGCCAAGCGCTTAACGGGAGCGCCATGTTCCAAATTTCTCCCGTCACGGCCGGATAGAACCGGTTAGGGCCTATTCTTTGGTGGTGCGTTCAACCAGGATATTCCAAAGCGCAGTTTCGGGGCTTCGAATCACAACGCGACCGCGGCTGGCAACGTCAGCACGTTTGAACTTGCTTCGTGGCAATTGACCTAGAATCTAATCTCTGATTTGCATACTCGGATCATAATCATCGAGTGTTTCGTAGAAAGTGTCCGCTGGGCCGACAATCAGCGGATCAGGTTCGAGGGAAACGCCTAAATCGACCCCCGGGTAATTGAGATTCGAAAGAAAATGCCGCATACAATTTAATCGGGCACGCTTTTTGTCGTCGGACCGGATAACAATCCACGGGCAATCGGCTGTGTGCGTATTAAAAAACATCGACTCCTTGGCTTCAGAATAGTCGTCCCACAGATCAAGAGACTCAAGATCGACAGGGCTTAACTTCCAACTTTTTAGAGGATCGCTCCCGCGCGACTGGAACCGCCGCAATTGTTCTTCTCTGCTAACCGAGAACCAGAATTTGAAAATTTGGATTCCGCTTCGCACCAGCATCCGCTCAAATTCCGGAACCTGCCGCATGAATTCCATGTATTCAGCAGGAGAACAAAATCCCATAACCTTTTCGACGCCGGCTCTATTGTACCAGGATCGGTCAAAGAAAACCATCTCACCACTTGTCGGCAACTGCCGTGCGTACCGCTGGAAATACCATTGGCCACGTTCTTCATCGGTGGGCTTTTCCAGGGCAACAACACGAGCGCCGCGTGGATTTAGATGCTCGGTAAACCTCTTAATGGTCCCCCCTTTACCCGCCGCATCACGCCCTTCGAATACACATAAAATTCTCTGGCCTGTGTCTTTTACCCAGTTTTGCACCTTCAGTAATTCGATTTGCAGCTCTTGTTTGCGAACTTCGTATTTCGCTCTCCGCATACGGCGTTTATAGGGATAGTTTTTTGGTAACGGCGCGGCTCGACCCTTTTTTTCAAGTGTCTCATGGAGAATTAGCGCGCTGCTTTTCAATGTTTCATCCAAGGTCTTCGCTTTTGGTTTCAGCGACGGTTTTTTAGACTTGGCTACTGTTTCTTTCTTGGTGCTCAACGCCCCATTCCTCACCGACTTCCTAGAACCCTTACCTTTTCCTGACTTAGATTCTCCCGCCAGAGAAACCTTTGCAGAAACATCATTCATTTTCATGACGCTTATCTCCGTTACCGGCGCTCGTTGGTCACTGGTTGTGGGTTCCAGAAATGAAACCGGAATAGACTGTCCGTGGCCGCGTGCATATTTGCTGCCGTTCAGTCGATTGTTCGCTCAACGAAACGACCTAACAACGCGGACGCTTTGTCGTTCCTCGATTCCCATTCGGAATTTCCCTTTAACCTTTAAATTTTGACGCGACGAGATAAAAAACGGAAAACACACGACTTACGTAAAATTCTCATCCGCCATATTGTGATTACTTCTTTTTGTTGGACGTTTTTGATCGACTCTTTTTTGCTTTCTTTTTGTCTTTCGCCACAATTTTCTTCTTTTCTTTCTTCAACTTCTTTATTTTCTTCTTCATCTCTCTTATTTTTTGTTTAGTTTTTTTGTCTTTCTTGGATAATTCATCCTTACTTGTTTTCGGATCTTTGACTTTACTATCTTTTCCTTTTTTCCCTTTGTCTTTGTTCGTTTTTGAACGGCTGTTTTCTCTAACCTTTAATGGCGCCACGTATTTCTTTGTCCTTTTTCGGACCTTATTTTGGGAAGGTGTATTCGCTAAAAGTGTTTTCGCAGAGGCAATTATCAGCGTGGCTCCCTTCTCACTTATTCCGGGGATAGCCGACAATTCGACTGGCTTCGCTGCCGCTATTTTCGCAATGCTCAAGTACCTTTTTTTCACGAAAGCTGCCGCCAATGAGGGGCCGATCCCTTCAATTTCCGTCAAACTAGGCATTTTCAGACTTCCTTTTTTGGTTTTTCACGCAAAGCATACTCACCGGGTTTCACTGATGGTTTTCAGGTTATCTGAAAACATTCGCTCAACGACGGGGATACGATGCCGCCCAAAACTCAGCCGTTACTAAATCCAAGCGTGGATCGGTATCCGGTCTAGCAGAAAAATTCACGGATAACAGGCTAAGGGAATCATAAGATCCCGCCTTGACCTGGATCAATTTAACGGCTTGCGAGGGGGTAAGAATCCCTGTAAATGCTGGGCTCTATCGTCGATGGACACCCCGCTAGACGCAGACGTCCTAGACCGGCTGGTCGCCGCAGATTGCCACGCGGTGCATCGAGCGGCGTTTGCCATGATAATCGTTGATCGCGAAGTGCTGGGCGCATCGATTGTCCCAGAGGGAGGTCGAGCCCTTTTCCCATTTGAATCGATAGTTGAATTCGGGCCGCTTCGCGTGGTTGTAGAGATACGCCAGCAGCAGGGTGCTTTCTGTTTTCAGAAGCCGCTATTCCTATTCGTTCTTTGCCGCGTTTTGAATATCTTGCGCGCGCCGCGCGCCCGCCGATCCTTCCGGCAGCATCTCCAACGCCCGGGCCGCACGTTGTTTCGCTTCAGAATTCTTGCCGGTGAGAAGCGCTTCTTCGGCCAAAGCCAGCATGACGTTCGCTTGGTCGCCACCGCGGGCATAGGCTGTCGCCAACAACCGCCACAGTAATGGCATTTCCGGTTCATAGCGCACGGCTTGCAGCAGGTTCTCCAGCGCCGCATTGCCTAAGGCCGGATCTTTCGCTTCAAGCTGCGATTGCGCCAGATTGACGCGAATGAGCGCGGCCCACGGCAAAAACTCCAGCGCCTTGTTGTAGGGCGGTATCGACTCCGCAACACGGCCGGCGTCTTGCAGAACATCGCCCTTCAATTCGTACAAAAACGGATCGTTCGGGTGTTCCGCAATAAGGCCGTCGATGAGCGCCAATGAGGTATCGATTTGGTGGAGCAATTTATAGGCAATCGCACGGGCGTAACGGGCGGAGAAGCTGGGATCGTCGGCCTTATACTCGCGCAATGTGCGCGACGGCGGATTGATAAAGCCCTTGAGTTTCGCACGCATCCGATCATGCGCTTCCTGAACGTCGGTCGGGAGCGGCTTGTCCGACAGTGTTGACGTTGCGACGTGATCATTCATGAATTTGATACGATCGCGGGTCAATGGATGAGACCGCAGGTAAATGTCCTGGCTTCCCGTCAGCAACGCCTCTTCTTTGGAGAGCGTGCCCAGAAACTCCGCCAGCCCTTTCCCCGAATAACCGGCTTCATCCAAAAAATTGACGGCCGCCTGGTCAGCCGCCTGTTCCATGGACCGTGTGTAGTGCGCAGCAACGCCACCAAAGAGCGTGGTCAAAACAGCTTTTGCCGTGGAACCGCGTAGATTTTCATGAAGCCGAATAAGATGGCCACCCGAGATGTGGCCCGCTTCGTGCGCGATCACGCCGATGACCTGTCCGGCATGTTCGGCGCGCATCAAGAGTCCCGTGTTGATGAATAAGCGTTGTCCGGCAGCGACAAAGGCATTCAAGGCCGGGTCATTCACAATATGAATTTGAATATCGGCGATATTCAGGCCGGCGGCCTCGAAAATCGGCGCCGAGAATAAACGGATCGTATTCTCAATTTCTGTATCGCGAATAAAGGAAATCGCCTTCGCCGATGTATAACCGGAAAGCGTAATCAGGACGAAACAACATGCCGCCAGAAGCCGGGCAGTCAATTTGGGTGTTTTGAACCGCGCCGGCATACAAATACCCCTCGCAATCAGCCTGTTAGGGCAAGCCTTTTGCAGTGGCGATCAGAAAAAATCCGCTTCCGGCATTGTCTCGACACGGAAGTGGGCATTATCGTCGAGTAAGTCCAATGTTAGGCGTAGACCGGCAAACTACAAGGCCCGTTGACCGACGCTTCTCTAAGAGTCGGTCGCCTAAACCGGCCGATCCCCACAAACCGTCACGCGGTGCATCGAGCGGCGTTTGCCGTGGTAGTCGTTGATCGCAAAATGATGGGTGCAGCGATTGTCCCAGAAGGCGATCGACCCCTTTTCCCAGCGGAACCGGCAGGTGAATTCGGGCCGGACGGCGTGGTTATAGAGATACTCCAGCAGCGGCATGCTTTCTGCTTCGGTCCAGCCCTTGAAGCGGACCGTGAAGGCGCGGTTGACGAACAGCCCCTTGCGGCCGGTTTCCGGATGGGTGCGGATAACCGGATGCTCGATTTCCGTTTCGGCATCGGGACCGGTGCGCACCTTCATCGATGAATAACTTTCTTTGTCGCGATGCATCGCCCGGCCGCGCTCGCCATAGGCGCGCGAGGCGCTGTGGACCGCCGTCATCCCGTCGAGCGTCTCCTTCAGCCCATCCGATAGCGTCTCGTATGCCGCATACATATTCGCAAATTGCGTATCGCCACCGGACTCCGGCACATCCAGCGCATAGAGGATCGAACCTAGCGCCGGCTTTTCATAGAAGGTGACGTCGGTGTGCCAGCCGCCGCCGAAGGTCCGCCCGCTATGATCCTTCGGTTCCTTCAACACATGGATGATTTCGGGGTGGTCGTCGAGACCCGCTGCGAACGGATGCACGTCGAGCTCGCCGAACCGGCGGCCGAATTCGATATGCTGTTCTGGCGTGATGGTCTGATCGCGGAAGAAGATCACCTGATGGTCGAGAAACGCCTGGTGGACCGCGTCGAATTCGCTGTTACTCAGCGATTGGCTTAGATCGACACCGTGAATTTCAGCGCCGAGCGCACCCGCAACCTGCTTGACTTCGATTCCCGCCGATTCCATCCGAACGCCTCCGATCACGACCGTTGCAACTCGGGAAAGGGTAGCGGTCCGGGCGGTTTATTACAAACGGGCGGAGAGGCAACCCAGGGCAATCGCTTGAAAGATACGGAAAGCCCCCGTCTTGACGGAGATCGACAGTCCTATCGCGATTTCATCTCAATCTACAAGAGCCGTCATCCTCAACTTGATTGAGGAACCAGGCAACGCCGAGACGGCACAACGGTCTGTAAGAGGCTTCCCCGCTGATTGCCAGACGCATTCTGTCTTATCATCCTGGCGCGGTGCGTCATGAAGAGCGGCTTCATAGGTTCGGAGCGAACTTCAATCGGGACGGTGGACTTTCAGGTGGCGGACTGGTTCCTCAATCAAGTTGAGGATGACGGCTTGGTGTTTGAGGATGACGGGGCGGGTTGAGGATGACGGGTGGAGCAATCGATAACGGCGAACCGCCTATGCGATTGCCCCGAGAGGCAGCCGCCCGCTACTTCACCTTGCAAGCCTTGTTGATCGCGTTGTGCGCGGCGGTAAAACCAAACAAAGAGTAGGTGTCTTTCGTTTTCGTGCCGCGGCTCGAAACACCTTGGACGATCATGCTTTTGCCGACGCGCATCGCCCTTGTCATGGCGGCATCGTCCTGCGCCGACCGGTTCCAAGCGGTGTCCCCGTCGGTAAACAGCGCGAATTTCTTGCCATCGACCGAAATGGCCGCCTCGCCGTCTTTCTTGAAGGTATAGCCGGACTCGAAGCTGACCTCGTTCACCCGCTTCGGCCGGGCCCAGGCACGATGCGCGATGAACATGCGGATGTCGCCCCGTTTCTTGTATTTGCCTTCGGACTTCGCCGGCTTGCCCCAAACCACGCATACCGTCTTGCCGCTTTCTTCAAACGAATAGGCCTCCCATCCCTTGAACACCCCGAGCGATTTCTCCGCCGCGCTCACGGCAAGCGGCATGGCAAACAAGGCAAACGCCGCAACGGCGCTCGAAATTCGGACAAAACCCAACTGCTTCATCAACTACCGTCCCAAATTAAGTGAAACTCTAACTCTCGGTTCGAGAATACCGGCCGCCATGCGCATGCGGCCGCAGTTCCTCAACCGGTCCGCCCGGCGATGGCGGCCGCGGCGCATGCCGGCCCCGCGTAATCAACCTGTCATACATCAAAATCGCACCGGCGATACCAACATTGACGCAGAATTTTGTCGAAATCTTGACCGTGTGATCGCACCGCGCGACCAGTTCGGGCGACAGAGACCCCCGCTCCGGCCCCAGCACATAAGCGGCCTGTTCCGGATGCGTGAAGCTTGGCAGGTCGACCGCCTCGTCAAGCAGCTCCACGCCGACCAGCTGACAACCGTGCGGCACGGTCAATTCCTTCACCGTTGGGTAGCAATACAGGGGCACATGTTTCGCCGTCGCCGACGTATCCGACTTGTAGAGCGCGCGCACGTCGACGGCCGGCGCGATCGCAAAAACGAAGTCGGCGCCGAAGGCGTGCGCCGAGCGAAAAAGATTGCCAACATTCATCGGTTTCGAGATGCGCTCGACGCCGATTCCAAAAAATCCTCGCATGGCGCGGAACCTTGCATGCGAGCCCTTGACGAGGCAAGTTGCTTCGCCATCTGAACGGCAGGGAATGATCACAAAAACGCTATGAACGACACAAAGACTGCGAACACCATCGTCTCGCTGCCACAAGACACGGCAAATCCCGTCCTGATCGAAGTGACGCGGGGCGATATGGTGGAAAGCATCCATCGCGGCCGCGTCGCCGTCGTCGACACCAAGGGGAAAGTCGCGCTGCAGTTTGGCGATATCGATTCGCCGGTCTATCCGCGCTCCGCCATCAAAGCGATGCAGGCACTGCCTCTGGTGGAATCCGGGGCGGCAGACGTGTTCGGTCTAAGCGATGCGGAACTCGCCATTGCTTGCGCCTCGCACAGCGGCGAATCGCGGCATGTCGAAACCGTGCGGGCCTGGCTGGCGCGGATGGGATTGTCGGAAGACCATCTCGAATGCGGCCCGCATTGGCCGCGCCATCACCAGCAGACCCTGCACGATATGGTCCGCGCCGGGGAGACGCCTGGCGATGTCCATAACAACTGCTCGGGCAAGCATACCGGCATGCTGGCGACTGCCCATCATCTGGGCGAGCCGCTGGCGGGCTACACCAAACCGACCCATCCGGTGCAACAGCGCATTATGGGCATCCTGGAAGCGCTGTGCGGCATCGACCTGTCCGACGCGCCGCGCGGGACAGACGGCTGCTCGGTGCCGACCTGGGGTATTCCGCTGTCCAATATGGCGCTGGCCTTTGCGCGGCTGGGCGCGCCCGACGATTTGCCGCCGGCCCGCGCCGACGCCGCGAAACGAATCCGCAAGGCGGTGGCGGCAGCGCCTTTCATGGTCGCCGGGACGGACCGTTACTGCACGGTGATGATGGAAGCGGCAGGCGAGGCAGTTTTCGTGAAGACCGGCGCGGAAGGCGTTTTCTGCGCCGCCTTGCCGGAATATGGCCTCGGCATCGCCTTGAAATGCGACGATGGTGCAGTACGTGGTTCGCAACTGATGCTGACCGCGATCCTCCGCCGTATCGGTGCGCTCGACGATGCTCTTGCGGCGCAGTTGGATTCGCTGATCA